>Ga0105047_10003062_pt1 | contig 29639 bp, 30 predicted proteins | sample MAT04_FD_78384 | JGI IMG/M metagenome (GOLD analysis project Ga0105047, IMG submission 78384) | Freshwater microbial communities from Lake Fryxell liftoff mats and glacier meltwater in Antarctica - MAT-04 (megahit assembly) | ecosystem: Environmental > Aquatic > Freshwater > Ice > Liftoff... | reverse complement strand
GCGGTCGCGCCAGATGGCGATCTTGTAGCCCATCCGGCGCAGCGAGATCGGCGAGTCCTTGACGAACGACGAGGGACATACCGGATACCAGAGATCGCGCAGGCCACGGGCAAGCAAGGCATCGACATCGGTGGGTTGGTGGTTGCTCGTCATGATGGTGTTCTCCTAATGCGGTTCAGGCGCCCAGGCGCGCCATTTCAGACTGAAAACTCTCGGCGCTCCAGGGCTGCCCGTCGGGTCCGAGGGGGCCGGCTGTGTTCAGGTACTGCAGCAGCGCGTCCAGTTCATGGTGTCCGGCCGCAAAGGCGCGCTCGATCGAGTCGCCCAGCAGGTCTTCGTAGGCCGTGGGTTTGCGGCTGCGCGCCTGATGCGGATCCAGGTAGCTGGCCACGACAGGTGCGGATACGGCGGCGATGGGGATCATGGGGAATCTCCTTCAAGGAAATAGTGACAAATTCGGTAATAGAGCGGGCCTTATTGCCCACCCTGGCGGACCCGCTCGCGAATGCGTTCGCGCACGGGTACAAAGTCATAACCCGGATGACACGCGGTCTCGAACACACCCCAGGCGGAGCGCTCGAGTTCCAGGTTCAAGACCGGCAAAAGACGCGGCGGCAATTCCAGCGTGACGATCTGGCCCAGGCCCATGGCCACGGTCCAGGACACGATGCGCACACCTTCGGGCGGGAAACGCTCCCACCAGTCACTGGCCTTCAAACGCGACTGCACATCGTCCAGCGTGAGGCCGGCATGGTGCTTCATGACCACGGTCAGCAGCATGGTGGTTGCAGGTGCGCTCTGGGCCATGTGCTGACTCCTATTGGGCAACGATCTTGCGCGCCTTGATGATGGCGGCCCAGGTGGCGGTCTCGTTGCGGATGTACTCGGCAAACGCGGCCGGCGTCATGACGGATTCGGTCAAACCCTGCGCCTTGAGCGATTCACTCACCGCGGGCTGGTTCAGAAACTCCTTGGCATCCTTCGCCAGCTGCTCGACCACCGCAGCCGGCGTGCCCGCCGGTGCCAACACGCCATACCAGGACGTGACCACCACGCCGGGCACGCCCTGCTCGGCCAGCGTCGGAAGGTCGGGCGCGGCAGGGCTGCGCTGCGCCTCGGTCACACCCAGTGCCACCAGTTTGCCAACCCGGATCGAGGCCAGGGTCGCGGGCAGATTGCTGAACATCAGTGGCACCGTGCCGCCCAATACGTCGTTAAGCGCCGGCCCCGTGCCCTTGTACGGCACATGCAGGATCTCCAGGCCGGCCTGGTGTTTGAACAACTCGCCGGCCAGATGCAGGCCACTGCCGACACCGGGCGAGGCATAGGACAAGGTGTCCGGCTTGGCCTTGGCCGCAGTGATGAGATCCTTCACCGTCTTGAAGCCGGTCGACGGGTGCGCCACCAGCACGTTCGGCGCCCTGGCCAGCATCGTGACCGGTACAAAATCGCGTTCGATGTTGAACGGGAAATTCGGCATCAGCGTCGGATTGATCGTCAGATTGCCGGCCGGTACCACCAGCAGGGTGCGTCCATCACCCTTGGCGCGCTTGACCTTGTCGATGCCGATGTTGCCGGCGGCACCCGGCAGGTTCTCGACCACGGCCGGTTGCCCATACTTTTTGCTCAGACCGTCCGCAAAGATGCGCGCCAGACTGTCGATCGGTCCGCCCGGCGGGAACGGCGCGATCACGTTGAAACGCTCCTGTGCCAGGTACTTCTCCGTCGGTGTGGTCAGGTTCGTCGATTGCGACCAGGCAAGCGCACTGACCGACAACAATGCCAGGCCAGTCAGCGCTTTGCGGCGCAGTTGGTGGTGTCGTGGGGCATTCGTATTCATGTCATTTCTTCTCGGTCAGGAACTTGCCAGGAGCCGCCACGTTGGGTTGACGCCGCGTATTGCCGTCGATGCCGCCGTCGATCGCCCATTCGGCGAACATGGTCGGGCCGGGTTCGAAGCTGCGCTCGGCCCAGGCCCCGGTCAGGTGGTCTTCGTCGGCGTTGTATTCGATCAGGCCGCCGCAAGGGTTCTCGAAGTACCAGAAATAAGCGCTCGAAATCGGATGCCGGCCCGGGCCGAGCTGGGTCTTCCAGCCACGCCGGCTCATATGCAGGCCACCGCCGAACACCTCGTGGATGTCGCGCACCGTGAACGCCACATGGTTGACACCTGGCCCCTTGCCTGGCAAAGCCAGCAAAAACAGATCATGGTGGCCGGCATCAAGCGCGCAACGCATGAAGACACCGCGCCCCGGGTACCGGTCGGACGTGACAAAACCCAATGCCGCGTAGAACGCCTCCATGGCATCGAGCTTGTCGGTGAAGAACACGACATGGCCGATTTCGACCGGCTCGGCATGGTCATAAATTGGCGACGGCACGTCGATGCGGCGCACATCGCCCCAGGGATTGGTCGCCACACCAGTCACGTCAATGGGGCGCTTGATGCTGACCTGGAACTTGAGCCCGAGTCCGTGCGGATCGCGCGCAACCACCGTGCCGTCCACGGTGCGCCGGTCTTCGAAACCCGGTGCCGAATTCAAGGCCTTGACGATCGGCTCCAAGGCCGAAGCATCGGTCACTCCCCAGACCACTTCGCGCATTGTCGGGCCCGCTTCCATGGGCGGCGGCAAGCCGGCGTCGTCCGGGCGGCGCACTTGCACCTGTGCGCCATTGAGCGTCTCCCAGACCTGGCAGAACGCGTCGGCCGAGATAGCCTTCAAGCCCCAGTCGGCGAAAAATCGCTGCGCGTCATCCCAACGGTCGGTGGAATAGGTAATGCTGTCGATGCCCTCGATGGCACTGCTGTGTGTTGATGTCGTCATGCCATGCTCCACGCAATCGGGGTCTCGTTCGTGCCCCAGTAGTAACTTTTCTGGCTGGTGTATTCGAGGATGCCCAGGCGGCCCTTCTCGCGTCCGGTACCGCTCATCTTGACGCCGCCGAACGGCGTGCTGACCGAGAACTGCTTGTAGGTGTTGACCCAGACGGTCCCAGTCTGCAAGGCGGCGCCCAGCCGCCAGACGGTCTTGTAGTCACGCGTCCAGATGCCGGCGGCCAGGCCGTAGACGTTGTCATTGCATTGGGCCAGCAGGTCGGCTTCATCAACCCAGGGCAGCAAGGCCAGCACCGGGCCGAAGATCTCCTCCTGACACATGCGCGCGCTGTTGGTCAGCCCTTCGATCACGGTGGGCAGGTAATAGCTGCCCTTGTCGAACAGCGCACCGGTGGGCCGCGCACCACCAGACAGCACCGTGCCACCTTCGTCGCGGCCCATCTGCACGTAGCGCTCGACCGAGGCGCGATGTCCCATGTTGACCAACGGCCCCATCTGGGTACGTTCGCTGGCCGGATCCCCCACCCGCAGCGACTGGACACCGGCGAGCAGGCGCGACTTGAATTCCTCGTACACACTGGCATGCACAAAGGCGCGTGAGCCGGCAATGCAGGATTCGCCAGACGAACTGAAGATGCCGTACAACACACCGGCCACCGCATGGTCCAGGTCCGCATCGGCGCACACGATGGTGGGAGACTTGCCGCCGAGCTCGAGCGACGTTGGCATGAGCTTCTCCGCGGCCAGGCGCTGGATACCCATGCCCACGTTGGTGCCGCCCGTGAACGCAATGCGCTTGATCAGCGGATGCTTGACCAGCGCATCGCCCACAACCGAGCCCTTGCCGGGCAACACGCTGATGATGCCCGCAGGTACACCAGCGGCCTCGGCAATCCGCGCCAGCTCGATCGCCATGCGCGGCGTGATTTCAGCTGGCTTGAACACCACGGCACAACCGGCCGCCAGTGCGGGTGCGAGTTTCTGCGCCTCGCTGGCAATGGGCGAGTTCCAAGGTGTGATCGCGCCCACCACACCCAGCGGCTCGTGCACGCTCATGGTGACGAAATCGCCACGCGCCGGCGTGATCGTGTCCTCCCAGGTCTCGCAGGCCGAGGCGAAATACTGGAAGGTGCCGGCGGCGCTGGCGACCAGCGCCCGGGTCTCGTTGATCGGCTTGCCGTTGTCCAGGCGCTGCAGCTGCGCCAGCTCTTCGCCGCGCGCGCGGATGCCGCTGGCGATGCGGTACAAAATGCCGGCGCGTTCATGGCGCTTGAGGCCGGCCCAGGCCGGCTGCTGGCGCACCCGCTCGGCAGTCTGCACTGCCTCGTCCACATCCTGCGCGGTGGCTGCATGCAGGTTGGCCACGATGCTGCCATCGGCCGGATATTCGGTGGTGTAAACGGGGCCGCTGGCATCGCGCCAATGGCCGGCTATCGAGGTCTGAATCTTGTCTCTCATGGTCACGGGGTTGCGTCTGGACGCTCAGATGGTGGTCGGATCGACCCGGTTGTTCAGGAAACGCAGCGCCGACAACACCGTCAAGGTCGATGTCTTGGGGTTGTCGGCCAGCGGCTTGCCGCGCAGCGTGAGTTGCATCTCGCCAAAGACGCCGCGCAGCGAAATCTCATGCACGTTCTGCTGTACACCGGGGTCAGCGTAAAGGCGCACCGTGGTGGCGTCCAGCCCCAACCCGGCCAGTGCGACGGTGGCCGCCACGTTGGCATTTTTCGGGTACAGCCGCGCGGCCTCGCGCGCACTGGCCTGCAGGATCAGCACCGGCTCGGTCAGGTTATCGAGGTCGCAAAGGTTTTCAGCTGGCGAACCACGCCAGCCTTGAGGCGGCTTGCGCCCGGTATAGGTCACTTCATCCAGACCGGCCAGACGCGCGGCCGCGATCGCATCGATACCGCCGATGGCGCCAGGCAACAAATGCAGCTGAGTACCGCCGTCACGCGCGGCCGCCTTGAACTGCTCGGCGAGTCCGACCTCGGACAACGCGCCGACCGACAACACCGCGCATTCGATGCCGCGTCGGAGCGCCGGCAGCACATGCTCAGTCAAGGCGCTATGGCCTGCGCATTCGAGCACCAGCGTTGCATTGGAGGGCACCACATCCGACACCGCCACATCGGGGCCAGCGATCTGCTGCACCTGGGCCACACTGTCGGCGTGCACGACCACATGCGCAATACGCACGCCAGCGTTGCCGCGCAGTCGCGCATGTACCGTGCGCCCGACAGCGCCATAACCGATCATTGTCACGTCGCGCACGGCGTCAGTCTTTCTTCAGAATGGGTCCGGCGAACTTGGCGGCGAACGGTCCCCAGGTCTTCATGTCGACCTCGACCATGACCGGGCCGCCCCGCATCTGCAAGGCTTGCGCCAAAGTGGCGTCGGCCTGCGCCGGATCTGCAAGGCGCAGATGCGGCACCTTCAGGCTGGCGCAAAGGGCCGCGAAATCCGGGTTCACCAGGTCCACATAACAGTGGCGGCTGCCGTAAATGTCGTCCTGGATGTTCTTGATCACACCGTAGCAGCTGTCGTTCATCAGCAGCACGACAAGTTCGGCCTTCTCCTGCACCGCACAGGCCAGTTCGCCCAGATTGAGCATGAAGCCGCCGTCGCCTGCCAGCACCACCGTCTTGCGCCCAAACGCATGGGTGGTGTCGGCCACCGATGCGCCGATGGCCATCGCCAGGCCCTGGCCTATGCCACCGCCCAGCGCATGAACACCACCGCGCGGATTGTCCAGCACCGGGCTGCGGTTGCCCCACATGCTGTTGGACAAGGTGATGTCGCGCACCCACCAGCAGCGCTTGTCGACCTGGCGCGATACGGCGTTCTTGAGTTGCACATAGGCGCCCAGCGCCGCATCGACCTGCTGACCGGCCAGCGCGCGGGCTGCCTGCAGGTCGTTGGTAAACGTCGGGTCGATCTGCATCTTGCCCTCGAGCCGATCGGCCAGCGCCAACAAGGTCGCAGTCGCATCCCCGTGCACGAAACAGTCGCTGGTGTAGCCCCGGTTCTGCACCAGTGCATTGGCATCGATGCGGTACAGGTTCCTGGGCAGATGCAGTTTGTAGCGCAAGGTTTCGTTGCTGCGCAGGCGGGAACCCACCACCAGCATGGCGTCGCAGGACTGGTAGAACTCCTCCACCGGCTTTTGCAGGTTGTACGAGCCCAGCGTCTGCGCATGGTCTTCCGGCACGATGCCGCGACCTTGCACCGAAGTGACGACACCAAAGCCCAGTTTGACCAGCCGTGCCACCGCATCGCCCGCGCCGCGCGCACCGCCGCCGAGCCACAACATCGGACGGCGGGCCGCAGCCAACTTGTCGGCCAGCGTGTCGATCTGCGCGGTTTCGGCCAAAAGCGGCGCGACGTCAACCGGTGCCAGATCGATAGGAAGATCCAGCAAGCTGGCCTGCACGTCAATCGGAATCTCGATACTCACCGGTCCGCAAGGTGGCGTGCGTGCGATGCGCACCGCCTCGCGCAGTGTGGCCAGTGCGGTGGCGGCATTGCGGATGCGAAACGCCGCCTTGCTGACCGACTGCAGCATCGCCAGCTGCGCCGGCGCCTCATGGATGAAGCCCAGGTCGCGGTCCAGATACTCGGCCTCGATCTGACCCGTCAGGTGCAGCATCGGCGTGCCGGCGGTCAGCGCCTCGACCAGTGCACCGGCGGCATTGCCGGCACCGGTGCCGGTGCTGGTGACGCACACGCCCAGGGCGCCGCTGACGCGCGCATAGGCATCGGCCATGTTGCAGGCACCGGCCTCTCCGCGGGCGGACACGAAGCGGATCTTCTGGCGCTTGTTGAATGCGTCCAGGATCGGCATGTTGTGGATGGAGATCACCCCGAAGGCGGCACGCGTGCCTTGCAGTTCGAGGAAGCGCACGGCCAGTTCGCCGACCGTGATGCGGGGGTTGTCGTTGTTCATGCCTTGTGCTTGTACGATAAGTGTGCAGTGGAAGACCCGACGGGTGGAAGGTGGCTGATGCACTGCGACAGACGCTGCGCAGCCGCGCGCACCTGCGCCACCAGATCGTCGAGCAATTGCGCATCGACACGCGGGGCCGGCACGGTCACACTGACGGCCGCCGAGACGCGCTGGTGATCATCGAAAACCGGCGCGGCAATGGTGGATATCGCGGATTCGAAACCCCCTTCGCTGATGCCGTAGCCGCGCCGTGCGTCATCGGCGACGGCCTGCTCCAGCGCGGCAAGCGTCGTGGGCGTCTGCGCTGTAAAACTATCGAGGGCAACGTCCTGGTACAGGGCGCGCAGGCCGTCGCCCGTCAGGTCGGCCAGCAGGATGCGACCGAGCACGGTGGCATGCGCCGGCAGGCGTGCGCCGATCTGGATCGAATTGAACATGAAGGAGCGGCCCACCGCCTTGGCGACAAAAACCACCTCGCGGCCATCACGCACCACGAGATGCGCCGAAAGTCCGGTGGCACTTGCCAGGTCGTCGATGATCGGCCGGCCATGCTCGGTCATCTCCATCGACGCCAGGTATTCGAAGCCCAGACGCAACACCGCCATACCCAGCTTGTATTGCGCGCTGTCGCCGACCCGCTCGACAAAGCCGAGCTGCTCCAGGGTTTGCAACAGCCGGAACACCGACGCGCGCGGCAGCGCCAACCGGCGCGCCATGTCGGCGCCGGTGAGCTGGCGCTCGTCCCGTGTGAACTGGGCCAGCAGTTGCAGGCCGCGTTGCAGGGCCGGCACCTGGTAGCGGTCTTCGTTCGGCATAGGCGTTGGCGGCGCGTGTGCAACACGGGGTGGCTGCGCCGCTCGCGCCTTGACCGGCATCGGCTTGCCGCTGGATGTGGACGGGGTCATGCCGCCAGCTCCAGGTCGAGCAGACGATTCACCGCGTCAGCTGCCTGCAACGGGCAGCTGTGACCCACGGCACCCAGGGACAGATAACGCGCACCCACCTGCGATGCGATGGCCTGGCAGGCACCGGGCGGCGTGATGGTGTCGGCGCTGCCGCTGGCCACCCGCATCGGACAGTCCAGCGTCTCGAGGTCACCCATCAGGTCACCGCTGGCCAACATGCGGGCCGCCTGGGTGTACCCGGCAGGGTCGATCTGCGCCATGACATACTCGACAAACGCCAATTGATCGGCACCGGCGCCTGGCGACAACATGGCGCTGGCACGTTTGCGCGCCATACCGGCAGGACCGTGTGCCGCCAGGTTGGCCAGCCGATCGGCCAGCTTCTTGTCGCGCAGCGCGCCGTCGGCACGGGCATATCCCGGAGCCGGTGCCAGCAACACCAGGCGCTTTACCCGACCCGGCGCCATTGCCGTTGCAGAAGCCGCCATCAAGGCTCCCAGCGAATGCCCGACCAGCGTCAACGGCGCGGCCGCCTGCGCGCCCATTGCATCGAGCCACTGCCACAGGCGCAGCGCATAGTCGGCTGCCACCGGCGCGGTCATGGGCAAGGCCGTGCTCTGGCCATATCCCGGCGCGTCCCATGCCAGCACATGACTGGCCGGCGTCTGCGCGGCACGTGAGCACAGCAACTGCGCCAGCCAACTCGCTGACGCCGAACCGATGCCATGCAGCAACACATGCGTCACTGCTTCGCCTGCATCTGCCGAGCGGGCCCTGCGGTATTGCACCGTGGCATGGCCGACCGATTGGCGCTCGTGCGCGAAGGAGGACAGCTGTGCGATCAGGGACATGGTGTCGGGCATCGGGTCGCAAGAATCACTTCTGCTGCTCGCGCTTTATCCGGGTCAGCGGACTGTCGGGTGGATACACCGGGGTGATCGGCTTGGCCGCGCCCAGCATCACACACATCAGCGCGTCTTCGTCGCCAATGTTGACTTCCTCGCGGTAGACGCCCGGCGGTACCGAGATCAGGTCGCGCTCGCCGAGCACGGCTTCCCAGCGTTCGCCGTCCCGCTCGCACACCACCTTCATCTTGCCGCGCATGACGAAGAACACCTCCTCGACGTCGTAGTGGATATGCGAGGGGCCGATGTGACCCGCCGGGATCACCATGGTCGAGAACGTGAAATGACCAGCCGTAACCGTGTTAACGTCCTTGGCCACGCCGGTGCCGCCTGTGCCGACATACCGCATCTGCGCACGCCGGTATTTCGGGTCGTGATCGGCCTGGAACTTGAGCGCATCCCAGTCGTAGCGGCGGGTCGGATAACGCGCCACGCGGCTCTCGAGCCACTGCGCAAACGTCTGGCCATCGCCCTGCATCATGCCCTTCTGGATCTCCGATTCCGGCGCAATCTGAGCGTCAAGCAATCCACGGTCATTGAAGTGCGGCTGGTTGGCAGCAACTGAGGTGTTCATGATTCGTCCTTTCGTTCGTTTAATAGGGGTCAGATCCCGTTTTTCCCGCCATCCAGCGGGTCGATCCTTTGGCGATCCGTCAATTCATGACAAATCCACCGTTGACCGGCAACAACTGGCCGGTGATGAAGCCGCTGGCGCGCGTGAGCAAAAACAGCGCTGCGGCTGTCACGTCTTCGGGCACCTGTGCTCGCTGCACGGCGCGTCCCTTGAGGTAGTAGTCGTGGCGGTCTTCGGGCACGTATTCGGTCGCTTCGACCAGGGTCAGTCCGGGTGCGATGGCGTTCACGGTAATGCCCTGCGGACCGAGCTCGCGGGCCATGCCACGGGTCATGGCGATCACCGCGCCCTTGCTCGCGATATAGGCCATCAATCGGGGCGCACCCCACATCGCGGTGTCGGACGCCAGGTTGACGATGCGCCCACTGCCCGATGCCGCCAGATGGCGCGTCGCGGCGACACACACCTGCCACGTGCCACGCACATTGACGTCCATCACTTGATCCCACATGTCGGCTTCGAGCTGGTCCATATTGCGGCCACCGGAATTGGTGATGGCGGCGTTATTGATCAGTCCGTCGAGCCCGCCCATCACGTCGGCCGCCTGGTCCACGCCGGCGCGTATTGCAGCCGCATCCGACAAGTCCATCGGAACGTAATGCGCCTGCGCGCCCAGCGCCGCCGCCAGGGCCTGACCCCGTTCATGCAGCACATCGCTGAGCACCACCGTCGCGCCGGCTACGACCAGTGCGCGCGCAAAGGCTTCGCCCAGTCCTCGCGCCGAGCCGGTCACCAGCACGCGGCGGCCGTTGAGTTGGATTTCGTGTTGCATGTAGCGTCCGCGTTCCGTCAATTCATGCGCCGTTGCGCGCCCGGCAGGTAATGAAGCACCTTGCGCTCGGACAGCACGACGGCGTAATAGGCAACGATGCCAATCACCGTGAGTGCAGCGATCACGACAAACACCGCGGCGGTGTTGCCCTGGCCTTCGAAGAACACCAGCATGAAGCCCAACCCCATGTTGCCGCCCACCAGTTCGCCCACCACGACGCCGATGACCGCCAGCGTGCTGGCGATGCGCAACCCGGAGAACAGCGAGGGCAGCGTGGTCGGGTACTCAACCATCGCGAACACCTGCATCCGCGTGGCCGAGAACGATCGCGCCAGGTTGATCATGTCGTGGTCCATGGCGCGCATGGCCGACAACACATTGATCAGCACCGGGAAGAACACGATCAGGATGGCCACCAGGATCTTGGGGTAGATGGTGTAACCCAGCCACATCACGAACAGGGGCGCAAACGCCACCTTGGGTGCGATTTGCAGGGCCAGCAGATACGGTGAGAGGATGGCCTCCACGCGCGGCGATACACCCAGTGCATAACCGATCAATGCCCCCAGTGCCGAGCCGAGCACGAAGCCGATCACCACCTCCAGCGCCGTGATGCCGGCGTGCCACATCAACCGCTCGTTCTGCCAGATGCGTACCGCCTCCTGCGCCACGCGGCTGAGCGGTGGCAGCACGAATTCCGGCATGCCAACCCAGCCCGGGCCGTACTCCCACAACAGCAGGAAGACCACCAAGACCGCGAAGCTCCAGGCCGCGGTGACCAGCGGCGATGTGTTGTCTGACATTTCCGAAAGCCTCGATGGTTCGCTTACTTGCCGGTGACAAACTGATTGGTGTACAGATCTTTCACCGGCGTTGCGCTGGGGACCACACCATTGGCGACATAGAACTTCTGCAGATCATCCAGTCGCGCTTCATCCATCATGCCGGGCACCTTCTGGTTGGCGTAGACGTACTTGTTGTACATCTCGAACATTTTTTCGATCGAGGCTTCCTTGCCTTTGTGCGTCGGCACATGCGCGACATATGCCTTGGCCGCTTCCCTGGGGTTGGACATGATGTCCTTCATACCCTTGAGGGTGGCACGCACCAGCTTCTGGATCAGCTGCGGGTTTTTCTGGATCGTCTCGTCCGATGCCAGGATGGCCTGTGCCATGCTCTTGAAGTACACGTCCGCCGGCAGGATGTCGACTTGTGCGCCCATTTCCATCACAGTGACGGTCCAGTCCGGCGTGCTGGCCATGGCATCGGATTTGCGCGCCGCAAACTGCTGCCAGACGCCGGCCGGTCCCGCCGCCTGGATGTTGACATCGGCCTTGGTCAGACCCACCTTGCTCATCATGCCAAGCAAGGCGTAGTAGGTCGTGTCGGTGTAGGCGAGCACGGTGGCGGTGCGCCCCTTGAGTTCGCGCGGGCTCTCGATGTGCAAGTCCTTGTGCGTGACCATCTGCATCAACGATCCGGCACCGAGAACGGCGACAGCCTTGACCGGGATCCCCTGGGCCCGCGCGATGATGGGCGTATCGCCGATGGCGCCACCGATCGCGGCATTGCCGGCGCCGACCTGTTTGGCCACGTCCACACCGCCGCGGCCCGTGACAAACTTCACCTCCAGACCTTCAGCCTTGTAATAGCCCTTGGCCTGCGCAAGCATCCACGGACCGAACGCCGGCAAGGTGCCGGGGGCCGGCAGCAGATAGGTGACCTCCTGCAATGCCTGGGACTGCGCTGCCATCGGGGCAGACAAGGCGGCGGCGGCGCACAGCGCAAGGCAGGCGCGCCGTGTGAAGCTCATGGACATGCTGGTTTTCATGGAATCTCCTGGGGTGCGGGTGGGTGGTAATCGGAAGCGATCAGAGCGTTGTGGCGTCAATGGACTTCGGTGTTGGCGTCGAGCTTGAGCAGGTCCATTAATTGCCCGACCAGCGGTCCGACGCGGTCGTGCTTGCGCCGGCGCATCGGGTCGTCGCGGCCGGGGATGTCCACAGTGATCTGCTCAATGATGGTGCCGGGTCGCTCGCTCATGACCAGAATGCGGTCGGACAGCGCGACCGCTTCGGCCAGATCATGGGTGATGAACAGCACGGTCTTGCCCTCCTTCGCCACGGTACGCGCCAGGTCCTGCTGCAGGATCATCTTGGTCTGCGCGTCCAGTGCGGAGAACGGCTCGTCCATCAGCAGCACCAGTGGATCGACCGCCAGCGTACGCGCCAACGCGGCGCGTTGGCGCATGCCGCCGGAGAGCTGGTTCGGGTAGTGCGCGCCGAAGCCATGCAGATGGCATTGCTCGATCAGGCGGTCGGAGATGACCTTGCGCGCATCCGCCTTGACGCCGCGCAACTCCAGTCCGAGTTCAATGTTTTGCGCGATCGAGCGCCATGGCATCAGCAAGTCCTTTTGCAGCATGAACGACACATGCTCGTTCGGTCCTTCGACCACCTGCCCGGCCACCTTGACGGTGCCGGCGCTGGTGCGGGCCAAGCCCGAGCCCATGTTGAGCAAGGTGCTCTTGCCGCAACCCGACGGCCCGATGATGGACACCACTTCGCCTGGCGCGATGGAAAAACTCACATCACGCGCGGCCAGCACTTCCCTGGACTTGCCGCGTGCAGGAAAACGTTTTTCGACGCCGATGAATTCGATCGCCGGAACACCTGCGGGAACTGCGTACTGCTTCATGTCATGGACCTTTGCGTGGCGCTCAGGCCGACTCGACCTTGATCGGGATTCGGATCGACACCCGGCCGTCTTCAACCTTGACCGGAAAACAGCGGATGTCGTGCTGCCCGATCTCGTTCAGGCATTTGCCGGTAGCAATATCGAACCGCGCCGCATGCAGCGGACACTCGATCTGCCCACTTTCCTGGAAACCCTGCGACAACAGGGCGTATGCGTGCGGGCAGATGTCCTCCAACGCATGCACCTGGTCGTCCTGCAGGTACAGGCCCACGTTCTGCCCGTTGATTTCGACGCCAAACGGGAAGTCCGGGTCGAGCTGATCGCGCGAAGCGACGTCATGCCAATCGAGGCTCAAATCGTCTGGTTCCATGCCGGTACAACTTTCTGTCCAAGGTTGATGTGCGGGATAATTTGTTCAGCTGGTGAAACGTTGGTTCACTAAGGGATCATTATTCGACTAGTAAGGATCGCGGTCAATGGATGGTTGAGTGAAATTGAGGGCTTCTATCCAAGCACCACCGATCCACGGTTGCTTTGCTGGACCGCAGCTCGCCCTCAGGCGCTGACGTCGGCAAGTCGACCGAGGTTACAGGTCGAGTGGCGGGCGCCGTTGGGCGTCTTCGATCAGTAGCCAGCGACCGAAGAAGACGCAGGCGAGCAAGGCCAAGGCGCCTATTCCTGCAACAATGCCCCAGGCCTGCCAGCCGTTGTTGTCGAAGGCACCGAACAGGCTGACGCGCAGGGCCCGAACGGCCCAGGTGAATGGCAACCATGCATGCATGGCCTTGAACAGGCCCCCGCTCAGCTCGATCGGTAACACGCCACCGCCGGCAGCCAGTTGCACCGTCAGCAGCAACACCGCCAGCAACTTGCCTGCTTCGCCGAATGCCCGCAGCAGCAAAAAGACGATGGCCAGAAAGGCCCATGCTGACACCAGCATGGTGGCTGCAAACCCCACCGGGTTCGGCATCAGCACGCCCAGTCCGGCGACCAGCATCAGCTGGATCAGGATCACCTGCACCACGGCCGTCGTCGCGGGCAACAGGAATTTTCCCAACACGCGTGCCAGCAGCGGGGCGCCGGCATGTTCGGCGCCCAGTGTCTGCATGGCAAACACATAGACGATCATCACCGCGCCCAACCACAACGCCATCGCAACCATGTTGGGGGCGAATGCACTGCCGTTGTTGGCGACCGGCGCCAGCACCTCCAGCGCAGGTTCGACGGAATCAGCCAGTCCGCGCGCACTACCGTCGGGTTTCCCGGCAGCCGGTGGCAAAACCGCATACGCCCTCTCGACGCCAAAGCGCAATCGGGCAGTGGCATCGACCAGTGACTTGCCTCCCACAGGAATGGCATCGAGCATCGGCCCGGGCGGCATTTGCGCCACCACGCCGCGCAGGCCCGCACCAGTCACTGCCAGGCTGTCGACCAACCGAGCCAAGTTCGGCTCGAACCGACCCAGTCCCTGCCCCAGGCGGGTATTGGATTCGATGGTCGCCGCCAGACCTTGCTGGAGCTGGACCCTACCCGCAGCCATGTCCCCCGCGCCAGGGCTGTCCGCACCGGATCCGGCTGGTACGTCGCCGCCCGCATCATGGGACTGCCACGCATTGATTCCCTCCGACAGGCGGACAGCAGCACTTTGCGACTGGTCCAGACCTAGCGCCAACTCGCGTTGACGCGCGCCCAGCCGCTGCACCCCGTTGCGCAGCTGTCGGAGGTCGGCATCGGGCGGCCACGCCGCTTCCAGCCGCCGCAAGTCGGCGCCGGACTGGCGCAACCCATCACCGAGTTGTATCAGCGCGTTGTTGCGCCGCTTCAGGTCGTCTTCCAGTAGCTGCAAGCCGACGCTCAATTGCCCGATGCCGTCGCGCAGGTCCTGCAGGCTGCGGCCGGAACCGTCCGCACTTTCCAGCACCTGCGCCCAGCGCTGCTCATTGAGAATCTCATTGGCCTGATGCCCCAGGTCTTCAGCGAAGCGTCGGGCGAAACCTGCCGACGCGTAGTTGTTGCCTTCGGACAGGATCACCGTCACCTTGCCGGCACCGGGCAACATGCCAGGCAAGGCGTTGGCGCTAAAGTCACGTGGAATGACAATGGCAAACGCCAGCTCACCCCGGCGCACCGCTTCGCGCGCAGTGGCGGCGTCGGCAAAGGTGCGAAAGCCGAAACGTCGGGACTCCACCAGCCCGCGGATCAGTTCCTCACCCACATTGACCGCCCGGCCGCGGTATTGCAGGCCGGCATCCAGATTGACGATCGCCACTGGCAAGGCATGGGTATTGGCATTCGGGTCCCAGACGCTGGTCAGGTAGATCAGAGCATACAGCGCCGGCACCAATGCAATCGCCAACACGGCGAGCGCATAACGCGGAAAACGGCGAAGCAACGCCAGATCCGATAGCGCGATGCGCCAGACCGAGAAAAGGAATTGCTGCATGCCGGGCACCAGAATGCGATCGCCGATTCTCGTCCCTTTGCAGATTCACCGCAGCGGCTGCCAAGGCGCGCAGTGTCAGACCGGCGCGCTGATTCTCCGACGACGGCGCGTTTTCAGGTAGTGGCGCGGCCGTCAGAACCCGGCCAGCAAGCCGGCAAACGACGCCACCAGCACCTGGAGGTTCAGGCTGACCCAGCTGAGCACTGCGCGCCAGATCAATCGACGGTCGCGCCTGAATACTTGACCAGCTTGGCCCAGCGCGGGACGTCGGCCTTGACGAAGGCCGCAAATTCCCTTGGATCGTTACCCACCACCGTGCCACCGTCGGCTTCGACCCGTTGGCGCATCGCGTCGCTGCGCACGCTGGCACGCGCCGCATCGCTGAGCCGCTTGACAAGATCAGGGGCCATGCCGGCAGGGCCGAACAAGCCGAACCAGGCCGACGACTCGAAGCCAGGCAGGGTCTCGGCAATCGCGGGCACGTCAGGCAGTTGCGGCAGCCGTTTCGGGCTGGTCACACCCAGCGCCTTGAGCTTGCCGGTGGCGATGAGCTGACGCGCATTGCCCACCGCCGCGAACATCAGCGGCACATTGCCGCCCACCACGTCGGTGACCGCCGGCGCAGTGCTGCGGTAGGGAATGTTGACGATGAAAACGCCCGCCTGCATCTTGAATGCCTCACCGGCCAGGTGCAGCGACGAACCAATACCGCCAATCGCGAAATTGAGTTGGCCCGGCCGCTTCTTGGCATAGGCTATCAACTCCTTGATATTGGACACCGGCAATGAAGGATGGGCCACCAGAACCGAGGGTGTCGTGGCCACCATGGTCAGCGGCGTGAAATCCGCCACAGGGTCGAATGGCAGCTTCGGAAAAAGCGTGGCGTTGATGGTGTGGCTGGTGAAGGACAGCAGCAAGGTGTTGCCATCGGGCGCAGCCTTGGCAACGGCCTCGGCCGCCAGGTTACCACCGGCACCGGCGCGGTTCTCGATCAGCACGGTGCGCCCCAGCAGCCGCCCCATCTCGGGCGCAATCTCGCGGGCCAGCGTGTCGGTGCTGCCGCCTGGCGCTGCGCCGACGATGATCTTGATCGGCGGCTGGCTTTGGGCCGTGGCCAGCAGCGGCAACGCAGCCATCGCCAGAAGGCAGGCGCGTCGGCGCAGGAAGCAGGTGGATTCAGGCATCAGTGGGGTCTCCTTTTGCAGATGGGGTAATGGGGCTGACAGGCCTGGGCATGTGGGGGCCTTGGGACGTGGGGCGCTGCTGCCTCCAAGTGATGGCAGGACTCGTGGCCTGCGCAAAGCCGCCGCCCGGGCAAAGTATCAAATGCCTATATTGTTCTGTCAATAGAACAATTAAGCAGACTGCCAGGGAGGTGGCGTCGTGGGCGACGCGGCCGCTGCGCGCGCGGGATCACGCGGGCCTGGCGACGCTGCCCATGGCCTCACCCAGGCGAATGCTGCGTTGGGGCGCCCACTCGGGGTTGAATTCGAAGCGGCCCTTGGGAAACAAGGCCACAACCGTGGAGCCCAGCAGAAAGCGCCCCATCTCGTCGCCACGCTGGAAGTCGATCGCCTGTCCTGCGTAGTCCCAGCTGCAGAGTTTGCTGCTGCGTGGCGGGTTGACGACGCCATGCCAGGTGGTGGCCATGCTGCCCACGATAGTTGCGCCCACCAGCACCAGAACGAACGGGCCCTTGGCCGACTCGAACACGCACACGACGCGCTCATTGCGCGCAAACAGCCCCGGCACACCACGGGCAGTGGTCGGATTGACAGAAAACAGGTCACCCGGCACATACACCATGCGCACCAGGCGACCGGCGCAGGGCATGTGAATGCGGTGGTAGTCCTTCGGGCTCAGATACAAGGTGGCGAACAGCCCATCGTCAAAGCTCTTGGCCAGCGCCGCGTCACCCGCCAGCAGCGCGGTGGTCGAATAGTGGTGTCCCTTGGCCTGGAAGATCTGGTCGTGCGCGATGGAGCCGAACTGGCTGATTGCGCCGTCCACTGGGCAGACCAGTTCCGCGCGTTCCAGCGGCCGCGCGTTGCCCTTGAGCGCGCGGGTGAAAAAATCATTGAAACTGGCGTAGTTGCGAATGTCCGGATCGGCCGCCTCCTGCATGTTGACGCCGTACTTGCCGACAAACCAGCGAATGATCGCGGTGGTCAGCGCCCCCGCCTGCATGGATGCGATCAGCCCACCAAATTGGGTCATCAGCCGTTTGGGCATCAGATATTGGGACAGGACTTGGGATCGGTCAGACACGGCGTGGGCGGCGGCAGGGCCACGGGTTGGCAAAAGGTTGCGGATTATATCGACCGGGTCTGATCGCAAGCAGTTGTAACGCCCATGGCGTGACAATCGCGGCATGTCCACCGCACGCATCCCGCCCATTCAGTGTTTGCTGACCTTTGAGGCGCTGGCGCGGTTGCGCAGTGTCACGCAGACCGCAGATGAATTGTTCGTGACACCCAGCGCGGTCAGCCACCGGGTCAAGCAACTCGAGCAGATCATCGGCACCAAGCTGTTCGGGCGCGCCGACTTTTCTCTCACCACCGACGGTAGCGAGTACCTCGCGCATGTGCGCGAAGGCCTGGCGACACTGCAGAAATTCCCGGGTCGCAGCGCCACGGGCAGCAAGCGCAAGCTGCGCCTGGCCGTCACCCCGACCTTCGCGCGTTCGATCCTGATACCGCGACTGCGCCAGTTCACCGAGGCGTATCCGGAGATCGACGTGACACTGCAGGTGTCGATTCCGCTGCTCGACGTAGTGGCCGAAGACGGTGACCTGACGGTGCGCTTCGGCACTGGTCGCTACGCCGACGTGGAACATCTGTGCCTGCTCAGGGACGAGGTCACGCCGATGGCCTCACCTGCGTTCGTACGTGAGCACGGCCCGTTCGAGACAGCGCAGGATCTGGAGGGCGTTCCCTTGCTGCGCAGCCCGCTCGAACCCTGGCGCACCTGGTTCGGCGCGCAACAGCTTGACTGGCCCGAACCAGCAGAGGGCTCGCAGTTCAACGACATTGGCCTGATGTGCGACGCCGCCGCCGCCGGAATGGGCGTGGGCCTGATCCGCCTCAAGCTCGGCGCGCCCTGGCTGGAGAACGGCACGTTGGTACGGCTATACGGCCACGACGTGCCCAGCCCGCATGCGCACTATCTATGCTGGCGCGCTGGAACGATGGAGCGCTGGGAATGCTCGGCGTTTTCGCAGTGGCTGCAAAAGAGCATCGGGACAGCAGGGTGACGGCCCGCCGAAGTTGGACCACAGATGCAAACGACGATCGAGCTTCTGAAGCCCGCGCATGCGCGGCAGTACCGGGCCCTCATGCTGGAAGCCTACGCCCAGGCGCCGGACGCATTCACGTCTACCCCGCAAGAACGCGCAGCAGAGCCCGAGTCATGCTGGGTCATGCGTATTGCGGATTCCTCGGGTCTTTCAGTTGTGTTCGGCGTCTTTGTCGACCAGCACCTTGTCGGCGCAGCGGCATTGGAGTTCTCGGCAAAACACAAGACGAAACACAAGGCCCTTCTCATTGGCATGTACGTGTGTCCCAAGGCAAGGGGCACGGGTGCGGGCAGGCAGCTTGTTCGGGCAGCAATCGGGTTCGCCCGTGCAAGGGCGGGAACATCTGTCATCACGTTGACCGTCACCGAAGGCAACGAATCCGCCATCAAGCTGTATCGTGAGGCTGGCTTCGTTGCGTTCGGCACGGAGCCCATGGCCATACTCGCGCCAAGCGGGTACAAGGCGAAGGTTCACATGTGGCTGTGGTTGCAAGGTATGGACGCTGCGACTGGATAACAGCACGATTGCCGTTGGGGAGCGCTCGGCAATAGCGGCTTGGTTGAAAAAATGGTGTCGCGACGACGGTGTGCGGAATTGTGGTGGTAACGACGAACCACAATCGTCCGATGCCACAAATGCCGGCGCATGCGAGTTCAGTGTGAGTGGACCACGTCAAGAAGATCAACGGACCTGCATCAGCCTGAAACACAAGACCGCAGCGTCGTCGCCCCTGCAGTTATCGGCAACCAGAGCGTCAAACGCTGACACTTGCCACCGATACGGCGCGCGCTGGCGCAGCGGCGGATGCAACACGAACACCAGCACCAGCAGGAACCCGACGTGCACCGCACGCACGATCGAAAGTCGGCATGATGAAATAAGCCGACCTGCAAATAGCTAGCAACGCGCCCCGCCATGCCGCGCATGGGCGCGCAGGTGCAGCGTTTCAGTGGTCGCGTGCGGGCGCACCGGGCTTGTCCACCAACGGCAGTCCTGCGTCTTTCCAGGCCTCGAACCCGCCGCGCAGGAAACGCGCATGCAAACCCAGCGCACACAACTGCCGGGCGGTGTTGCGGCTGACCTCGTGACCATGCACGCAATAGACCACGACCGCGCGGGAACCATCGAGCGGGGCCGCCCAATCCGTCACAGCCTGCGGGTCATGCCATACCGCGCCCGGAAGCATCTGGCGTGCCTGCGCAAACGCGGGCGGGCGCCGCACGTCGATCAGCACCGCCCCTGCAATTTCGTCCTGCTCAGCGCCCAGCGCCTCGGTGTCGTCGTCTGCGTGTGCCATGTCCGTGTTCCTTTCAGTGCAAGAGAGAGGGCAGCATGGTGACTGCCAGCCCGGCCAGGGCACAGGCCGCGATCAGTGTCATCACGCCGACCTTGAAGCGAAACAGCGCCAGAACCGCCAGAACGGTGATGACGGCCGACACCCAGTCGAGCGACCCCGCAAAGCCCTGCGGCCACCAGATATGCCAGGCGAAAAACAGGGCCAGATTCAGGATCACGCCGACGACCGCCGCCGTGATGGCCGTCAAGGGTGCGGTGAACGACAGGTTGCCATGGGTGGTCTCGATCACCGGCCCACCCGCAAAGATCAGCACGAACGACGGCAGGAAGGTGAAAAAGGTCACCACGGTGGCTGCCAGCGCGCCGCCCAGAAAAAGCGAGTCCGGCCCAAGCACCTGCTTGATCCAGCCGCCGACAAATCCGACATAGGCCACGACCATGATGAGCGGCCCAGGGGTGGTCTCGCCAAGAGCGAGCCCGTCGATCATCTGCGCCGCACTCAGCCACTGGTGCTGCTCGACCGCCCCCTGATAGACATAGGGCAACACTGCATAGGCGCCGCCGAAGGTCAGCAGAGCCGCCTTGGTGAAGAACCAAGCCATCTGCGACAAAGCGCCTTGCCAACCCCAGAGCTGGCCCAGGGCCACTATCGCGACGGCCCACAGCGCCAGGGCCATCAGCGCCATGCGGATCAGCCTGGAGCGCGAGAACAGCGCGTGTGGCGGAGTCGGTGTGTCGTCGTCGATCAGCGCCGGACCGAAGCCCTTGTCGCCACCGCCGTGCGCACCGCCTACCGCGAACGCGGCGGGGCGAAGCTTGCCACCGAAGTAGCCAACCAGCGCCGCACCCAGCACAATGGCCGGGAAAGGCAGCTGCAAGGCGAAGATGCCCACGAATGCCGCCGCGGCAATGGCCCACAACCAGGCATTCTTCAGCGCCCGGCTGCCGATGCGCCAGGCCGCATGCAGCACCACCGCGGTCACCGCCGGCTTGATGCCGTAAAAGATGCCGGCCACCACCGGCAACTGGCCATATGCCATATAGATCCACGACAGTGCGATCAGGATGAACAACGACGGCAACACGAACAGTCCGCCTGCCACCAGACCGCCCCAACTGCGGTGCATCAGCCAGCCGATGTAGGTCGCGAGCTGCTGCGCCTCGGGCCCGGGCAACACCATGCAGTAGTTCAGCGCGTGCAGGAAACGCTTCTCGCTGATCCAGCGCCGGCGCTCGACCAGTTCGTTATGCATGATGGCGATCTGCCCGGCCGGGCCGCCAAAGCTGATGAATCCGAGCTTGAGCCAGAACCAGAACGCCTGCGACAAGCTGACGGCGGCCGGGGGCGCGCCAACGTCATCCATTGGCCCGGTAGACGCCTTCATCGTGATCCCCGCGCCCAGCACTGGGGTCTACAACAGCGCATTCGCATGCCATGGGGTCGGAGATGCAGGCGCAACATGGCTTGATTATGGTGCGCGATCGCAGCCGGGGCCCGCGCTGTTCCCGGCGCACATCCGATTCACGCGCCGCTGCAAATTTCATCCATCCCGGCTCCGGGCCGCCGCACTATCATGACCGCAGCGGAACGTTCAGGAGTCCCGACCACCATGTCAACCGAAACCTACACCTCACCGACAACAACGCCATCCCAACGCTCGCAGCGCCAGCAGGCCGTGGTGCAGGCGCTGGGTTCAGCTCTGCCCGGGCATTGCCTGCTGTGGAACAACGAAGACACCACGCCGTATGAGTGCGACGGCCTGACGGCCTACCGCCAGCGGCCACTGGTTGTGGCCCTGCCCGAGACGCTGGCGCAGGTGCAGGCCGTGCTGCAGATCTGCCACCGTATGGACGTTCCGGTGGTGGCGCGCGGCGCTGGCACCGGGCTATCGGGTGGCGCCATGCCCCATGCGCTGGGCGTGACGCTGAGCCTGGCCAAATTCAACAAGATCCTGCAACTCGATCCGCTGGCACGCACCGCGCGAGTCCAGAGTGGGGTGCGCAACCTGGCCATCAGCGAGGCAGCGGCGCCGCTGGGTCTGTATTACGCGCCCGACCCGTCCAGCCAGATTGCGTGCACCATCGGCGGCAACGTGGCCGAAAACTCGGGTGGCGTGCATTGCCTGAAATACGGCCTGACACTGCACAACGTGCTCAAGGTGCGCGGCTTCACCATGGATGGCGAGGAGCTGGTGATCGGGTCCGACGCGCTCGATGTCGGCGGCTACGACTTGCTGCCGCTGCTGGTCGGCTCCGAGGGCATGCTGGCCGTGATCACCGAGGTTACGGTCAAGCTGGTGCCCAAACCCACGCTGGCGCGTTGCATCATGGCCAGCTTCGACGACGTACGCAAGGCCGGCGATGCGGTGGCCGCGGTGATAGCCGCCGGCATCATTCCGGCCGGGCTGGAAATGATGGACAAGCCCATGACCGCCGCGGTCGAGGACTTCGTGCACGCTGGCTACGACCTCACGGCTGAGGCAATTTTGCTGTGCGAAAGCGACGGCACGCCCGAGGAGGTCGAAGAAGAAATCGGCCGCATGACCGACGTGCTCACGCAGAACGGCGCCACGGCGATTGCGGTCAGCCGCGACGAAGCCGAACGTCTGCGCTTCTGGAGTGGCCGCAAGAACGCGTTTCCCGCCAGCGGGCGCATCAGCCCCGACTACATGTGCATGGACTCTACGATTCCGCGCAAGCGCCTGGCCGACATCCTGCTGGCGATCCAGGAGATGGAGAAGAAATACCAGCTGCGCTGCGCCAACGTGTTCCATGCCGGCGACGGAAATCTGCATCCGCTGATTCTGTTCGATGCCAATGACGCCGACCAGTTGCGCCGCTGTGAACTGTTTGGCGCCGACATCCTGGAAACCAGTGTCGCCATGGGCGGCACCGTCACCGGCGAGCACGGCGTGGGCGTGGAGAAGCTCAATTCCATGTGTGTGCAATTCAGCGCCGAAGAGAATGCCCAGATGCTGGGGGTCAAAGCCGCTTTCGACCCCAAGGGCCTGCTCAACCCGGGCAAGGTGATTCCCACGCTGCAACGTTGTGCCGAGTACGGTCGCGAACTGGTGCGCGGCAACAAACCGCGCAACCCGGCATTCGCCAACCTCCCGCGTTTCTGAGCCGGCCCGGAGAACTGGATATGACCGCCACCCGCACCGAATCCGACAGTTTTGGTCCTATCGAGGTGCCTGCGGACGCGCTGTGGGCCGCGCAGACCGCGCGCAGTCTGCAATTTTTCGCCATTGGCCAACAGCGCATGCCCTTGCAACTGGTCCATGCGCTGGCCTGGATCAAATGGGCCGCAGCCCAGTTTCACGGCGAACTGGGCTTGCTCGCGCCCATGCGTGCCCAGGCAATCGCAGATGCCGCGCAATCGGTGGCCCAAGGAGGGTTCGACGATCAGTTTCCGTTGTCCGTCTGGCAGACCGGATCGGGTACCCAGAGCAACATGAATGTCAATGAAGTGATCGCCACGGTGGCCACTCTTGCGCTGGTCGCGTCCGACCCATCGCAAAAGCGCGTGCATCCCAACGACGACGTGAACATGGGACAGTCGTCCAACGATGTCTTCCCCAGCGCCATGCACATCGCGGTGGCCGCCCAGACCACGCGTGACCTGCTCCCGGCTTTGAGCCTGCTGCGCAGTGAGCTGGCAGCCAAGGCAACACTATTCGCCGACATCGTCAAGATCGGTCGCACCCATCTGCAGGACGCCACCCCGGTGCGACTGGGACAGGAATTCGGCGGTTACGAGGCGCAGTTGCAGTTGTGCGAGCAGCAGATCTGCCATGCCTTGCAGGCGGTGCACACGCTGGCCATCGGTGGTACCGCGGTGGGTACCGGATTGAACACCCATCCCGAGTTCGGCACGCGTGTCGCTGCCATGTTGTCACAACAACTGGGTCTGCCGCTGCGCCAGGCTGACAATCTGTTTGCCGCCATGGCCGGTCACGAAGCGCTGGTGGCCTTGCACGCAGGCTTGAGAATGCTGGCCATCGCGCTGACCAAGATCGCCTGCGACATCCGCCTCATGGGCAGCGGGTCGCGCGCCGGACTGGGCGAGTTGCAGCTGCCGGAGAACGAGCCGGGCAGTTCCATCATGCCGGGCAAGGTCAACCCCACCCAGGTCGAGGCGCTGACCATGGTCTGCGCCCAGGTTTTCGGCCATGACGCAGCGGTCGGATTCGCCGCCAGCCAGGGGCATTTCGAACTCAATGTGTACAAGCCGCTGATCGCCTACGACACCCTCGACAGCCTGCGACTGCTGGCCGATGCGATGCGCAGCTTTGCGCGCCACTGCGTGGCCGGCATCCAGGTGAACGAGACTCGAGTCGGGCAACTGCTGCAAAGCTCGCTGATGCTGGTCACCGCCCTGGTGCCCCATATCGGCTACGACCGCGCGAGTCGTATCGCCAAACATGCGCACCACCAGGGCAACAGCCTGCGCGAGGCAGCGCTGGACCTGGGCGAGCTGACGCCAGCGCAATTCGATGCCTGGGTCGATCCCTTGCAGATGCTTGAGCCGCGTGCCAGCAACAAACCCGCCTGAAACTTCACCGCGTTGGTGTGTTGCCAGCCGTCAGGTTGGCGCTGCCAGCGGCCGCACAAGTGGCAGGCAGGGCTCCCCATCGCAGTTTGGACAGGTCCAGCGCCAGCGCTCCCCGGCCACGACGTCCGGCGGCTTGCACAGGGCCGGCCGGACCGCCGCCAATGCAGACACCAGTCGCGCCGGGCCAGCGCCGTGGATCACCGAAAATGGCAGGCCATGCTCGACCAGCACAGCGCGCAGATCGTTGTCGATCTGCTGCCGCGGCTTCGGCCCGTCACGTTGAAACCCGTCCGCCACCCAAGGCAGGTCCAGTGCGGTGAGCAGCGTTGCGGCATAAAGCCGCTGCGTGGCGATAGCGAGCGGATGAAGGCTGGCGTCCGCGAACAGGTGCGCGCTGTACACCGCGGTCATCAGGGCACTGGTGTCGGCAATCACGACCGCGTGGTTGCCTGCGGCCTGCGCAATTCGCTGCGTCTGCGCGTCGGCGATGCCAGGCTGCTCGTCGGCGCGGGGCGTGCGCCCATGGGCCTCACAGAACAGGCGCAGATATTCGGGCACAACCACCGCATCATGGCCCTCGTCCAGCAAAGCCTTGCACAAGGCTTTGGCCAGCCACGACTTGCCGGTCGACTCGGCGCCCAGCAGCACCAGCACCTTCCCCGAGTCAGTCATCACCACCCCCCTCCTGTCACCCCTGTCCGCAGCCCTGTTTACGGCAGCGTCAAGCTGTAGTCCATGCGCCGGCAGGCTCTACACTGCAGGGCCTGATGCATAGTATCTCCCCATGACCGAGCCGGTCCGCCTGTCCAAACGCCTGTCCGATATGAAGGGCTGCTCGCGTCGTGAGGCTGAGTTGTACATCGAGGGCGGCTGGGTGCGGGTTGACGGCCAGGTGGTCGAGATACCGGCGTTCAAGGTGTCCATTGAGACCGTCGAACTCGACGCCAAGGCGCGGCTCGAGCCGGCTGCCACCGTGACGCTGCTGCTGCACAAGCCGCCTGGCCTGACCTGGGATCACAGCACCACTCCTGCGCGCCAATTGCTGGTGCCGCAGAACCACTGGTCGGGTGACAACCACCATGCGCCGCGTATGTTGCAGCGCCACCTGAATGTGCAATCGAGTGCCACGCCGCTGGAGACCGACGCCAGCGGGCTGATGGTCTTCACCCAGGACTGGCGTGTCGAACGCAAGCTGGTTCAGGACGCCGCGCTGGTCGAACACGAACTCACCGTCGACGTACGCGGCGGCGTGTCAGCCGCGCAGCTGGAACAACTCAACCGCGCACCAGTGATCGATGGCCGCGCGATGTTGCCGGCCCGGGTCAGCATCAACCGCCAGGCGGACGGCGTCACCGGCCTGCGTTTTGCCGTCAAGGGCCACCGGACAGGGCAGATCGCGCAGATGTGCGCCGCAGCCCGCCTGCAGGTGGTGGCGATGAAGCGCCTGCGCATCGGCCGGATTGCGATGGCGGCTCTGCCAATTGGCCAGTGGCGCTACCTGGCGCCTTTTGAGAGATTCTGAAACCTTGTGTGCCAGACCAAGAAATTGCAAAGCAATTTTTGCTCTGGCTCCAACACTTCATCGGATGTCGGCTGTTTACCTTGTGTGCCGGATCAATAAATTGCGCAGCAATTTTTGCTCGGGCACCCACACTTTTTCGGATGTCGGCTGCTCACCCCTGCACCCGTCGCCGATCCTCCACCCCATTCGGCCCGTTATGCAGATTTGTCAGCACATGCTCCTGATGCAACAGCCGCCATGACAACATCTTGTGCGCCATCTCCAGCATCACCGACTGGTGAGCCGGGTGACGCGACAGGTCATGCATCTCCCATGGATCGATGCTCAGATCGAACAGCAAGGGTGGCAAGGCGGCAAAAAACACGTACTTCCAGCGCACACCGCGGATGATGGCCAGCTGGCATTCGTCAGGCATCAGGCCCAGCGCCGCCTCGGCATCCATGCCGCTGTAAGGCCCCGAGCGGAAGTCCAGCTCCATGTGCGCTTCCTGGCGCCACTGGTCCGGCGTGCGGTGCTCCAGAAACGGCCGCAGCGACCGGCCATCACATTGGGCCGGGATCTCCAGTCCCAGCTAGTCAAGCATGGTCGGCATCAGGTCGACCGATTCGGTGAAGGCGTCGACCTGGCTACCCCTGCCAGCATCGCTGGCCGCACGCGGATCGCGCACGATCAGCGGGATGTGAAAGCTCGGGTCAAAAATCATCTCCTTGCCCCAGCCATAGTGGTCGCCACCCATTTCGCCGTGGTCGCAGGTGAAGACGATCAGCGTATGGTCGTATTCGCCGGTGGCCTTGAGATGGGCCACGATGCGACCCACCGCGTCGTCAACCTCGTTCATCATGCCGTAGTAGCAGGCGCGCATCTGGCGCAACTCCAGCTCGGGCATGTCAATCAGATGGTTCGGATTGTGTTCGTCGTAGCGGTTCGGGCGCGCAAAGGATTCGATCCACTGCGCCACGTGCGGGTGTTGCGCCACCTCGTCAGCCGGCGTCGCCTGGCGGTGCGGCAGCGGCACGTCCGCCGGGTCGTAAAGGGCGTTGTAAGGCTCGGGCGCGATCACCGGCGGATGCGGGCGCAGGAACACACAGTGCATGAACCAGTCGTCCTGTGGGTGATCGCCCAGCCATTCGATGACCCGGCTGGCCATGAAGTTGGTGTCGCTGTCCTCGGCCTTGTACAGCGTCGGAATAAACCGATGGCCGCGGTCCTGCGGCTGTTCGAAACCGGGACGTGGCCTGTAGACGTCATGCCGGCCCTCGAATTGGTATCCCTTGGCGCGCAGATCGTTCATCCAGGCGGCCATGTAATCGGGAAACAGCAGTCCGACGTGGTAGCCAGGCAGCGGCCCTTCAAACGAGCGCAGGGCCGGGTCCTGCGGGTCCAGGCCACGCGGATCGGCCGAAGTGTCGGTGTAGCCGAACAGCATCGGGTCGATGCCGGCCTTGCGCACTTCCTGCGCAATATTGGTATGGCGCCGATCCAGCGGGGTGCCGTTGCGGCCCGAGCGGTGGTTCATCAGGTACAGACCGGTCTGCAGACTGGAGCGCGCCGGCCCGCACGGCGCGGTGACCGTGAAATGCCGCTTGAACAACACGCCGTCACGCGCCAGCGCATCGAGGTGCGGCGTCTTGACCATCGGGTGGCCCACGGCGGACAGGCACTCGGCGCGCCATTGGTCGGCAGAAATGAACAGGACTTTGCGCGGCTGGGGCATGGTCGGGGTTCCTGGATGCTCGGGGATGGGTGGTAACGGATCGGTCGCTCGGGCCGCCACGGCTTGTCAATCAGCCGAATCGGCCGGTTGCAGGTCGGCGGCAATCAGCCGGAACTGCTCCAACGCTGCCTCCAGATCATCGACGATCTCCTGCGCGATCACGTCTGGAGGTGGCAGGTTGTCGCTGTCAGCCAGCGCATAGTCCTTGAGCCAGAAAATGTCCAGGCTGGCCTTGTCGCGGGCGATCAGTTCGTTGTAATCGTAGACGCGCCAACGGCCGCCCGGCTGAACAGCGCTCCAGCTTGGTTTTCGGTCGTGGCGGTTGGCCGGGTTGTACAGCTGCACGAACTCGTCCAGGTGCGCGCGCCTGAGCGGGTTGGTCTTGAGCGTGAAGTGCTGGTTGGTACGCAGGTCGTAGATCCATAGCTTCTTCGTCCATGGTGTCTCGCTGGCCGGCTTGCGCTCGAAGAACAACACGTTGGCCTTGACGCCCTGGGCGTAGAACAGGCCGGTAGGCAGACGCAGCAAGGTGTGCACGTCGCATTCATGCAGCAGCTTCTTGCGGATGGTCTCGCCAGCGCCGCCTTCGAACAATACGTTGTCGGGCAACACCACCGCAGCACGGCCGTGTTGCCTGAGCAGCGTCTTGATGTGTTGCACAAAGTTGAGCTGCTTGTTTGACGTGGTGGCCCAGAAGTCGTCGCGCTCGATCACGTCCTTCTCGGTGCTGCCGTCGTCGCGCAGCACGTTGCAGTAGTTCCAGAGCTTCTGGACGATGGTGGCGGAGTTCATGGCTTATGGGTGACTGATGGATTGAGAAATGTATCGAGATTCACGATGCGGCAATCGCAGAGCCTCTCGAATTCGACCGCGAGGACCAGCAAGTCCCGGTCACCCGACACCAGCACCTGGGCCTTGCCGGCCACTGCCAGTTGCATAAACGGCAGATCCAAGGGGTCGCGGCAATCTGGCACCCACGGAACCGGTGAGGGAATGCGCACCAGTTCGGCATACGGCAGGTAGTCAGCCAGCAACTCTTCCTGCTCCGGCAACGAGAGGCGGAACTTCGGATAGGCCAGCACCTGCACCAGTTCCTTTACGGTGGCGCTGCTTGCCAGCGGTACGAACGCCTGCTGCTGCCAAGCCAGCCGCAGGCGGCCGGCCGGGCCCACACCAAACACCAAGGCCGACAGCACCACATTGGTGTCGAGCACCACCCGCAGGGGTTTGCTCACCGGAGTACCTTCGCCCTTCGGGCTGCGGTGCGAGCTTGCTTGGGAGCGGCCCCGCGCAGCGCTCATTTGCGGGGCTTGGCTCTAGATTTGGCCTTGGTGTCGACTGCGGTCGCACCATAGGCCACTGCGGGCTCGGCTGCCAGCACAGGCTCAGGCGCAGTAGACCTGGCCCAGCGAACGGCATCAGCGATGTCGGCCCCCCCCAGCCCCAATGCAAGCAGTTTGGCCCGCACAGCGTCCCCGCGCTGGATGCGCACCGGAGTCAGAATGATCTGCCCAGCGCGAACCTCCACGTCGACATATTCCGTCGCGCCGACCGCCTGGGTCACGCTCTTGGGCAGCGTGAGTTGATTCTTGGAGGTAATCTTGGCAAGCATGGCGAATGGTCGAAAGTAAGGAATCCTTACTTTAGCGCCGAACGAGTCTCTTGTCCAGACATGAGCGACGGGGAATCCAGCAGCACCCTGTCGTGACTGGACCCCGCAAACGTGGCGCCGCGGCGCTCAAGCCACTACGCCGCCATCGGTTTGCCGATACAAGACCAGATCCCCCGCAATGGTCACGATGCCAGCGCGCTCCAGATGGCGCACGACCTCTTCCATTTGTGCTGCCGTACTGTCTTTCCCCAGCATGGCCTGCACATGGCGCTGGAACGACTTGAGCTTGTGCGGAAACTCCTTGCCCATCTTGGCCAGCGCCTTCTTGACCCGCAGATACGCCTTCGACTCCGAACCGGCCGCTGCCGCGGGCTGCGCCAGCTTTTTGGCTGGCGCTGTGGCTGTCGTGGCTGGCTTGTTCGCGACAGCTTGTTTTTTCGCTGGCGCATTCTTGCCAGCTGCCTTCTTGGCCGGAACCAACTTCTTGACGGGTACAGCCGCCTTCTTGGC
>Ga0105047_10003060_pt1 | contig 29645 bp, 22 predicted proteins | sample MAT04_FD_78384 | JGI IMG/M metagenome (GOLD analysis project Ga0105047, IMG submission 78384) | Freshwater microbial communities from Lake Fryxell liftoff mats and glacier meltwater in Antarctica - MAT-04 (megahit assembly) | ecosystem: Environmental > Aquatic > Freshwater > Ice > Liftoff... | reverse complement strand
GGGTAAAGAAGGTGATGCGATCGCATACCCAGGGTGCGCCGAAGCGGCGACCCTGGGCTGTGGGATACAACCCCTTCGGGGTAAAGGCAATCCTCCGCGCGGCGCGAATCACTCAGCGAGCGCTTCGTTCAGTATTCAGGCGCATCCGAGAGATCGCACCCTCGAAGAGTTGACGCGTCTGGCCGACGAACTCCAGGGGCTAGTCGCTCCAAAGTAAGTGCACCTTCAACGCCCGTCCAGCGTTTTCACTTCCGCTTCGCCAGATCCGCAAGCATTTCAAGAAGATGGTCCGTGAGGATGACGGACGTGTCTTCCTGCACTTTGTTGGTGCCAAGCCAGGTCTCGTAGCCGCCGAGTTTGTGATGCTCCGGCGTCGGCAAGTAACCGTTGTAGCCGTTGGCGATGCCGACGACGATCGTCCGCGGGAAGGGACTGCGGCGTTTCAGATCAAGACCCGTCTCAACGAATGTCTCGAACGGAACGGCGCAGATCGCGATGTCGCCGATGCGGATAGCTTGGAGAGGGACCTTCAGTGTCTCCCCGGCCTGGGCCAGCGCCAGGGTTCGCCGTGCATACGCATCAGCAAGTCGTGGAAGCTTGGCCAGTTCGGCCTCATCTTTGATAGCGTCTATCGTTTTCGCTCGGTCGAGTTGTTCGGCCGTCGGCTTGCGCAACTTCAGAACGATCTCGCGCTGGATCATCCCGAGCCTCACGTCAGTCTGGTGTGCGGTAATCTTGTTCCGAGCTTGCCAGGCCGCGTCAGCCGTCTTTCCCGCGACGATCCGGATCTGCTCGAACGTCTCGCGCGGCGGTCGCGGCGGCGTCACGCCAAACGGAGTGTTATTGATGTCGCCCGACGCCCCATTTGACAACATCGCGACAAAGCCGTCCGCTTCCTTCGCCCCGACGCGTCCCGGCATGAGTCGGGCAAACTCGCCGAAGTAGTCGGCCGACACCGCTGCCTTCGGGGTGTTACCGACATAATGGAGCGAATAGTTGGCATAGATCGCGAGGGGTCTCTTCGTCTTCGCATCTTGCACGGAAAGGACGCTCACATCCGGGTCCGTGGGACCAGCCGCGTGCAGAAGCACATCGGGACTGGTGCCCGGATTCATCTTCACCAGATCCTTGCCGCCGAACGGGTTCAACGGCATCTTGCCGGGCTGGAGGAACCAACGCCGATTAAAGACCTCGTCGGGCAGGGGATGAACGGCAGCGCCGACCGCGGCGGGGCGGAGTTTGCTGTGCGCGCGGACGATCGCTTCCGCAATTCCTTCGATCAGAATCTTGCGGTAGGCGACCGCCTCCTTCGCGCCATCAATCACATTCGAAGGTGGAGCACTGTGCGTATGGGTCGAGGAGATGAGGATATTCTCCGGCAGGATGTCGCAACGCCGCGAGGCGAGAAACTTGGCTTCCTCAATCGCTTGGGCGGCCACGCCCAAGTTATCGACAACGACGATGGCCAGCTTGGTCTTGCCGTCATCGAACACCAGAGCACGAGCATGCAGCGGGTCGTTCGCTTTTTCCGCCATGTTCGCGTTGAACCCGCCCGGCATGTTGACCGGGAAATCCTTCGGCGTGATGTCCACCGCCGCCGCTCCGGCCCGCAAGGCCACGGCATCCGCGGCCGAGACGGTGGAACCGGACGCGAGAATCAGGAGTATCGCGCATCCAATCGAGAGTTTCATGACCATCCCTCCGCGGGCAGGTATCAGCGGCAATGTTCTTGAGCGTTGTCCTATCTTACGACGAACAAGGCATCCAATGCTCAATTCTGAAATGCATATTCGAGCGTCCTCTAAAACGGCCGGAAACGATGAAGTGATTAGAAGGGTCAAGTCAATATCCAGAGTTATACCACACGCGGTCGAAATTGAGAGATTGTCGAGCGTGAGGGTCTTCCGAGCCCGACGCGTTAGCGAGGGAGCATCCCATATACCCTCGCTAACGCGTCGGGCTCGGAATCTCCGCTCATTCCCGACCGCGTGAAGTATATTTCCCGTTGAACAATGGTTAAGAAGGGCAAAATTAGCACTTAACCAAACGGTTGTTTATTTTCCCGTCACCGGCTTTTTAGGTCGGCCTCTCGGCCGCAGGGTCGACTCGAGGCCCAGCGACTTCGCTGTCCGTGCCACCCACTCCGGACTTCCATAAGGAGCGCCGCGCTCGACGCTCCGGCGCACCGCTTCGAGCTCGGCCGCCGTGATCGCTTCGTTGACCCTGTCCAACCATTTCTTCGGACGGCGGACCGGCCCTGCCGTCAAGCAACTCGGCCGTTCGCTCGCGTCAGACCAGTGCCGGGCACTCGACATGCGCCACTTCTCCGCCCGTCTGACGAGCGCGGCCCGAACCGGATTGCGTTCGACATAACGAAGCACCGTGAGCAGGTGCTCATTCTGCTCGATGGGGAAGGACTTGAAGCGCCCCTGCCAAACGTGGCCGCTGGTTTGATAATGTTGATGGTAGCGGCGGACGTGCATGTTGAGCACCCATTGCATCCATCGGCTGAGGTCGCCGTCGTTCTCGGGCCAAACAACCAGATGGAAGTGATTGGGCATCAGACAGAAGCCCAGCACACGCATCGGCACCTCGATGCTGGCATGGGCCATGGCTTTGATGAAAACGTCGTAATCCTCGGGCTTCTGAAAGACAGCCTGCCGCCCGTTGCCGCGGTTGATCACGTGGTAACAGAGTCCGCCCCGGGAAATTCGTGCGAGTCTTGGCATGGGGATATGATAGAGGACTCGGAAGGCGGGTCAATAGAAAATGTGCCCGTCCCCTTTTGTTCTCGCATCTAAGATTGGGGCGGGATGCCGATCGAAGACTGCTCAAATGCAGGACCCCGTCGAAGAGTGAGACAGACCGTTCCCCAGTAGCCGTAACCGCTACTTCTTCGGCGCCGCGGCTTTCAGTTTCTCCACTTCGGCTTTCGCGGCGGCCAGGTCGGCCGTGGTCTTGTCGAGATTGGCTTTCAGAGGCGGCAAGGCGTCTGCGGCGGTCTTGGCGGCCAAGGCACGGGGGGCCAGGATCTCGGCCGCGAGCTTGGCGGCCGCCTGCGATTCGAGGACGTTCTTCGCACCCGCTTGATAAGCAGCCGCCGCGGTCGTGTTGGCCGTCGTCGCGGCTGTCAGGGCCGTCTGGGCGGCGGCCAACTCGGCGGCCGCCTGGTCGGCCGTCGTCTTTGCCTGCGCGGCGAAGGTTTGCAGGTCCGCGTTCGCCTTGTTGGCCACCGCGGCAGCCATGATCTTGGTCGCCGCTTCCGTCAACGCGCCGCTCTTCACTGCCACGGCTTGCTGTTTGGCGGTGGCGGCGGTCAGATCAGCGGCCGCCTTGTCGGCGGCAGCCTTCGCGGGCGCGGCAGCGGCCTCGGCCTGCTTGGCGATGTTCGCGGAATCGCTCGCCAGCCGTTGCGCCGGGGTCACTTCCACGGCCGTTTGCTGAGCTTTCGTGTTGGCGGCGGTATAGGCCGCGTTGGCTTGATCGAACGCCGTCTGCTGGGCGGCCAGGGTCTTCATCGCGGCATCAAGCGCCTGAACCGGATCCTGGAGATTGGTCGCAGCCTGGGCCAACAGCTTGGCGTCGGCGGAAGCGAAGACGAGCAGTTGACCGGTCCAATCGCCCGAATAGACCTTTTGGCCGTCATGGCTGAAGGCCGTGCGCAGAGCCAGATCCGGATGGGCCTGGAACGCTTTTTGATTGGCGCCGGCCTGGTCCCAGATCTTGGTGACACGATCGCGGCCGGTGCTTACGAGTCGATTGTCGTGTCCGAATTTCACGGCCTGAGCGCCGCCGGCGTGGGCACTCCAGGTCTTGGTCTGGCTGCCGTTCTCCATCTCCCAAAGTTTGACCGTGCCATCCTCGCTGCACGAAGCGAGCAGATTGGAATCGTCGCGCCAGGAGACGTCGCAGATGGGGCCGGTGTGGCCTCGAAGGTTGTAAAACTCGCGACCGGTCGCCGACTCCCAGACGAATAGACTGCCGGAACGATCGGACGTCGCCAGCAACACCGCGTCGGGGCTAAACTCCATGGAGTAAATCCAGTCGGTGTGCTTCTTGATCTCGCGGATCAGGCTGCCGTCCTTGGTTGAATAAATGCGGATCATCTTGCCCGGGCCGCCGAGGGCGATCTGCTGTTGGTCGGCCGAGATGTCGGCGGCGAGTACGGCATCGTTCTCGTTGCCGACTTCGATGATCTGCTCTCCATTCAACACGTTGTAGACGACGACCTTGCCGGACTGACCGTCGCGTCCGCCGCCGGCCAGCAACAGCGATCCGTTGCGGCTGAATTTCAACACATGAGGCGTGCCCGGGGCGAAGGGCAGCACACCGACCAGTCCCATCGTGTCGCCGTGGTAGAGGAGAATTTGTTTCGGCGACCCGACGGCCACCAGCGGCGCCCACGGACTGACAGCCAGGGCGATCACGGCATTCGCCTTTTGCGTCGTAACGATCGCTTCTTTCCGCAGCGGAGCGGTCGGCATCGGCGTGACCTCCGGCTTGCCGCGCTTGATGGAAGTCAGCGACACGTCAGCCTTCGGCTTGATCGGCACGGGCTTGCTGCCAGCATTTTCGAGCGCCCCCTGGGCGATCCAGTTGCGCAGGGTGTCGACCATTTCCGCCGCGATGACGGGCGAATCGGGCGGCATGAACGGCTCAGCTTTATGCACCACCAGTTTGAAGAGGAGACTGTCGTCCGGTTCGCCCGGTTTGACGGCCACGCCCGACGCGCCGCCCTGCATGAGCTTCGAATAAGTCGTCAGGTCCAGGTCGTTCTTCTTCTTGTCGGGATTATGGCAAGCGACGCACTTGGCACGCAAAATCGGCAGCGCGTGCTCATCGAACGTGAGCTTCTGCTTGGGATCCGCGGCCGTGGAAAGAGACGGTGAGAACACGAAGGCGGCGAGAAGTCCCATCCAAATCGAGATGCGCGTCATGTCTTCAAAACCTCTTATTTGCTCGTGCTGCCTGCTCGATGTGTCGTGGATCAATGATTGAACAAAAACTCGCGCGTGTTCAACAATGCCCAGAAGATGTCTTCCAGCACTTTCACCTTGTCTGGTTCCTCGGCCAGGGCCTTGCCCAGGTTAGTTATTTCTTTCGGCGTCGGCTTGCGGACGAGGGTGATCAGGTACATCTCCTCAATGATCTGCTCGGGAGATTTCTTCTCGGCCAGCCGGCGCGACACCAGGGTTCCGTTGCGAATGCGTTGCGTGGTTGCGTCGCCGTTGAGCATGTGCAGCGACTGCGACAGCGTCGGTTCCAGCTTCACCTCGCACGAACAGACGCTTTCGCGCGTGGCCCGGCCGAAGGTCGTCAGGAAATAGTTGCTGACGTTGCCGTCAGCGATCTGCACGGCCCGCGCCCCAAGGGGCAGGCCGGGGAACTTGTTCTTCGTTTCCGTCACTTGCGAGATGCAATCGAGCATCGTCTCGGCCCGGATGCGCCGCACATTGCCGCGGGCGAAGTTGCGCGTGTCGCTCTCATTAGTTGGATTCGGGATCGTCGATAGCTGGTAGGTCCGCGAGGTGCAGATGTCGCGCACCATCTTCTTGAAATCGTACTTGTACTCGGTGAACTTCTTGCCAAGCTCGGCCAGGAGTTCACCGTTCGAGGGCGGGTTGCTGATGCGCACGTCGTCGACCTCGTCGATGATGCCCTTGCCGAAGAAGTGGGCCCAGACGAGGTTCCCGAGATTGGTGCCGAAGTACGGATTATCGGGTGACGCCAGCCAGGCGGCCATGATTTGCCGGCGGTCTTTGCCGACGACATCGGGCTCGGCGCCGCCGAGGAGCTTCGGTTTCATCACTTGCTTGGTGACCGGATTCGAGACATCGCCGCCGCCCGAGTTGAAGACGACGATCTCGCGCGGGTCATCGGCAGCCTTGCGGCCGACCTGGCTGAAGAACGACGCGAAGCCGTAGTAATCGTTCATCGTCCAGCGATCGAACGGGTGGTTGTGGCACTGGGCGCACTGAATGCGCATGCCCATGAAGACCTGGGCGACGTTCTCTGAAATCTTCAGGATATCCCGTTCGTTCTGATAGTAATTCGTCGGCGGGTTCTTGAAGGTGCCGCCCGAGGCGCCGAGCAGTTCCTGCACCCACTCGTTGACCGGAACGTTGCGGGCGATTTTATCTTCGAGCCACTTGTAGTAGAGCAAGGTCGATTTGTAGCTGACCTGGTTCGACGAGCGGATCTGCAAGAGTTCCGCCCACTTCATCACCCAGATCTCGGCAAATTCCTTACGGCCAAGCAGTTCGTCGACGAGTTGCTCTCGTTTGTTCGGCGCTGGGCTGGCCATGAACTTCGAGTACTCGTCGGGCGTCGGCAGCACGCCGACGATGTCGATGAAGACCCGACGCAAATACTGTTCGTCGGTGCAGAGATCGGAAGGCGTGATGCGCAGCTTGCGGAGCTTGTCGTTGACCAGCTTGTCGATGTAGTTGTTTTCGGGCACGTTGGGGAAACTGAACTGGAGCGCCTTCGGCAGCACAACAAACGGCGAACCGACCGTGAATGTTGAGAAGCGGGCCATGACGAAGGCTTCGCCGCGCTCGGCCGCGGTGATGACACCTTGCTTGTCAACCTTGGCCGAATTGTCGTTGCTGGTCAAGAAGACGGCGAGGCTGGTGACGTCGCGGTCCGTGCCATCGGAGTACTTGGCGCGCACCGTGAGTTGCTGTTTCGAATCCTTGCCGTCGAGCACGCCGCCCTTGGGAAAGACTTCCAGCGCGGTGACGGTCGCCACGGTCGGCCCGTCAAGCGGGACCCCCGCGTCATGCCAGCGGATCAGGGTCCGATAGTATTCATCGCCTTCCTTGATGCGCTCGCCGCCGGTATGCGGAACCTTCCCCGTGGCCTTTTCCATCAGCAAGCCTTCGGCGGGAAGGGCCGTGTTGATGCGCCGGCCGTTAATCTCGCGAGTGAGCCGAAAGTGGTCCCCCTCCGGATCGAAGCCGAAGAGCGAGAGGCGGAAGCCATCTTTGCCCCGGGCTGCCCCATGGCACGAACCGGTGTTGCAACCCGTGCGCATGAAGATTGGCATCACGTCGAGTTTGAAACTGATCGCCCGCTCCGCGACCGCCGCCACTACTTTCACGGGCGCGACGACATTCTTGCCGCCGAAATCGACACGCAGATCGGTGTTGCCATCGGCAGACGGAGTCAGGACGTTGCCATTCAGTTTCGCAAGGCTCGGATTACCGAGCACGACCTTGGCCTCGGCCGTCACATCGCGCGTGATGCCGTCGGCATAAGTCGCCTGCACGACAATCGATTGGCGATCGCGCGACGTCTCGAGGTTAATCTCGGGCGGAAAGACCGCGAGGGAGGCGACGGGTGATTGAGCACACGTGAGCGTAGGGAGTGCGAGGACCAACGCGCCTGCGAATCGTTGAATGAATCCGATCATATCATCAAGCCTCAATGAGGTGACATCTTTACTACCGCTTCGATTCCACATGTTGGATTGCTTCGCGCGCCATTCGATGGACTTCCTCCGCAGGAATCAAGACATCAAGGCCACTCTGTGATTCAGCGACTCGTCGATTCAATTCCGCGGCCCACTCGGCATCAAATTCTTCGGGCGTCACGATTTCCATTTCAGGTGTGTTTGTCATCAAAAACTCCCCTATTTACTGCTTCTTCGGCTCCGGCGTCGGGGTCATCGGCGTGCCCTGTTTCGCCGCCTTTTCGCGTTCTTCCTGTTCCAGCCGTAGTTGCTCGAGTCGCGACAGGCGTTTCGGCGGCATGGCGGGGTCGGCTTTCGGCATCGGTTGGGCGACCACCATCGGCTGGTCTTTCTTCGGCGGCAGCGGCACGTCGATCCGTAGTTCGGTCGCACCGATGTTGTGGACGACCGGTTCGCCATCTTCGGTCACGATCACCTGACAGAACAGATTGCGATGGATGCCGGCCGGGGCTGCGATGTCGGTCTTGATCGGGAAGGCGATTTCCTTGCTGTCCTTGTTGATTTCCAACTCGACGGCTGTGGTGACTTTCGCGGGCAGGCCGATCAGGTTGATCTTGGCGACACCGGCATACGGCTTCGTGGTGGCAATCTTCACGAAGATCTGCGTGTCCTTGCCCTGCTCGACGGCGCCGCGCTCGAAGGTCAGGCCCAGGTAGGGCGGGGCAATCTCGATCGTCGCCAGTTGCGACGACACCCAGACCACACCGGTCGGCGTCGGCGCGCTGCCCATCACCACGTACTTCCATTTACGGACCGGCGCGCTGGCGTTGGCGTTCATGGTGAAGAGGACTTCGTTCTGCCCTTCCGGGATGACGACCGAGGAGGCCGAGCCGAAGCCGGGCGGATTGTAGAGCGGGACAATGGTGATCGGCGCCTTGAAGTCGGCCCGGCGCTCGGCGACGATCTTCAATTGCATCGAGCCGTTGTGAACCAACGGCACCTTCGGTTCGACGATGCTGATTTTGAACGGCGCCTCTTCTGCTACCGAGAAGCCGGTTTTGTTCGCGCTGGCGGTGCAGTAGAGCGATTGCCCCGGCGCCGCGATGGTGAGATCGGCGATCAAGCCGAAAAAGGAAGCGACGTTGACATTCGGATCAACATGTTTGGCCTTGAAGGTTCCAAGCGTGCCGGCGACCGGTGCGTCGGCTGCCGCTTCGAGGACGACAGGAACCACCGCCATGCCGGCTGTCATCGTTTCGGTCGCCAGGGTCATCTTGGCCGGCAGTCCGTCAGCGGTGATGTTCAGATCGCCGCCCAAATCTACCCGGCTCGCGGAAACGATCGTAGCGAAACGGTTGCCGCGCGGCACCGGGAAGGTCTGCCGTTCCTGCGAGTAGAGGGCCACGCGCGGGATGGTCAAGTCGATTCGCGGCGCGACGGCGTTGAGTTCGATGCGATAGGTGTAGGTCGGTCCGCCCTTTTTCAGGTGATCGGTGACGCTGATGGCGTACTCGCCGTCGGCGGGGATCGCGATGCGGAAGTAGCTATCCGGCCCGCGCGAATCGTCATTGGCGACCAGTGCCCCGCCGTTCAGTGTGAAGAGGGTCATGACCGGATCGAGCGGCGAACCGAGCCGGCGGGCCTGACATTCGACGTCGAAGACCTGCCCTTTCTTGGCCGTGAACTTGAAGAAATCGACGTCGCCCGGCTTATCGATGATGCCGTGAAACGCACAAGGAAGATCGCCGTTGGTCGCCTGGACGTGATTCTCGTTCGGTTCCACTTCGAGAACGTTCTGGGCATCCGGGCTGAGGCGAAACGGCAGGCCTGAGGGGCTGATGCCGTTGGCATCCTGGCAGTAAACGGCAAATTTGCCTTCCGGCATCGTCGCGGGCAGTTTCACCTTTTGCTTGATCGGCCCGCTGGCATCGCCGAGGAAGGTCAATTCGATCTCTTCACCCAGCTTCCCACCCGAGGGAATAACGGTCGTGGGTCGCGGAAAATTGCCGATATGTAACCGGTAACTTGACCCGTTGCCGTAGGAACTTTCGCGGATCTGAACAATGTATATGCCATCTTCCGGAGCGATGAGCGATAGGCAGCCGTCTTGTTTGTAGAGCGTCGTATCGTCCGAGGTGGCGAGTTCGAATCGTTTTGTATCGAGAATGGCGACGTAGGGATCGAAGAAACCGGAGCCGAGCCGCATCGCTTCGACTTCAACGCTGATGCGCTGGCCCTTCTTGGCTTCGATCGCGTAATAGTCGACATCCTCGCCGCCGATGCTGCCCTGGACGGTGACGTTCAGGCCGATCTTCTGCGGCGCGGCGAAATCGTTATTCGGCTCTTTTTCATCAATGGCGGGAAGATTGCCCACCCAGAAGGTGTGCATGTTGCTGATGCCGGTCGCCGTGCGCACACGCATGACATGTTCGCCGAGGATCGTCTCGGGCGCGATCTTGATACTTGCCTTGATCTGGGCGGGGTTGACGACTTCGAGTTTGGCGACCGTGAACCCCGGCGTGAAGAAGAGGACTTCCTGCGCGTCGGCAAGGTTTGCACCGCTCAGGGTCAGAACCGCTTCCGTGCCGCGTTGTATGCCGCGAGGCGAGGGCGGGGCGATGGTGGGCGACGCGGCGAACAGTTTACCGCCGACCAGGAAGCATAGAGAAGTCAAAAGCACAAGTGAAAGCCGCACGTTCATCGTGTTGTCTCTTGCTAGGTGCATGACTCTGTTTGGAAGCAAAACAACCACGAATGCGACAAATCTAACGAATCAGAATGGAAAAGAACCGCCTTCTTCTTATTCGTTCGATTCGCCGTATTCGTGGTTCAACCTCTTTGCTTTTCAATCTTGTCGCCGAAAACACCAAAAACACAGAGAACGCCACTGGCGAATGACTCCGTGTTTTGGGTTAGGTTGGAATCACTTCACGCCTTGATGAGCAGTTCCTTGCGGATCTTGCCGTCGTCGACAATCTCGATGGGCCGATTGCCCGGGGCCATCAGTTCCTTGTCGGCGTTGATGCCGATGCAGTGGTAAACCGTGGTGGCCAGGTCTTCGACGTTGAGCGGATCGTCTTCCGGCTCGGTGGCGGTTGCGTCCGATGTGCCGTAAACCAGGCCCTTCTTGATGCCGCCGCCGGCGAGGAGAACGCTGAACACCTTCGGCCAGTGGTCACGGCCGGCGGTGCCGTTGATCTTCGGCGTGCGGCCGAATTCGCTGCTGACCATGATCAGGGTCGAATCAAGCAATCCGCGCGTCTGCAGGTCGTTGATCAACATGGCGAGGGCCTGATCGAGCGCCGGGAGCGAGTTGGCCATGCCCGCCTTGATGCCGGCATGCATGTCCCAGCCGCCGTAGGTCAAGGTGACGTAACGGACGCCGGCTTCCACGAGACGGCGAGCCATCAGCAAACGCTGGCCCGCGGCATTGCGGCCGTATTGATCCCGCAGGGGGGCCGGTTCGGCGTTGATGTTGAACGCTTCCTTGGCCTTCTCGGACGAAATCATCGCATAGGCTTGCTGGTAGAAGGTGTCCATCGCCGCGATGTTGTCCGACTTCTCCTTGGCGGCGAAGTGATCGTTCACTGTTTCCAGAAGGTTCTTGCGGCTGGAGAATCGTTTGTCGTCTACGCCGCCGGGAAGGGTGAGGTCCTGCACGGTGAAGTTGCCATTGGCCGGGTCGGCGCCCAGCGAGAACGGAGCGAAGCGCGACGACAGGTAGCCGCTGCCCGCGAAGTTCGTCGGCATCGTCGGCACGCAGACGTAAGGCGGCAGGTTGTTGCGCGGGCCGAACTCGTGGCTGACGACGGTGCCCATGGAGGGGAACTGCAGGGCCGGGCTGGGCCGATAGCCGGTGAACATGTTGTGCGTGCCGCGCTCGTGGGCGGCCTCGCCGTGCGTCATGGATCGGCAGACGGTAATCTTGTCCGCGACCTCGCCGAGCTTCTTCATGTGTTCCGAGAAGAAGACGCCGTCGAGCTTGGTCTTGGTGATGCCGATTTCACCGCGATACTCGATCGGCGCGTTCGGCTTGGGATCGAGGAAATCCTGATGGGCGATGCCGCCCGGCAGGTAAATATGGATGACCGATTTGGCCGTGTTCTCTTTGCTTTCGTACTTCTTGATGTCGCCCCGAGCGGCTTGATTGCGGAGCACGCCATCGAGCGTCACCCCGAGGCCAGTCAAGGCGCCGACCGTCATGAAGGTACGCCGGCTCGGGGAATTGTTCGACCAGGAAGATGGCTTCATTTCGCGAGAACTCCTTGGAAAGCACGAAGGCTTTAATATTCAGTGATCGCCGGGGCAGGAAGCGGAACCATGCGAGTGGTTCATGAGAATGCTAGTTGTCGCGCAGGGTCGCGCTACACCCATGCGGAGAGGCAGGTATTCGATCGAAATTCGCTTTTATGTTAGACGATTTTCAGAGCGATGTCAACTTTTTTCGAGACGAGTTTTCGAGAACGTGGGACCGTCGCTCGAACGAACTTGTTCAACGGTTTGTCGTCGGCCGTTGCCATGGCGATTCAGCGATGTCGCCAGACGAAATGTTTGAATGTGCGAACTGTTGCGGAATGAAGAACTGAATCAAGCAAAACAGGACGTGTCAGCTCCCGGTCAAAAATACGCTTGAAAGCGCGGTCCACCCTGGAATCGACATCGTGAAACTCGACACGCCCGGCCAGTTACCGTTTGCTCCAAACCTTGTCCGGATCGAAGTCGGCATCGCTGAGTTTGATGTCCGTCATCAGGTTGTCGAAGTTATAATACTCGACTTCCTTGTTCGTCGAATCGTAGGTGATGACGAGGAGCGGCAGCCCCAGACCCTTCGAATTGGCACTGTTCTCGAAGAAGCAGAACCGCTTGCCGCCTTGCGGGAGCAGCGGTTCGACCTTGGGAGGAATCGTTTCTTCGATGGCATCCATCTTGGCGACCGATTCGGGGCGTGTAACTTGCCCGAGGTAACGCAAGCGGGAGCGCTGACTCGGATCGCGGGCAATCATGTCGAGCATGTTCCCCAACCCGCGGATCGCTTCGCCCAGGCCGGCTTCGCGAATATCGTGTCGGGTCTTGGAACGGATCATCGAATCATCCGGGTTGAACGCCATGCGGATCGGCGGCAACGGGGCGGCGTCTTCTTTTGATGGCTTGACGTGCATCTTGCTGTTGTGCTGGCCCTGGACATAGAGGACTTCGCGTCCCTTCCCTTCCGTTCCGAGCCACTTCAAATGGACGCTGAACGGCTTCTTGCGAAACTGGAAGAAGATCACTTCTTGGGGATTGGCTTTGCCGTTGATCGTTTCACGGCGAGTCAGCCGAGCCTCAAAAGAATCGATCAGCGCATAGGCGGCTGTCGCGCGTTGATGCAATCCCCGGATCGTATCGAGCGATTCATCCGCCGACGCGGAGGGCTTCTTGATCGGTTCTTCGTTGCGGGCCAAAGCAAAGCCAGTATCGGGTTCTTTGATATCGGAAGCTCGCTGCGTCATCTCGTCAAGCTTGGGCGGCGGTGGAATCAACAGCGCCTGATCGAGATCGTCCTTCGGCAGTCGAGCAGGCGAGATTGGCTTTTCGGGAATTGCGAGCGGTTTTGGCGCGATCGCCGACCCGCGTTCAACCCGAGTCGGGGTCGACTTCGGCGCGGCGGCGTGCCTCTTGCTGGGCGAAGTGCAGCCCAGAAGCAGAATCATCAACCATGCCGAACGTCGAGAGAGTAATCGCATATCCGCATCCATGCGGGTGAGTCGTGGACGCGGCCTTCATGGCGACGTCCGTCAAGGGAAGGAACTCTAGCGACCCTTCACGAAATAAACAAGGTCGATGGCGAGGTGAGCGGCGTGGGGCAATGGGCAAGCAAGGCAGGCTCGGCTGGGGAAAACTCAAAACGCTTCTGGGACGCCTTCATCGTGTAGATACTTGGCGAGTTCCCTTTGGAGAGGACGATGCTTCTGAAATTCTCCGATCACCGTACAGAGCAGCGATCGATCCTCTTCGGATGGGTTCACCAAGTAACGGGGAAGAAATTCAAGGAGGTCAGCAAGTTCTTGTATCTCATCCATGCGCCCCTGGTCATGTGCCATTGAGCGAATCTCGACCAATCCACAATGAAGGATGTATCCGAGCCGGCGTTGAAAGTCTTCTTTTTCCAATGTGGTCATTCCGATTCCTCATCACGGCCGCTTCTCCAGCGGCACGTAGTTGACATCGGATTTGCCCGTATAGACTTGTTCGGGTCGGAAAATACGGTTGTTTTCGAGTTGTTCGTGCCAGTGCGAAAGCCAGCCGGCGACGCGGGCCACGGCGAAGATCGGCGTGAAGAGATCGGTCGGGATGCCGAGCGCTTGGTAGATGACGCCCGAGAAGAAATCGACGTTCGGCCAGACGCCCTTGGCCCCGTAGATGCCCGAGCAATACTTCTCCAGTTCCAGCACCGTCTCGTATTTCTTGGGCCGGCTCATCTCGGCAAAGACGTTCTCGGCCAATTCCAGCAGCACCGTCGCTCGCGGGTCTTTCACCTTGTAGACACGGTGCCCCATGCCCATCACCTTGAACGACGGATTGGCGGCACGCTGGGCGTCCAGCCAAGGGCGGACGTTCTCAGGCGTGCCGATCTCATCGAGCATGGCAACGACTTCTTCGTTGGCGCCGCCATGCAGCGGGCCAGCCAGTGTGCCAATGGCCGCCGCGATCGTGTTGTACGGCGTGCAGAGCGTCGAACCAGTCACGCGGGCCGAGAAAGTCGACGCGTTCATGGTATGCTCGGCGTGCAGAATCAAGCAGGCATCAAGCACCTTGCGGACCGAAGGCGACGGCTCCTTCTCGAACAACATCCAGTAGAAGTTGCCGGCATGATCAAGATCGGGATTCGGATCGACCGGTTCATCGCCGTTGCGCAACCGGTGAAACGCCGCGACAAGTGTCGGCATGGAGGCTATCAATCGCAAGGTCGCATCCCAGTTGGCGGCGGCATTGGTCACGTCGCGAACGGGGTAGAACATGCCGAGAGCCGCGACGGACGATTGCAAGGCATCCATCGGGTGCCCATGTTCAGGGAAGTTCTTGATGATTTCCTTGAGCTTGTACTTAATTCGGCGGTGCTCGCGAAGGTCGTGGTGAAAGTCGGCCAACTGCCGTTGCGTGGGCAGATTGCCCTTCAAAAGCAGCCATGAGGTTTCTTCGAAAGAACTCTCCCGCGCCAGCGTCTCGACGGCGATACCCCGATAGGCGAGGATCGCGCGTTTCCCATCGATCAAGCTGACCGCCGACTTCGCCACCGGCACGTCGGCCAGACCGGGGACGATCTCCGTTTGACTCATGTTCGCTCTCAAGGAAAGAAGAATGCAGGCAGGAACCCAGCGCCATCGGGGTGAACGACGGTCGACCATCGCCAATAGAGTCTGAATTATGCCAACGGGAAGGCCTTGGCCAGTAGACCTTTCTGAAGCGGGCGATGTTAGGACCTCTTGTCAAAAATCTCTTCCCTTTCGCCTGAGTGATGCTTACCCTATGTTCGACCGATCCAATCTCTCTCGCTTCGAGGTTTCACCATGTCGCGATCTTTGCTTGCCGTGGGAATGATCACGTTATTGTTCGCGCCGTCGTCGCGGGCTCAAGACGAAATGCGCCTGCGCGGGCAGATCTCGTTTCAGATGAACAAAGCGACCGCCATCGTTTTGCACCCGGAAACGAAATATCTGGGGGCAGGCTTCACCGACGGCAGCATCTTGTTTTTCGGTCCGCAGGCGGGAAAGTTCATCTCGGTCGAATTTGCCAAAGCCCACCAGCAAGCCGTCAATGCGGTCGCGTTCAGCACGGATGGCGCGTGGTTCGCCACGGCCTCGGCCGACGGAACGGTCAAAATCTGGGAATCATACACGCTCGACCGTTTTCAGACCGACTGCCAGACTCGAAAAGAGGGAGCGCCGTTGCCGCCCGTGCCCGCGGCGAAGAAGACGATCCAGGTCCACCAGTTCCCTTTGACGGCGGTCGCGTTCAGTCCTGATGGCAAGACGATTCTCGCCGGTTGCAAAGACGGTTCGATCCGGGCGCATACTATCAGCACGCTTAAACAGGCCGCTCTGTTCCCTCCCCATCGCGGGTCGGTCAATGCTGTCGCGTATTCGCTCGATGGAAAGCTCATTGCCTCGGCGGGAGCCGATAAGATCGTCAAGTTAGCGAAGGCGGAAGGCAAGCCCGGCTTGACGCTTCCCATCCATGACGGACCCGTGCTCGACCTTTCATTTTCCCCCGACAGCAAGCAAGTCGCAACCGCGAGCGGCATCGCCAAAAAGTCCGGGATTGTTCGAATCTTCGCCGTCGAAAGTGGAAAGGAAGAGGCCACGCTCGCCAAGTCGACGGACGTGATCAATACCGTGAGTTTCCATCCGAAGTTGCCGCGCTTGGCGACTGGCGGACCCGATAAGAAGCTGCGCGTTTGGGACACCGAGACGAAGAAGGAAATTTACGCGGACACTTACGCCAAGGAGATTGTCCGCGCCGTCTACTCCGGTGACGGCAAAATGCTCGGGGGGATTAGCGTGGAAGAAATTATGTGGTGGTCGGGCGACTGGGAGAAACCGACGAAGTGATGGCGATCCCCTCCGGGTCGCGGCCTCACGAGAGCAGACTGCGTTGATCACGCTTGCAGGCCTCTGCAAGCGTCTCTTTCATTTGGTTCTCGACATCAGAACGTTCGTCCGCTCGATAGGGGATGAAACGGTGTTCAACCCCCAGGGCCGTCAGTTTCTCGTGGAGACGGTCGTTGCCGCGGAACCAACGGCTGGCGACATCGCAGGCGAACCAGATGTGTTTTGGTTGCCGGACCGGGTGGATGTGAAGCAAGGCCGTGTCTTGCCGGCAGGCTTCCCGACTGCTGTACATTTCGTCGAGCGGAGTCCCCTCGTCGTACCGCTCGTAGTGATCGAGTGCGGCATCAAGTGCCGCGACGATTGGCATTCGTTCTGGTTGCTTGAAAGCCAGCCGCAATGCTCCCTGACCGCCCATGCCGATTCCCGCGGTGGCGATACGCTCGATTCCCCAGCGTTCCTGGAACAACGGCACGACTTCTTTGAGCAACCAAGCCTCGACTGAGACCGTGGAATCGAAGACCGGAGTGATTCGCGACGACCACCAGGTCGGGCCGGTTTGCGGGCAAACGGTCGCGAATCCCGCGGGGATGAGAGTTGTGCCTACTTCGTCATGCAACCAGAGCAATCCGCCCGCGGACAAAGCCGTGGGCGGATCGAAGACGTCGATGAAATGACCGCCTCGTTTGTGCCGAGTCGCGGTCACTTGGCGTCCTTCAACTTCTTCAATTTCTTCTCAACCTCCGTGCGCCGATCCTGCTCGCGCTTCGAGAGATTTTCGAGCTTCAACGCCTGTTCCCAAACCTTGATCGCCTCTTCGTTTTCCTTGAGTGCGATGTGGACATCGGCCAGATGATCCAGAATCTCGATGTGCTGGCCTTCCTTTTGATCGATGGCGTCCAGCAAGTGCTTCTTCGCTTCCTTGAAATTCTTCTTCTTGAATAGCACCCAACCAAGACTATCGAGATAAGCCGGGTTGTCCTTGTCTTCTTCAGGGGTGAGATCGTCGATCTTTTTCCGGAGCTTGCGTTCTTCGTCGATCGCCTTGCGGATCAGTTTCTCTGATTCGTCCAGGTTCATGTCGTGATCGGCCCAGATGAAGCCGAGGTCGTTGTTGAACGTCGGGTTGTCAGGATCCTTCTTGAGGAGGACCTGCAACTGCTCGGCCGCCTTATCGACTTTCTTCAGGTCGATAAAGACACTGCTGAGGGCGTAACGCACCGCCTTGCTGAAACGGTCGCGGCGATCCTCTTCGATGTCCTTTAGCTTGCGGAGGCGCTCGAGCGTCTCTTCGTAGGTCTTGACCGAATCGTCCAGTTGGCCCGCGTCGCGGTAGATCTCAGCCTTGAGTTTCACGAAGTACCAACCGTCGCCGTCCCGCTTGATCAGGTCGTCGGTCATCTTGATCGCTTCATCCAGCTTGCCCTTCTTGCCCAGCGACTGGATCAAGCGTTCCATGACGAACGGCTTCATGCGGTTGATCGGGTTCGTCTCGTCGGCATTGTCGATCTCGAGAAATTCACGACAGGCCTTGATGGCGTCGTCAAATTTCTTGTTCTCGTAGAACAGGTCGATCAAGCCGTCGTAGATCTGGATGATCTTGGAGGCGCTCTGGACCTTCAAGGCCTGTTCGCTGGCGAGCTTGTAGAATGCCTGCGCTCCTTCAAAGTTATTGACGGCGTGCGCGGTCCGCGCGAGCAAAAAGCAGGCGGTGTAGTTGAACGGCAGCGGCTTCTCTTCGGCCATCTTCAAGGCGAGGACGACCAGTTTCTTGGAACCGGCCTCATCGCGGACGAGGAGCCTCAATTGCCCTTCGAGCGGGGCGGTTCCCGTGATGTCGTTGAGCTTGAGAGCCTTCTCTTTAAGCGGGTCCTTGTCTTGAGCCCTTGCGGAGCTCAGAAGGAAGCCGAAAGCGATAACCGAGAATGCGACGCGAGAAACAAATCGATCCATGACGTAGTCTCCCCAGATAATCGAGGGTGGTGAGACGGCAAAATCGTTACGATTATCCTATCTTATCGTCTTTCCCTCCCACCCGCCATGCGGATTCCGCTCCCGCCTGATTCCTCTGAATTTCCCCTTCTCCCGGACCGTTTTGACCCTCGCGCCATTTTGTGTGCTAAATATGTGAGTGGATTCCCCGATCTCCGTTCGAAACGCTCAACGCCAGGATGGCTCTCTCTCAATAGGTTTTGCTTTCGAGAAGGATGCCGTGCAGAAAACTCAACCTCTACGTGCTGGAGCCGAGCCGTACCCGGGCCTCAAGCTTGTCCAGTTGCGCGGGCGAGGAGGCTTCGCGGAAGTATGGGAGGCGGTCGATGAACAAAAGAACCCCATCGCCCTCAAATTTATTTCCAGCAGCACGACAACGAGCACGGTCAAGGAACTGAAGTCGCTCGAAGCGATCAAGATGCTGAGGCACTCGAATCTCCTGCGAACCGAACGGGTCTGGTCGGTTCCGGGATATATCGTGATCGCGATGGAGTTGGCGGAAGCCAGCTTGCTCGATCTCCTTGACGCCTATCAGGAAGAGTGCCACACGCCACTGCCCCCAGAGATCCTATTCCCGTACATGACCCAGGCGGCGGCAGGTCTCGATTTCTTGAACGCCCGCAAACACCCCTACGACGGGCGTCTGGTTGGATTTCAGCACTGCGACATCAAACCGAGCAATATTCTTCTCATCGGCGAGACGGTCAAACTGGCGGATTACGGCCTTTCGGTCCCGACGGCTGGAATGAACACTCCGTACTCTAAGTGTGGCACACTGGATTTTGCCGCTCCGGAGATCCATCGTGGCGTGCTCACCGAACGCAGCGACCAGTACAGCTTGGCGGTCAGTTACTACTACCTGCGCACCGGAACCTTGCCGTTCCCGGCCCCGCCAGACAGCTTCCAAAGGAAGCACAGCTATAATCGTCCCGCACCAGATCTGAGCCAGTTGACTCGCTCCGAGAGGCGAATCCTGGAACGTGCACTCGATGTTCGCCCCGAGAGTCGCTGGGAGAATTGCAGCGTCCTCGTACGTGAACTGAATTACGCATGGATGTATTCCACCGGCACGGGGGTCTCCTCGTCTTCGATCAGCGTCGCCTCGGCCTGCCCCGCCAGCAGCAAAGCCTGCTAATCGCCACCATTCCTTCAAGTCGCACAATCGATCTAACCGATCCCTCTTAACATGCGCTCTCTACGAGGGATCGATATGCGCCTGTTCACCTCCATAACGCTCGGTAGCTGCCTCCTGACTGGAGGTTGCATGGGTTTGGAGCATACCGCGCCCGCGCCTCCGTCTCAGAGTTCGGTAATAGTTGAGTGGAAGCCCGCTCAGGATTCACCCAGAACTCCCGTTATCCAACCAGCAGCCGCTGTTCATACTGAACCATCGAAGACGGGTCCCTTCCGTTTGCCCGAAGGTTTACCGGGCGCCGATGCCGCGCCGATTCAGGTTCCGTCCTTGAAAGATCTTTCCGCCACGGAGCGCGAGAAGAAAGTCCGCGAAGCATTCCCCGAGCTGCCGCCGCTGCCGGTCGACCAGCCGCCGGCGATTCCCGAATCGGGTAAGCCGTTGGCTTTGGCCGACCTTCAGGAAATCGCACTGACGAAGAGCCCGGTCATCAAGCGAGCGGAAGCTGAAGCAGATTCGGCCTATGGTTTGATGATTCAAGCTGGACTCTATCCCAACCCAAACATTGGTTGGCAGGCCGACCAGATGCAACCCGGCAACAAGCGAACGAATAACGCCGGCCAGCAGGGCGCGTTCATCCAGCAGCTCATCAAGACGGCCGGCAAACTAAGCCTGGCTCGGGCTGCCGCGGGCATGGATTTCGCTAATGCCCAGGTGGCCGCTCGTCGTGCCCGGCTCGATGTGCTCACGCAAGTTCGCTACGGTTACTTCGCAGTCCTTGTCACACGCGAGACCATGCAAGTTAGCCGGACCATGACGGAGCTGGCGGAGGAAGTGTACCGCTTGCAGCTTCGCCTGGTGGCCAGTGGCGAGGCGGCGGCCTACGAGCCGTTGCAACTCTATGCCCAGGCCGCCCAGGCCCGCACGCTCTGGATCCAGGCGAAGAACCGCAACCAGGCTGCGTGGCGACAACTGGGGGCGGCCCTGGGTGAGCCGGACTTGCCGATGCAATCGCTCGCAGGCACTGCCGACGCTCCACCGCCTGCTTTCGAGGCCGACGAGGCGCGTGCGCGCGTTCTTGAATCGCATACCGACATTCTTTCCGCGCAAAATTCCATCATGCAGGCCAACCTTCAATTGCGATTGGCCCAGCGGACTCCCATCCCGGACATCACAACGGGAACCGCTGTTCAGCATGACAATTCGAACGGCAACAACCAGGTGAATTTACAGATTGGCTTCGCGTTGCCGATCTACGATCGCAATCAAGGGAACATCCGCTCCGCCCAGGCGCTCCTGGCCCGCGCCGGGGAAGATCTGCGTGCGAAACGCAATGATCTGTCGTCACGCCTCGCCGAGGCACAGGCTCGGGCGTCGAATAGCCGGGTGATCGTCATGAACTATCGCGAACGTGTCCTGCCCAATCTTTCCCGAGCTTATCGCGGCATTTATCAACGCTATCAACAAGAACCGGACAAGGTCAGCTTCAACGACATCGTCGTCGCCCAGCAGAACCTGGGTCAGTCGTTGAGCGCGTACCTCACCGCGCTCAGCGAGCAATGGACCGCCATCGTGGACGTGGCCAATCTCTTGCAGATCGACGAACTGTATCAGCCGCTGCCGGAAGTTTTACCGAAGGGATAGTCAGGCGTGGCTAGAGCCCGGCCTGTTCCTTCGCCGGAAAGATAAACGTATGGAGGCTGTTCAACGAGAACGCCAGAAAGAAATCGATAATGAGAATCGCCATGAACGAATAGACGAAGGCCTCGGTGGCGGCTTGGCCGACGCCTTCCGCCCCGGCCTTGCTGCGAAAGCCTCGATAACAGCTTACCAGCGAGAGAACGCCGCCGAACGCGGTGGCCTTGATCAAGCCCGAAATCACTTCCCATGCTCCGACATGTTTGAGCGCGTGCTCCCAAAAATGGTGTGCGTCAATCCGGTAGACGACGGTGCAGATAAACGTGCTGCCGATGATTCCCGCAACATCAGCGAGAATGGTAAGGAGCGGAATCAGGAGTAGGCATGCGAGAAAGCGGGGCGTTGCCAGATGATGCACCGGATCGACGCCGAGACACGCGAGCGCGTCGATCTGTTCCGAGACTCGCATGGTGCCGATCTCGGCGGCCATGGCGCAGCCGACGCGGCCTGCCAGCATGACTGCCGCCAAAACCGGGCCTAGTTCACTGAGGATGGCGTTGCTGGTAATCGTGCCCATTGCCGCGTCGAAGCCGAAGGGGTGGAATTGAGAATAAGTTGAGACGGCCATTACCATGCCAATGAACAGGCCGGTGACGACGGCAACGCCGATGCTGCTGACGCCGACGTTGTAGAAAACCGGCAGGACGGCACGCGAATCGGTCCGGCGGCTGAACACGCCAGACAGCGCACGAAATGCAAAGGACGCGAAATCACCTAGACCGACAAGAGTATCGGTGACGACCGCGAACGGGGAACTCGTGATCGAGGGGGTCGACAACGGCGTCATCCTGTGACCTGATGAGGCACGGAACAAAGAATGTTACGGTATTCTACAAAGAGGCCTCGATGGCCGCGCAGTAGCTGTCGATCCAGTGGTCTTGCAAAAGTTGGCCGCGATCGAGAACCATCGCCGACACGAGAGCGACGAGCCGTTCGTTTTCCGCGACATCCTCGCGAATCTTACTCTTACGATCGAGATACTGCAAGGCGCCAAGCGGGGTGAACGCGAAGTCGAGAAAATGCGGTCCAAACCAGCGTGAGAGCGCATCCTCGATATCAGGCGAAAGAACGCGGAGCAACTTCGCGACCTCGATCGGCGGCGGCAGGTGCGGGATGATGTCGTTGCGATTCTCAAAGCGAAAAAGCGGTACCGGGTAATGGCGTGCGAACGCCTCGTCGCCAATCTTCGGCGCGCCGAAGGTATAGACCCCCGCCACTTCCATGCCGCCCTCCCAGTGAGCGAGGGCGCCCGCAAGGGCTGCAAGGGCGCCGCCCATGCTATGGCCGGTGATCCAGAGTTTCTTGTTCTTGGCCCCATGGTCAGCCAGCAATTCGCGGATCGCGGGCCAGGCGCCCCGAACAAGTTCCAAGTACGTTCCTTGCACTTGTCCGCTATGAAACTGCTTCGGTTCGAGCCGCAAGTTCGCTGTCCAATCGGTGAATACGTTGTCCAGCCACGTCAGCGTATCGCTTTCCGAAGGCGAATAGGTACTGCCGCGAAAAGCCAGAATCACGCGCTTACCCGTTGAACCGACAAAGCCAGCCACGGGCGCGGCGCCGAATGTATGGACGGAATCGAGTTCTAACTCGTCAACCGGCTCGCGGCTATCGGGATAGGCACAGTGGCTCGCGAGTGCCAGTTCGAGTGCACGGGATGATTTCAGGCGGGACATGGTCGGTGTCTCGGATGGGTAAAAACGAAGCTCACCTATTTTTCATACGAGACCCGACGACGGAAAAGGAGTGAGAACCGCCACTGGCCGAACAGACCATGCAGGAGCAGAAAAGCATGGGCGGCGAGAATGGCGCCGCTGAACCAGAACATCCAGCGGACCAGTTTTACCAGGTGCGTCGTCGTTTGGGCGACCGCGGGGATCGCCGTATTGATCTCCCCCAGGCCCTTTTGCATTCGATCGAGCGACTGTTCTTGTTCAACAAGCCGAGAGTTTATGGACTCGCCCACGCTGCCAACCGCCTCGGCGTTGATGCGCGGGTCGTAAAATCTTACGGTCGCCAGCTGCTTCTCGTGTTGAATCTGATGCGACATCTTGGGCAACTCGTGCGTCCGGATTTCGACGACCTGGCCTCGCATTAGTTGAACTTGTTGCTCGGCACTCTGAGTCACCAAGCTAACGCGATCAAAATTCTCGCGCATCACGTCGGTCGGCGGCAAGGCGTGGCCAATAGCGAGAAAACCGCCTGCAATGACGAGTTCCACGAGAGCAAAGCCAATTGGCAAGCGTTCGTTCATGAATGGGATCCGTCCGCTCGGGCAATCAAAATTTCGGTGCCAAACTACGAACTTCTTGAGCTGTAGAACCCGTTGAGAAGCCAGGTATTTTCGAGAGGATGCAGCATTTGCGATGAAGGGCGAACAACCCGTGAAACCGTTCCAAAAACGAAAATACGAGAAAAACCACGGAAAAGGCCGAGATTTCGTTGACAATACCCCCAATCCTACTTACTTTTCGCAGTACGCGTTGCCGATAGTTTCACCCCAATCTCCGAGAGAGTACGCATGGCAAAGGCACCGATCGTAGCGAAATCGATCACCAAGTCGGAACTCTTCGCCCAGTTGGCGGAGGCTTCAGGCCACAGCAAGGCTGAGGTGAAGACCTTCTTCGAGGCAATGACCTCGGTGGTCCTCTCCAACCTCGGCAAGAAGGGCCCCGGCGTTCTGACGCTGCCAGGCCTCTTCAAGCTGCGGGCCGTCAAGAAGCCTGCCGTCAAAGGCGGCAAGCAGGTTCTGAATCGCTTCACCGGCCAGATGGTGATGACCAAGGACAAGCCCGCCTCCACAGGCGTTCGGGCTCGCGCCTTGAAGCAGCTGACCTCCTCGATCAAGTAGGTCTCATAACCGGTCTGTTGAAATTTGAAAAGCCCACCAGGAACTGGTGGGCCTTTCGTCTCCGCCGGGGCCAGCCCGGCGGTTTGTATTTCTTGTTCTGAAATCACTTTTCGTTCATGGCACTTGTTCCAGGAGGAACACGCCGCGTTTGTTCGAAGTGATGACATCAAGCCGTTTGTCGCCGTTGAAATCCGCGACGGTGAACTGCGTGCCGATTCCAGATGCATCATCGATCACGATCGGAGTAAAAGTGATGACCCCATCCGCGGCCTTCTTGGCCTTCAAATAGTAGATTGCCGGCGATTTGTCCGAGCCCGGTTCGCTCTTGCCGTGCGACCACCAACGCTTGCCAGTGACCAGATCTTTCAAACCGTCACCATCGATATCCGCGTAGTGCATCGCGTGTGTTTCCGAAATGAGATCCTTGAATAGATCCTGCTTCAGGAACGTGGGCGAATCCTTACCTGGTTTCTGAATGTGGGCCCAGATGCCGAACTTGTGAGCGGAGCTGCTCAAGACGTCCGCCTTGCCGTCGCCGTCGATGTCGACCGCGTACATGTCGGCACAGGCATCACCCAGGTTCACCGGGTGGAACGCCCAGACCGCGTCGCTCAATTTAGCTGGTTGCTCCCACCAGCCCGCGGTGGTGAGGACGTCCGCCTTGCCGTCGCCGTTGATGTCGCCCACGCCGAGACCGTGCGAAAACCGATTCGTGCCCGGGATCGTCTTGCCCGTTCCTGGGACCGGTTTGCCGTCTTTCAGCGTTGCCGGCACGCTCGGCTCGCTGATGGGGTGCATCTCCCAGAGATCGTTAGGGTCCTTGCCCGGCGTGAACCAGGCCATCTGCCCTTCGCCGCCTGCGTCGGGCCTGCCCTTCTGCTGGAAGCCCATCACAAGGACGCGTTTGCCGGTCCCGAACAGGTCCACGTAGAGCGGCGTCTCGTTGCAGGCGCTGTGCCAGATGATGTGCTTCTTCCAAAGCTCTTCTTTGCCTTGCGGATTCTCGAGCCAGTAGCAGGGCACACCGGGGAAATCAATGACGATCAGATCGGGCCAGCCATCAGCGTTCATGTCGTCGGCCCAGCAGGCGAAGACCTTGCTGTAGTTCGATAGGCCGTCTTTGTAATCGCCGACCTTTTGCATCTCGTGCGGCTTCCAGCTTGGGTTCTCGTACCAGATCTCGCCGACGAGGATGTCCATTTTGCCGTCCTTGTTGACGTCGGCAATGGCGACTCCTTCCGAACGGAACTTGGTGTCGATGACGGTTTTTTGCCACTTGATGTCAGGATCGGCAGCCCGCGAGCCGAGGCTTGACATGAGCAAAACGCCTAGAAGCAGGAAGAAACGCATGAAGTAATCTCCGGGCGAAGACCATAGGGAAAGTGAGGTTGATTATGCGACGACCGTCTCTCCACCGCAAGACAATCCCCAACGAATCCGCGTTCGATCGAGCGGGATCGCGTCAGCGCCCCGTGCCCAATGACATGTCAATCGTCCGGGAGATTTAGCAAATCAATGTCCTTCGTGTAGCGGACAAAACCCATGAATCGCCATGGCGATCCCTCCGCAGATGGCATGTTCGATCCCCGCTTGTTGCAGGGCATCGATCAAACTGACGAGTTCTGTGTAGAGATCCATCCCGTCTCCCTCGTGACATCACCGATCTATCTCGCCCATCACCACATCAATACTCCCGACAATCGCCGGCACGTCGGCGATCAGGCAGCCTTTGCATAGCTCGTTGGTCACGCAGAGGTTGCTGAAGCACGATGAACGCGCTCGCACACGAAGCGGCACGGCGTCCTTCGTGGGGCGGCCGACGACGTAGAAACCCATCTGGCCTCGGGGGCATTCGGTTTCGACGTAGCATTCGCCGGGCGTCAGTTGCTTGGGCGGTTCCACACGGTGCGAGCCGGTCGCAGTCGGGTACTTGGCCATGGCCTGCTCGACGATTTTGATGCTCTCGACCACTTCGCGCATGCGCACGTAGAAACGGTGCCAGCAATCGCCGATGACGGTGCCGTGCGGGGCTTCCAGGTAGGGCGGCAACGGCACGTTGAACTCGTACTGCTCGTAACCGGAATACGGCTCCGTTTTGCGCAGGTCCCAATCGGGGTCGCCCTTGGTTCGATCGAGTGAGCCGCGCAACATCGGGCCGGTGCAGCCGAAGTCGAGGGCCTTCTCGCGCGACAAGACGCCAATTCCCGCTGTCCGCTTCACGAAGATGTGGTTGTTCGTCAGCAATGCGTGATACTCGGCAATTCGCGGCTTGAAGTAGTCGATGAAACTTCGGCAGCGGGCGAGCCAGCCGTCGGGAAGGTCGTCGTGAGCGCCGCCGATTGTGAGATACGAATAGGTCAAGCGGGCGCCGCACACGTCTTCGAACAGATCGAGGATGTGTTCCCGCTCGCGGAAGGCGTAGAGGAATGGGCTGAAACTGCCGAGATCGAGCCCGTACGCGCCCATGCCGACCAGATGCGAGGCAATGCGATTCAGTTCGCAGATGAGGACGCGGATGACCTGGGCCTTCTCCGGGATCTTCATGCCGCAGAGTTTTTCGATCGCCAGCGAATAGCCGAGATTCATGTTCATCCCGGCCAGGTAGTCCATGCGGTCGGTGTAGGGGATGAACTGGATGGGGGTGACGTTCTCGCCGATCTTCTCTGCACAACGGTGCAGGTAGCCGAGGTGTGGTTGAACCTCGGAGATGACTTCGCCATCCGTGCGGAGGACGAGCCGAAGCACGCCGTGAGTGCTGGGATGCTGCGGCCCCATGTTGACGAGCATCTCGTCGGTGCGGACGTCGAACTCAACGATGGTGGGATCAGTCTCGACGATCATACTCGTCCTCGGTGTAGGCAGATTCTGCGAAGTTATCTTATCGCGCCCAGCGTTTCGCCAACTCGACCAGCGTACGTACAGCGGATTGCATCTCTTCCAGGCAGGTCCACTCGAGCGGCGAGTGAATATTGTGCTCGGCTGTCGAAAGATTCGGAGTGGGCAGGCCCTTGGCTGTCAACTGCGAACCATCGGTGCCGCCGCGGATGCTGCCGATTCGCGGCGTCAACCCCGCGGCCTGCATCGCCTCCAAGGCATATTGCACCGCTCGCGGTTCTTTCTTCATCCCGTCGGCCATGTTGCGGTACTGCTGCCGAATGACAACTTCGACCTTGGCGGCGGGAAATTCCTGTTCGATCAAACGGCCGATCGATCGCAATAGCTCAGCCTCGTCGCTCAGTTTCGCCGTGATAAAATCGCGGAGCAACAGGCCGATCTTGACCTGGGCGACGCCGCCTTCGATCTGGTATGGGTGAATAAATCCCTCACGTCCCTCGGTCGTTTCGGGCGTCAACGTGATCCGCGGCAGTCGTTCGAGAAAGAGACCGGCCAGTCGGATCGCGTTCACCATCTTGCCCTTACCGATCGATGGATGAATGTTGACGCCCGTGATCGTGATCTCGGCTTTATCGGCCGAGAAGGTTTCCGCTTCGATCTCGCCTTCCCCGGAGCCATCCAGCGTGTAGCCAACCACGGCGCCCAGTTCTTTCAGGTCGACATGATCGACCCCGTGACCGATTTCCTCGTCGCAGGTGAAGCAGACGCGGATCGGCCCGTGCGGAATCTCCGGCTGGCGCATCAGGTACGCGGCCGTCTCCATGATGACCGCGACGCCAGCCTTGTTGTCCCCACCCAGAAGTGTTGTCCCGTCAGTCGTGATGACCGTCTTGCCGATGCACGCCTGAAGACCCGGGCTCTCTGCCGGTCGCAGGATCTTCGCCGGGTTGCCGGGGAGCACGAGATCACGGCCATCGTAGTTGGCATGCACGATCGGCTCGACGTTTTTGCCTGACGTCTCGGGCGAGGTGTCGAGGTGGGCGAACCAGGCGATCACGGGAGAGTTGGTTTTGATCGTGGCCGGGATCGTCGCGGTGACGATGCCGAACTCGGACTGCTTGGCATCGGCAAGACCAAGGTCCTGGAGTTCTTGCAGCAGCATCTTGCCAAGTTCGAGTTGGCCGGACGAGCTCGGATAGGTCGGGGCTCCCTCATCCGCTTCCGTGTCGATGCGGACGTAACGGCAGAAGCGGTCGAGGAGAGTCGGAGTGTCGATTTTCATCGGCGGAACCTAGACGGAGGATGTGACATCGACGCGCGGGCAGAAGGCAATTAGCGGACATGTGCTGCAAGCCGGCTTGCGAGCGAAGCAGACCTGCCGGCCGTGGAAGATCATGCGATGGCTGAACAGGGTCCATTCTTTGTTCGGCAGGATCTTCATCAGGTCGTGTTCGACTTTCACCGGGTCATGTTCGACTGTCAAGCCAATGCGCCGGCTGAGGCGACCGACGTGAGTATCGACCGTGATGCCCGGGACGTCGAAACAATTACCGAGCACGACATTGGCGGTCTTGCGTCCAACGCCGGGGAGCGTGACGAGATCGTCGAGTCGGGGAGGAACCTCGCCGTTGAAGTGCTCGACCAGCATCCGGCAGCATTCCTTGATGTTCTTGGCCTTGTTGCGGAAGAAGCCGGTCGATTGGATGAGCGCTTCGAGTTCCGCCGGCTCGACCTCGGCGAAGTCTTGAGCGGTGGCGTAACGGGCGAAGAGCGCGGGCGTGACCAGGTTGACGCGGACATCGGTACACTGGGCGGAGAGAATCGTGGCGACCAAAAGTTGCAGCGGGTTGTCGTGTTGAAGGGCGCATTCGGCATCCGGATATAGTTTCGCCAAGGCTTGGCGCGTCTTGCGGGCGAGCGTCTTCGGATCGTCGGAAGAGTGCATGGGGAGGATGCTAGGCAAAGAACGATCGATCCGCCAGTCTCGGAATCACTCTTCGTTCACCCGGTCATACTCACTATCATCAATCCTATGGGCAGACGAGGTGCAACTGAACGCGAGACTCCCGCATTGTATGCCATCGTTCTGCCTGGTCTGGAGACGATTGCAGCCGAGGAGATTTCGCGCGATCTGGGCGGCGAGATCAAGAAATCCGAACGGGGTCTCGTGATTTTCCGGGTGAAGGAGATCACGCCGGACCTTCTTCGCCTGCGGACCGTCGAGGACGTCTACCTCCTCGCCTGGGGAAGCGACTCGCTGACCTACAAAGCCGGCGACCTGAAGCAGATTCAGCACTGGACGGCGAAAGAGGCGGACTGGCAGCATCTGCTGCGGATCCATCACGCCATTCACCCCAAGCCGAAGGGGAAGCCAACCTACCATCTCGTGGCGCAAATGACCGGCACGCACGCCTACCGCCGAATCGACGCGTTGGGGGCCATGGCCGAGGGGCTGGGAGGGGTCTTTCCCTCATCCTGGAAGCATGCCGACGAAAACGCCGCGGTCGAGGTCTGGCTGACGATCCACGGAAAGACGGCCGTGTGTGGGATGCGGCTTTCCGACCGTACGATGCGGCATCGGACCTGGAAGGGCGAGCATTTGCCCGCCTCGTTGCGGCCGACGATGGCGGCGGCCCTGACGCGACTGGCCGGAGCGAGTCCGGGCGATGTCGTACTCGACCCGATGTGCGGAGCGGGAACGATCCTGGGCGAGCAGATCGAGTTGAGCAAGCTACGGAAAGCCGGGCGCATTGAGGTGATGGGCGGCGATCTCGACATGATCGCCCTGCGAGCCGCGGTGGTCAACCTGCGGAAGGTGGGGCCGGCGTTCATTGCCAAATGGGACGCCACACGGCTGCCCCTGGCGCCGAACTCGGTCGATCGCATCATTTGCAATCCGCCGTTCGGCAAACAGATGTCGTCGCCGGACGAGATCGGGCCGCTCTATCGCTGCCTCATCCGCGAGTGCGATCGAGTTCTCAAAGATGGCGGCCGGGCCGCGTTACTGGTCTCCGAAATGGACCCGCTGCGCGAGGCGATCCGGCTCGTCGGGTGGGAGGCTCAGCGGCAGTTGCGTGTGATCGTCCTGGGGCAGCCGGCGACCATCAGCATCTGGCGGAAAGGGACCGATACCGGTAGCGT
>Ga0105047_10003059_pt1 | contig 29645 bp, 24 predicted proteins | sample MAT04_FD_78384 | JGI IMG/M metagenome (GOLD analysis project Ga0105047, IMG submission 78384) | Freshwater microbial communities from Lake Fryxell liftoff mats and glacier meltwater in Antarctica - MAT-04 (megahit assembly) | ecosystem: Environmental > Aquatic > Freshwater > Ice > Liftoff... | reverse complement strand
GATTTGAATTCTCTACGTTCCCGAATTGTCTCCGGCTCGTGCTGTGAATGCAACGCGCGACCATCCTTTGATCGCGTCAGCCGTCACAAAATCGTCTGGTGCAAACCGTACCAAAAGAAAACTGGACATGAAAACTCCTGACTGGAATATGATCGACCGCTGGCTGATGGGAGAGGCCTCGGTCGGGTCACAGATTGCAGATTCGATCGGAATTCTGTGCAATGTGATTGGCGTCCGCTGGGCGGGTTCTGAGCATGAGCATACGGCCGCCAGATTTGTGGCGGCGCGGTTTGAAGAAATGTTGCTGCATGATGTTGCGGTCGAGGAATTTCCACTCCAAACCTGCGACTGTCATGCCGCATCGCTGCGCGTCGAGGATTGGAGCCTTGATGCTCGTCCATGCCTCTTTTGTCCTTCATTAAACATCGAAGCACCGCTCGTGAATGTCGGCTTTGGAATGGCCCATGAACTGGAGCCACTGAGGCAACGTCTTTCGGGCAGCGTGGCGCTGATTCGTTCTGAGTTCGAAGCGTTTACGGAGCCACGGCTGCTGACACAGCGACTTCGGGATTTGGCTGATCTCGGCGTCCTGGCGGCGATTACGGGAAGTCCGCATGGCGGTCGTCGAATGTCGCATGTTTCTGCTTCTGACTGGCGTGACAATCCGACAAAAGTCCCGCTGCCGCTGATTCAGACTTCTTCCGAAGATGCCGCTCGCCTAAGGACCAAAGCGATGCAGGGCAAGCGAATTACAGTCACTGTCAACGCAGAAATGCGAACAGCGAGATCATGGAATGCGGTTGCCGATTTACCTGGTGCGGAGGTGCCCGATGAAAGTATTGTTCTGGGCGCTCATCATGATACAACTCCTGATTCCTTCGGAGCCAACGACAATGGGGCCGGTGTGGCTGTAATGCTGGAAACAGCCAGGCTGCTTTCGGGCCTGCGAAAGAATCTCAACGTACAACCCGGACGAACGATTCGGTTCGTCTCGTTTGGCGCCGAAGAGCAGGGACTGCAGGGTTCAACGGCGTTCGTCGATCGGCATTTCGGGCCCGAGCCGAAACCACGATTTATGCTGGCACTCGATGAACTTGGAACGGGAAACATGAAAGGCGTTGTGCTGCAATTTCCGGAGTTGCGAAGTCTGATGCAGCAGCAACTTGATTTTCTGAACGAGGGACTTCAGTGTCATGTCCTGTCGCAGATGGATGCATCGGGCGATATGTTTCCGTTCGCTCGGCAGGGGATTCCTTCATCGTTTCTGTGGCGATGGCGTTTCGTCGGAAGGCATCCGGAGACCGTCTACGGCCACAGCAATGCGGACACGCCTGACAAGTTGCGAATACGCGAGTTAAAGGAATACGCCGGTTTCCTTGCACGTTTCCTGTTACGACTCTCGCATGTGCCTGCCGCTGACTGGCCGGAGAATCATCTTGATGTCGCCCATATCGCTCAACGCATCGAAGCAGAACGCGGCGCTGTTCTCAGGACGATGTGAAGTTGCACTGAAGTAGGTCCTTTCTGCCGGAAAGGACTTCGCAGCTTGCTGCGACCTGCGACCAAACATGTTGCCAAACCGAAGTCAGGACACCGGAGATCACGGCGATGCTTCTGGTATTGCTACGCCGCATCCCGCTTACACTTCGCCTTGCGGCGGTTACGAAAAATCCCGCTCGGCAAGCGGGACCTACAGGAATCACAGAATTGCATTGTCCTGCGATCGCTTCTCCCATATGCCTCCGGGTTTCATGAACAAATGCTGCGATCCGAAAATCGTTGAGCTTCGGCTCGGCGGGCTCGTATCGCCGCAAGCCCACTCCACTCAACCGCGATCGCAACTCCGCGTCACTCGTCCGCACTCGCGAAGTCAAAACCTTATTGGTTTTGCGGCTCAGTAGGCCTGCTCATTATGATCGCTACCAGGATTAGGGACACGTAGACCACCAAAGCTACCGGATGTCGAGTTTTGGCGAAGAACGACTTTGGGTCAATCAGTTTGACAGAGGAGAGTTCCGTTGATTCCGATACGGCGGCACGCCACTTACTGACCGATGTGTAGGTATTCAGGTGATTTGCTGCGATATCGACCAAGTAGTGCCCGTCGCCAAACTCACCAATTATGTGGTCATCATCTGCTGCGAAAGAGGTGACATTTTCAAGTTGAAGTGCGAATGTATCGGGGGATGCCTTGTGTTCACGAATCGCCTCCCGCCACTGTGCTTCGTCTGTAAATGTCAAAACGTCCGTTTGGTTCAAGAGACGGAATGTCGCTTCTTTTGTTTCCGGGTTGATTGATGAAACTGCCGCAAAGTCTGAAGACCTCCGATCGTCATTCGACGACCCGTACTGTAGGGAGCAAGGCGAGGATGGTGAGATGGCAAGGATCTCATATCCGTGCGAGAGTCGTACGTATGGATCGCGGTAAACACATCCGTCAATCATCAGGATAAAGAGGGAGACGATCGCGATGTTCTTGAGTAGCTTCACGTGTTTAGCTGTGAACAGTCTGCTGCATGAAGAATTGCGATCTATGCGGCTGGCGATTAGCCGGTCGCATAAATCATACATTGAACTTTTTCGCTTCGTGAGTTTCCAGTGACGTATGCGGAGACAATCAGGCTCACTCGGCGGACGATGGGAGTTTATCGAGGAGCAAGCGGATTGTCACCAGGATTCCGGACGGTGCAATGATTCTGCGCGAAGCAGGTATGACGTTCGTGCATGGCGGCGATTTGAGCAAGACGTCCAGATTGGAATTGCGACGGCATTCGGATTTGCAGGACAATTACGACTGGCAATTCAGAGATGTCAGAATTAAAGTAACTTCAATGTTCTATTGAAGGAGAATGTGATGATTTCAGAACAGACTGCTGATGTTGCACGACGCGCGACGGAATTGTATGACGAGAAACTGCGAAGTGAACTGGAAGCCACAAACATGCACGCATTTGTGGCCATTGAACCAGACTCCGGTCACTTTTTCCTCGGTAAAACATTGAGCGAAGCGATGCAGGCGTCAAGAGCAGCGTATCCCGATCGACTGGCCTTCGGAATCCGAGTAGGGCATAGTGCGGCGGTGCATATCGGAGTACTCAAGTCGTGAATGGAGATGTTGATGAGATTGGCCGGGCTCTTGTAAAGATGAGGATTCGGCCAAGTGAAAATGGAAAAGAATCGGAAATCCTCGCATGGGTCGATACGGCTTTTAACGGCGAATTGGTAATGCCCCTCAGTATGATCGAAGCAGCGGGGTTGCGACAAAGTGGAGGCACCCGTGCAAGGCTTGCCGATGGTAGTGAGGTGACACTGGAATCATTTGCCTGTGTGGTGGATTGGTTTGGAGAATGCACGCTGATCGAAGTAATGGCGAATGATGGTGAAGTGCCGCTGCTCGGGGTACAGCTACTGATAGGCCATCGGTTGACGATCGACTACTTAGAGATGACAGTGACGATCAAGTAGCACACCGGTCGTTGAGGGCAGGACGTGAGTTTCCGCAGAACACTCTGCCCCCGCGCGGAATAACAAACATCAGTCATCAAGCCCCAGGATTTTCAGGCTGTCGCGATGAATCAGGGCTTCGATTTCAGTGTTATCAAGTCGCGGAAGATTTGTTCCTTCGACTTGATCGTTCAGTCGGCGCAATCCTTCGATCGACTTATCCACCGTTGTAAAGGGATAGTCGCTGCCGAAAAGCAGTTTGTTCCAGACGCCGTATTCCTGAACCAGCATCAGGCTGTGATACAACTGAAACGGTCGGTAGTGCAGGGCACTGATGTCGGAATACACGTTCGGATGTTTTCGGATCACGGCCACACATTCTGGCTCATACGGATGTCCCAGATGAGCCATGATGATTCGAACTTCCGGAAAACGGATCGCCACCTTGTCAAGATGGCGGGGCAATGTGCATTCCAGCGGAGCTTGAGACACAAACGTCGTACCTGTATGCAGCAGCACCGGAAGCGAATGCTCCGTTGCATAGGCCCATAGTGGATCGAGTCGCGTGTCGTCCGGCTGAAAACCGGCGTACATCGACATAAGTTTGATGCCTCGCAGGCCGAGCTCCTGATGTCCTGCGCACATTTCCTGCTGCCAGCCGTCCTGCGTCGGGTCAAGTGACAGAAATCCAAGCAGTTTTTCCGGATGAGTCGCTACGTATTCCGCAACATACTGATCATCGACCCACAGTCCGCTGAGTCTGGCTTTGCCGCCAAATACGATCGTCTTGTCAACCAGAGTCGCACCGGCCATGTATTCGTCGTAGCGGACTGTCAGGTCCAGTTCCACACCAGCTCTCGCACGCCGCGCCTGCCGCTGAAAATCAGAGTTGAAGTGGGCCGGGTATTGCCACGCGTGGCTGTGTACGTCGATAATCATTGAAGCGATGCTATATCAGATTTTGACTTTGTGGAAGGCCGACGAGTGGAGTGGCGTAAGACCGATGGCACTCAGTTTGCGATTAAAGTAATCGTCACTCTCTGAGTGACGAATACCAAAGGCCGCGTTTTGCGGCCTGCCTCACTCGGAGAGTGAGGTCTACTATGGGAAATCCGGCACATGAGTATTCGAATGATACCAGAATTCGAATCCGGTGGACAAAGCGATGAGAGTCACTACTCTGCGTGCGACAGGAAATTGTAGTCTGCCAGAATCCCCTGACTGAATTCTTAAACTGCATCTGACAAGCGAAAGGCTGCTGAAAATGCTTATCGGTTACGTTAGCAATGAACGATATGTCGCGTTGGGGGACGTGCAGTTTGAGTTTCGCGGGAAACATGGCGTTGTTGCCGCACGTTCCAATATTTCAGGCGCGGTTTATGCAGACGTTTCCCCAGGCCAGTACGAAGTTGTGCTGGGGCGAGACGGCTTTGGCTCGAAAATTGTCACCGTGGATGTGCATGAAGGGAGTCCTTATCAGTTTCGGCTGCTGTCAGACGGCTTGCTCGGCTACGTTTGGCCGAAATGCGTGAAGTCAGGTGAACGGTCGGAGTTTCGAGTTCACTCGTTCGAAGAATATGAACTGGAACTCTGGCGTTACGGTGCGGAAAAGGAATTCATCCGGCGGATCGGCACGTTTGATGAACACGGACCGCGAGCGACAGTGCAAATTTCACCGGACGGCGACTATACACAAACGGGAGTTGAATGGAACAAGCATGGCTATCAAAGCAAAGCGTTGAGTCAGTTTGTCGAAGGGCCGGAACGCTGCGGACTGTATTACCTTCATTCGCGAAGTAAGTCGGGCTCGTTTTTTTCTTTTCCGTGGATTGTGGCTCCGGACAAGCCGCGTTCCAAAGTGGCGATCCTGGCTTCCGACATCAATTGGAATGCCTACAACAGTTTCGGTGGCCGCAGCAACTACATCAACGCTGATCAATTGCCACCGGCACCCATCGTCAATTCGAGGCAGCAACTTAAACGGTACACCGAACAGGAATTCCGGACGTATGACAGCGATACGTATCTGCCGCTGTCACTGGATCGCCCTGATCCCTACAACCACATCGATGAACATGAACAACTAACCGATCCGATTGCCGGTCGGCAAGGATGCCACATGGCGGCGGCCGAATGGCGACTGCTGGGATGGATGGAACGAAAAGGGTTCGACTACGACCTGTACAGTGAAACGCAATTCCATTTTGATCAGTTTTCACTCGACGATTACAAACTGCTCATCATCAGCACGCATCCGGAATACTGGTCAAACGAAATGTATCAGCGGCTGAAGAGCTGGGTGTTCGAACGCGGTGGAAGACTGATGTACCTTGGCGGTAACGGTCTGAATTGTGAAGTCGAATTCCTCGACGAGCATCGCATCGTGTATCAGAACACCAACTGGAGCCATACCGATCCTGAATTCTCAGTCGATGGTCGGGAATACGAAAGCCGATTTGACAAACGACGTGAATCCGAAGCCAACCTGCTGGGAGTTGTGTTTTCGTTCGCCGGCATTATGACGGCGGCACCGTATGAAGTGAAAGATGCCGATCATTGGTGCTATGCCGGTACTGGTCTGAAAAATGGCGACACGTTTGGCGAGAAAAGTCTGCATCAGCGAATCCCCGGGGGAGCATCTGGCCATGAGACTGACAAAGTTTCAATTTCCTCGCCGTCAAACGTGCGTGTGCTTGCCAAAGGCTTGAATCCCGACAACGGAGGGGCAGAGATTGTGATGCATGAACCGAATGGCGGTGGCGCCGTGTTTTCAGTCGGATCGATTTGCTGGCCAGCGTCGATCCTGGTTGACGATGCCGTGTCGAAGATTACTGAGAATGTGCTGAAGCGATTTCTTAATACCTAAGGCACACCCTACTTGCAATACACTTCATTTGCCGCTGCGATTGATGCCCCGGGGGCGGGGCGGATTCCCTGTCGATTTAAACATTGCTCCAGCGCTGCAAGGAATAGCAGGACATTGGATTTCTTTGCCGTCTCGCCCATCAGACCGATTCGCCAGGTTTTGCCTTTCATCGGTCCCAGCCCGCCACCGATCTCAATTCCGAATTCGTTGAGCAACTGACTGCGAACGGCAGCGTCATCCGCTCCGTCAGGAATCAGGACAGAATTCAGCATCGGCAGGGATGTTTCTGCCGCGACCGAATAGCGAATCCCCATTGCTTCCAGGCCAGCTTTCAGAGCCGTATGATGAAACTTGTGTCGTGCGAATCGAGCCTCAAGTCCTTCCTGCAGCACAAGGCGCAGTGCCTGATGCAAAGCGTAATTCATATTGATTGGTGCCGTGTGGTGGTACGCCCGATTATTGCCCCAGTAGTTTCGCAGCAATCCGATATCCAGATACCAACTGGAAACCTTCGTTTTTCGATTGTCCATTGCTTCCAAAGCCTTCGGGCCGAATGTCACCGGGGCCAGGCCCGGAGGACATCCGAGACACTTTTGAGACCCGCTGTACGCGGCATCAATTTCCAGTCTGTCGATTTCCACCGGAAGTCCGGCGAGTGAAGTGACGCAATCCACGACCAGCAAGGCTCCGGCGTCATGAACGATTTTTGCGATCTCATCAAGTGGTTGTCGGGCACCGGTTGAGGTTTCCGCATGGACGATCCCAACAACCTTTGGCCGTACTTTTGCCACCGCAGCCGCGACTTCTTCCGGCGAGAACACTTCTCCAAACGGTCGTGCAATCTTTGTGACTTCGGCACCCGCACGTTCGGCGACATCCGCCATCCGCCCGCCGAAAACACCATTGACCCCCACGATCATCCTGTCGCCCGGTTCGATCAGATTGACGACACAGGCTTCCATTCCAGCACTGCCGGTGCCACTGATCGCCATTGTCATTTGGTTCGACGTCTGAAACACTTCTCGGAGCATCGACTGGACTTCATCCATGACCTTCAGAAAATACGGGTCCAGATGCCCGACCGTCGGTGCCGCCAGCGCCGCCAGGACGCTGGGATGAATGTCGCTGGGGCCTGGCCCCATCAGGACTCGTTGCGGAGGTGTAATCTGGGAAACCGTCATCAAAAAATCCCTTTTTGGAACTCGAAAATCGAACGATGTGTCCATGGGTGAAATCAGGATTGCGCTGTTCCTGCGTCGGCCTCGATCCGGCCTACTTCGTACGCAATGCGGGCCCGCACCGATGAGCCGTAAAATACGAACGGTCGCTCCGGTTGTCACGGCTGTAAGTCCCGTATTTTCTGCGAAACTCTGCATCGCGGAAAACTACGTAAATACCAGACCTTAGGGATGCCTGAAGTCCTGCGACTTGCTCGTTCCGTGCGGTATATACGGTCTCAGCAGACAGTAATTTTTCGAGTCATTGTCGAATCTCATCAGTTCGCCTGCAAGTTGGCGGGAATTCCCTCGATGCACTCTCCATGGCTGGATTTCGTCCGGTAGGTCGAAGTTCCGCGCGGTGGCCGAGACAGCGCTCACACGGAGTAACCTCCACATCACTTGATATTTCGTCATTCAAAGAAACACATATCTGAAATGACAGACATTGATCTTTCTAAATACTCCCGTCTCCCTTCTCTGCCTACGGTTGCGATCGAGGCAGTGAAGCTGTTTCACGACCCAAACAGTTCCAATGAGGCATTGATCGCGGTTGTTCGAAAAGATCCGGCAATCGTCGTCCGGCTGTTGAAAGCGGCCAATTCGCCGCGATATGGAAGTCGAGCGGAAGTCACGGACCTGCTGCGTGCGGTCAACATGCTGGGGCGAGCCACCACTGCTTCACTGGTGTTGAGTTTTTCGCTCGCTCGACAATCGATGGAATCGTCCGAGTATCTGCAGTACTTTCGAAAGTTCTGGTTGCGAAGTTTCGTACAGGCCACAGCGGCGGAAGTGCTGGCCAGCCAGTTTGGATCACCTGCATTTCGCGGCGAATGTTACACGACGAATCTACTTTCCGGACTGGGCAAACTGGCGTTACTGCGTGCCGAACCGGAAAAGTATGTTCAAATTCTGCAAACGGCTGTAGAGAAGCAGGCACCTCTCGTAAGAATCGAGCAGGAAGTCCTGGGATTCACACACTGTGGACTATCGTCTGTCTTGCTCAAGCAGATGGGTTTGCCGGAACGGTGTCACAATGCGATCCGAGCGATCAGTGATCCATCAGTTGTGGATGGCAAAGATGCGATCGAAAAGGCTCCGCTGATACGAGTCACGCGAATCGCCGATGCCACGGCAAGTCTGATTTGTGACGGGACAGCGGCCATTGCCCTGTTCGCACTTCGTGAGGCAATGGAAGAGATTGAACTACCAAGCGGATTTTCTGCAGAAGCACTGGTCGATCAGGTCAAAGACCGAATTGAAGCAGCGACGGAGATGTTTGACATTGATCCGCCGAAAATGCCTTCGGCAGGAGATGTCCTGCAGGACGCACTTGATCAACTGTCGCGTTACGCCATGATGGCGGACGATGAAAATCAGCATAGCGCGGTGCCTTCGGAATTGCTCGAAGAAAACGGAAGACTCAAGCGTCGCGTAGCGGATCTGCTGGAAATCTCGCGAATTGATGCCCTGACCGGTGTCTGCAATCGGGCGTACTTTATGCAGCGACTGCACGAACAGATCGCCCTGCATCGCGTGCGCAACCAGCCAATTGGAATCGCCGTGATCGATGTTGACCACTTTAAGAAGGTCAACGATACGTACGGGCATCAGGCTGGTGATGCGGCACTCAAAGTCATTGCCGAAACGCTGAAGAATACGATGCGTGAAACGGACGTTGTCGGTCGATACGGCGGTGAAGAGTTCGTCGTTCTTCTGGAAGACGCCAATCCCGAGGGTCTTGCTATCGTGGGCGAACGCATTCGGGAAAAAATTGAGGAATCCATTGTACAGTTCGACGGGAAACGAATCCCGCTGACGGCCAGTGTCGGGCTAGCGGAAGGATTTGTTCAGGGTACCGAAGAAGAGTTCGGAAAGCAGCTTTTTTCCCTGGCTGATGCTGCGATGTATCGTGCGAAGAATTCCGGGAGAAACTGCTTCATTATCGAGACGCTACCCAACAATATTTCGGAGCCACATACGCTGGAACTTTGCCCTGAGTCGTGCAGCGTTTAACGCATAGTCCTGAATTAAGTTGCTGTATCGAGTCGGCCGGACCGAGTTCGCCGCGCTGCCAGAGCTGCGGTCGCCGTCGAGTGAAGTAACCAATGACGTGGTTGTCCACGGCGAATAATTCAGCGAACGATGTTCCGGCAATGTGCGACCTTGGTCCGGCCTACGGATCGTAATTCAGCACTGTTCCTCAGGATCGTTTCAACATCACAATCATCGCCCCTGGGTTCTTGTCGTCCTGCCCAAATTGCACAATACGTCCCTGACTCTGCATCGACTGTAGTTCCATCATCGCCGCATTGCGGATGCGATCACCACCCACGATCACGCGAAGAAATTGAGTCGTGCTTCGCTGGTGCAACGCGACGGACGACCGAAGTTGCTCGATCGCCTGATGAATGCGTTGTTCGCGGTGGGCGATGTCGATTGTTACTGTGGAACCATCGGTCTGTCCCACAAGCGGTGCATCACATTTCGGGCAGACCGTGTCGGATTCTGCCACTGGGAAACTGCATTCTAAACAATATCGACGCATTGCAGCCTCCACGACAAAAACATATTCGACAACGTTCGGTGCTGAGGCGAACGGCGGTTGAACCTTTACCCCCCGATGCTCGCAGCATCGGCCACGTGGCAGACGCTGCCAGCGTCTGCGGTGGTAAATTCTTTCCTGCCGCTCGCCTAAACACCGGGTAACCGGACCTGATCTCCCCAAAACCAGACAGGCACAACATCCCCAGCAACATAGTCACCATGCGCGGATGACATCAGCGCCATACCATTGGCTTCCACGGTTGCTCGCAGGTCAGAGGAACCGTTCCAGGGCACCGGTCGAACGACAAGCTGTCCATCATGGACTGAGATTTCTGATGGTTGATAGACTGGTCGGCTACCATTGACTGTAAACGGCTGACGCACGGCAGCCGTGAGACGGCGTGCTTCGCGCAGCTGAATGCCGGAAATCTTCTGAAGAGCCGGTCGGACAAAAAGTTCGAAGCAAACCAGGCTGCTGACAGGATTTCCCGGCAGGCCAAACACCAGCGTCGATCGTGATTCGGATCGCCGAATTCCAAACCACAGTGGTTTGCCTGGTTTCATGTCGACACCGTGAAAGACTTGCTCGACGCCCGCAGCCGCCAATTGGCGCGGCACAAGATCCAGTGTCCCGGCGGAAACTCCGCCACTCAGTAACAACACGTCATGTTTCAGGCCATGTTGAATTCGTGTCGAGAGATCCTGAGCGGTATCTTGCGCAACACCGAGTGAGACTGGAACGCCCCCGCAGGTCGAAACCTGAGCCAGCAGCATCGGTTCGTTTGAGTTTCGGATCGCACCTGGACGCAGTGGCTCATTGAAAGGAATCAGTTCGTTGCCGGTCGCAAGCACTGCGACCGACGGCTGAACGTTCACTGTCAAGCGGGCATGTCCGAATTCCGCCAATGCGGCGATCTGCTGGGGCTGAAGTCGCGTTCCCGCTGCCAGCAGTGGGGACCCCTGTCGAGCAGCTCCTCCCTGCCGCATCAAATTCGCTTCGGAGCATACGTCTGCACGCTGAATGATCACGAAATCGGGAGACGTTTCGTTGAACTGAGCGCGTTCGATCGGCACAACACAGTCACAGCCGGAAGGCAACAGTGCGCCGGTCATGATGCGTGTGGCGGTCGTTGCCGTGATTGTGTTCAACGGCACCATGCCCGCCGTGATTGTCTCCACGACGGCAAACTGCAGGAATTCGTTGTCGGACTTCAAGGCAGAAGTCGCGACCGCGAAACCGTCCATCAGCGACTTGTCAAACGGCGGAGAATCGTGGGGAGTCCGTAGTTCGACCGCAAGGATTCTGTGCAGAGCGTCTGCCAGGTCCACTGATTCAGAAGCACTTGGTAGTGCGAGGTCGAGAACTAACGCGAGCGCGTCATTCACGGACAGCATGGTGTGGACCTTTCAGCGGGTCATGAACGTCTCTGCCGCTTTCTCCGCCGTTCGGTAGTCGTCGCGATCCGTGAGCAGAACTGTATGCTGAGTCGTCTGGCGCTGGCGGTAAATCTCCATTCTCACCGATGAGCCAATATCCGACAGGCTGACAAGATTGATTAAATGATTTTCGTCAATCACTTTCACGCCGTTGAACGACACGATAACGTCGTCGGGTCGAAGCCCTGCCATGACCGCTGGACTGGATTTGTGAGAATACACTCGCACAACTCTGGCACCGATGGAGCGGGACAGTCCAAGTCGCTGAGCGGCAGCGTCGGTAAAATTGTTATCCAGTTCCACGCCCAGATAAGCGCGTCGGACTTTGCCGTGCTGAACCAACTGATCGAAGACATGACGCACCAGATTGCTGGGAATACTGAAGCCGATACCTTCGTTACCGCCGCTGTTGGAAGCGATTGCCGTATTGATTCCCACAACGCTGCCATACATATCAATGAGCGGGCCTCCGCTGTTGCCAGGATTGATGGCCGCATCCGTCTGAATAAAGTCCTGATTCGTGACAGATTGATCAGATGTGAGCGAAAGATCGCGACGCCCTTTGGCGCTGACGATTCCCATCGTCACCGATTGACTTAGACCGAACGGGCTTCCGACCGCCAGCACAAAATGTCCGATGTTCACCGCGCTGCTGTCGCCCCAGCGAGCAGTCGGCTGGCCGCCATCAGGAATCTGGATAATCGCGATATCGCTTTCGGCGTCACGAAAGACCTTCTGCGGATGCACTTTACTGCCGTCGGCAAAAACCACGTCAATGGCCGGATTTTCCGCACCGCGAATTACGTGATTGTTCGTAATCACGAACAGTCCGCGAACCGCTTTGCTCCGCATCAGCACGCCGGAACCGGTCTCTTCGACCTTGCGTTCGGCTTCCACGCGGATCGCCTGAATATGCACTGCGGACGGCATAACGGAATCAGCAATGCCTGAAATATGATTGCCGCTTTCCACAAGTGCCGCAGCATTTGGTGGAACGCGAGTTTCGTACTTACCCTCTTCATTGACAGCTCGAGCAGACTGCGTAAACCGCAGAGATTCGAGGTGTCCACCGATCGCCAGACCGATGGACAACATGCCGATTGAGGCAAGAATTGATGTTTGACGTCGCGCCATCAACGGACTCTCCGGGGAAAGTTTCACATCCTGTGGCGCGGCTCCTTCCGCTAAATATCATGATGTCTCTCAACAGGCAGCAGCACTCTTTGCGGACGTTCGCTGCTGAATTCAGAGTTCCGGCGACTTGCCTCCCTGGCGTCACCTGTGGCGATCTGCAAGTCCAGGTGGCTGCGTTGCCGCCACAGAACAGACGATCTCCCTGCTCTGTATCGTTCTGCGGTTTACGCCAAAGCAAATCGAATTCGGTAGAATCCGCCGAAGGTGATCGGTTGCCGGACGCAGTCCAGTGAAGCCGTAACAATCGGTATAGGCCGCCAAACCGCCCACTGGGGCTGGTTTTTAAAGTACGACGGGCTTCCAGCCTGTCATTGAACGCGATTCGACAGGCTGGAAGCCTGTCGGACCTTCGTCATTCACCCAAGTCGAGCGGCATTGGCCCAGCGCCCCCGGTAGGCAATCTGGGTACGTCTGCAGGAAACCGGAGACTTTCGAACTGTGTTCGACTATTCCTTCGAATCGCCTGGGGGCGTTTCTGGCAGAGGTTCGTCATTTGCAACAGGTTTGAGACCAGAATCCTGGTTCGTGTCTGGGGAATCGCCGTCCGCCTTCTCCAGAATCTCCGTCGCGGATCTGTCGATGGCTGGTCCCTGCAGCTCGTCCTGGATCTCGTACCCAGCCGGAGAACAATTTACTGGACAGGCAAGATGTAGTGACTGCCCTTGCATTTGCCGTTGCATATACCGCTGTGATTGCCCAAATCCCCCGGAGTACGACGGGTCGTCGAGTTCGGGGAAGCGAATCGCTGAACTCCATTCATTTGTGGTGCGGGGCACATTCCAGGTGCCCGGAGTTTCTGTGACCTTCATGCGAGGCACACCTGACGATGCACCGCCGGACGAATCATAACCTGATGACCCACAACCAAAGGATCCGCAGCCTGATTGATTTGCATAGCCGTAGCCGTAGCTGGCATTCGTCGGCCCACAAGATTCACAGCTCGCGCCTGCTCCACATTGACCACCACATTGACCGCCGCATTGACCGCCGCATTGACCACCGCATTGACCACCGCATTGACCACCGCATTGACCACCGCATTGACCACCGCATTGACCACCGCATGGTCCGCCGCATGGTCCACCTGAGTTGCAGTCATCAGTATTTTGCAAGTGCAGGCATGGTTGCGCCTCGAAGCCGATGATGTCTTTCTTAGCGACTTCGGTGGCCGAGCTGCCGTCTCGAAATTTCGACCCGGCGGTATACGCATGACAGGTGCCGTTCCCATTGGAACGACATCCTTTGTGGAGGCCAGAAAACGAATATGACTGGTCGAGACTTTCCATCGCTTCGGACAGATCTCCCATTTCGTTGTCGATGGATTTCTGCAGGGCAGCCAAGCCGGTCACTGCGCCAACAACAAGGACGGACCCCACGATGGCAAGTTCCGCAGACAGGATCACTCCATTCTCATCGTCTCGCAGTGCTTTCAGCAGATTGAACATTGAAAATCTCCAGATTCAAAATTGAGAGGGAAAGAGTTCCGTGGGGAATTGCCACGGGAGACACTGGCAGACAAGTAACGGGTCTGCCGTCCGGTTCGTCACGTGTTTATTGAGCGACCTGTCTGGTGTGGGATCTGTCGAATCAGGTTTGGGATAAGAAGTCACCCGATGCGAGAATGGAGCATCAGTGCCCCACCTCGCTTCGGACGAACATCACGACTGAAAATCCATTCAGCCGATGGCGGTTTCTCAAGCCGCCATTTCCCTCACTCGCTGCAAACAAAGCAACGCTGCACCGCAAAGGGCGCAACCGTTCTCGTCACAACTCACAAACCGGAAAGCACAGGGCGTGCCGCAGCACTGTCGTGGAGGATGAACAGCGACGTGAATCCGCCGGAAGTCCCGGCAGCGAAAGTGGTTACTCAATCCAGTCCGGGCCAGGACCGAATGATCGTGTGCCGTCTGTTGTAAGGCAGCGTTTGCGCGCGTGTTAAAGTTTCTGTCAAATCATCCGAACGAATTTTCCGAAGTGTGTGGAACATTCGCATCGCAGATCTCACGCGCGCAGGATTGTTTGCGATGCCGTCAGGATCTCAATGATCAGCAAGACTGGCCAGCCAGTCGGCGACCTGGCGACCGGTTCTCGACAGCGGAAGCTCGACCAGTTCACGAGCGGTAAACCATTGTGTGTTCTCTGCTTGCGAATTCCTGGTAACGTTACTGTCGCAGAGAAAACTCTTTAGCCGCACGCGATATCTTGTCACGGAATAAGAAAATTCCAGGGCGGCGACGACTCGACCAACTGTCGCGCCGATCTGTTCAAGGATTCGCTTCTGCACCATATCGGGTAAACCGTTGTAAACAGATCTGAACACGTTGCGAGCGGCCGAAATTTTCGTTTTCGCCTGATAGGAATTTCGAGCAGTCGGAAGCAATTTGACCTCTGCTGCACTCAGTTCCAATCGAACAAAGTCCCACATTCCAGCCCAGCGTTCTCCTTCCGAACGACGGCGCAGCAGATATTTGTTTCGGCTGCGAATGACGACGCAGATCTCATCCACCTTCGTGATCGCAATACGGGGCTTTCGAACTGGCAACTCATTTTGATTGCCCGACGCAAAGGCTTCGCAGCATGACTTCAGCGGGCATGCAGGGCAATTCGGCTGGTTTGGTTGACAAATCTGCGAACCGATATCCATCAGTGCCTGATTGAAATCACCAGGTCGCCGCCTTGGCACGATTTCTGTCGCATAGTCCCACAACAGCCGCTGACTGGCACTGGATCGAACGTCCTCGGTCAACGCCATCAGACGGGCGTAAAGGCGTTCCGTATTGGCCTCGACGATCGGGGCTGGCTGATCGAACGCAAATGACGCGATGGCACCGGCTGTGTAGCGACCAACTCCCGGCAATAACTGAAGTGCGTCCGCATCATTCGGAAACACGCCTCCGTGATCCCGCTCAATTGCCATTGCCGCTTTGTGCAGATTTCTGGCACGACTGTAGTAGCCAAGCCCTTCCCACAGCCTCAGCACGTCGTCGATGTTGGCGGCTGCGAGCGACCGAACGTCAGGAAACTTTGCAAGAAAACGCTCAAAGTAGGGCACGACCGCCGCGACGGTTGTCTGCTGCAGCATGATTTCGCTGAGCCAGATACGATACGGGTCGGCCGATGTTTTCCACGGCAATCGGCGACCGTGCTGATCGTACCATTTCAGGACTGCCGATCGGAGCTTTTTTTTGCGAGCAGAATCGATATCTAATTCCAGAACTTTTCGCCATGCCAGTTGATCGGTGGATGTGTTTCCACTTCCACATCGCCACGAACCTTCGTCTGGCACGCAAGGCGAACTTCTTTTTCAGGGTTCGAGAATATCTTCAGTGTCAGCAGGGGATTTAGCCACTTCCAGAGTGATTCCAGGATTCCTTTCCGAGTCACATTTTCCTTGCCCTTTGTCAGCACAACGTTGCAACTGCAGCACATGCCCATGCCCATGCAGTTGACCAGCGTGTGTGGACCGGAATACAACTGAACGCCATTCTTGCGAGCGATCGTTCTGAGATCCTCGCCTTCAGCGGCATCGACAGTAATCTTTTCGTTGACAAACTTGACTTTGGGCATGACACCGGACTCTCGTCAACAGACGCAAGAAGGAAGCAGCTAGCGAGCATGGATGCTAATTCGCCTGCGTCGATTTTTCCAGAGCCTATCTGATCTCCCCGACACTGAGAAGTCCGGGAACGTGACTTGATGATCGCAGCGAGAACGGCAAAAACACAATCGAGGGACTGACGCGCCCGCTCGCCACGGGTTTTGTGTCACGTCGCACCAAAATCTGACTGAACCTGATAGACTGACGCGAAGGTACCAAACGCAAATCCTTTGAACATCGATCACCGGCAAAAACATGACCATGTCTCTTGTCCTCGTCTTCATCGGTCTTGCTGCTGTCATCGTCGTTTCTGCAATGTTTCTCGCAAAATTTGCCGACGGCCTGGCCGATCAGACGGGACTCGGGCGTACCGTTACGGGACTAGTCCTGCTCGCAGGTGCAACCAGCCTGCCGGAGTTCTCGATCGGATTCAATGCGGTTCGCATGGATGCGGTGGATCTGACCGCTGGGGACGTGCTTGGCAGTTCACTGATCAATTTGTTGCTGTTGGCTTTGCTTGACCTTTTTAACAGGACTCCAGGCCGTCTATTGTCGCGGCTGGCATCGGGACATGCCCTGTCCGGAATTGTCGCCTGCCTGATGACGGGTGTCGTTCTGCTGGGAATTCTGCTGGATTCGCCGGTTACGTTCCTGCGACTGGGCCCGTGCAGTTGGGCGCTGATCATCATCTATCTGATTTGTTCAAGACTCTTGTATCTGGACCAGCGTGCTTCAACCGCGGCAGCCCCGCCTGACGCCGAGCAGACATCTCACAGTGGCGGACTCAGCATGACGGCCAACATCATGGGCTTCATTGCCTGCGGTGCCGTCATTTTTTTGGTCGCACCGAAACTGGCACACACTGCGGATGAACTGGCATTGAAGACGGGTCTGGGACGCACGTTTTTCGGAACCGTCTTCGTCGCAATGATGACATCACTTCCGGAAGCGATTTCCACATTGTCAGCAATGCGGCTGAAAGCCAACGACATGGCCATCGGCAACATCCTGGGAAGCAATGCTTTCAACATGCTCATCCTGGGACTCACGGACTTTGCGTCCGACAAGCCGGTCATGTCACTTGTTGCCGACGTACACGCGATCACCGCAGCCTGTGTCATGATCACAACGTGCGCCGCGATGCTGTGCCTGCTTTATCGAGCCGAAAAACGCTGGTGGATCATCGAACCTGACGCAGCACTGGTGATCATTCTGATCATGGGATCGTTGTATCTCGTGTACCTGAATCGCTGAACACGCAAGATAAACTCACATCCGATAGGCTGGATTATCGCGGCTGAAGACTTCACTGGCCAGGTCGATACTCATGTCCAGATTCCGGAAAGCATAGTCTTCGATAAGTGTCATTTCATCGAGCTGTTCGGCTGTCATGCCTTCCGCGTTGTTGCTCCACGTGTAGTTCGTGACTTTCAGAGGCACATGGTAGCGTGTGTCCATGAGCACGATGCTTTTACGGTACAGAGGATTCAACTCCGCAGCGCTGTATTCGTACTTGAAACAATAGCATTCGCGCTCATCAAAGACTTCATTCGCCAGTCGGATACATTGAATACCGTGACCATGAGACAAGTCTCTTTCGCGGTGCATGATCATCTGCCGAATCATTCCAGCAAGTCCGGCTTCCGTGACGGGATAACGTGCTCCAGCTTTGGCTTCCGAACCCATTGGATCAAGTTTCAGAGCGGGCAGAATTCGCCCTTTGAATCCGCCAAGTTTCACCATCATCTGCTTGTCAGCGTATTCATCGTTGTACAATAACTGACGGCCGGCATCGCCGTTCTTCCACTTCATATAAATCGCAAATTCCGGAGCGTGCCGAACCTTCAATTCCATTGTTTCGATTTCACCAATGTCGCCACTGATGCGTTCGCGTTTGTCAAACATGACCTGGTAATCTTCGATGCTTTCGATAAAACGTCCGCCATCTTTCAACAGCAACAGCGAGAACTTTATCGCATCGTTGTTGCTCAGTTCACCGCTGCCCGACGAAGGTGCGGCAGTGGAAGGAAGCGGATTGAGCGAATCCGAAGGGGTGATTTCAGTGCCGGGAGGAAGCGGCACGTCCGACGAACCATCGATCGCCGTGATCGAGGGAACTACTCGAGCAACCTGAACGTCTTCACCTGCGGGAACCGGATCAAAGTTAAAGCAAATGACGCCGATACTGAATACGGTGGCGCTGATCGCCAGGAAATTCCGTTGACTGGATGATTGCACGGGGCGAATACACGGCATCTGGGCGGAACCTCTTCAGAACATGGAACAGAGAAAGACAGGTGTGGCGCTGGAAGGCCAGATGTCGCCGCTTTGTCCTGCATGAGATGGGCAGGCCGAGCTGGGCAGCAAATGATTTCTGTGGTGTCCGTTCCGTTGATCGAGTTTCCGTATGGTGATTCATCGTCACAAATTATCTAAGATATTTCTTTCGCAGATGCGTTTTTCGGCAAACACTGCCGGTTCCTTTTCCGGCGGCTAACCAGGACGACGGATGTAAAATAGTTTCTCTGGATTGACTTGAACGAATCTTCGGTCATCCTTGACTGATCTGTACGATCTGTACGATCTGCGGTCTCGTTATACTCCGCGTGGTCAAGAGTGATAGATTTGGCGAGCGGCATACGTCAGCTTGCCGGTCCAGGAACAAGGTACCGGAGGGCTCACGCCGCTCCGCTCGCCGGTCCCATTTCTGGCCGCGTGAAATATAGTCCAGCACAGATTAACTTTTAGCTGCCTTGCCTGCACAATCGAATGACCGACGAAAAATTCAATATCGCCGATCGCCTGAAACGCTCGGCTCTGCTGGTTCCCGACCAGCGTGCAATCGTATTTCCTGAAACTCGCGATGCGGCAGATCGAATTGCATGGACACACGTGACGTTTCGTCAACTTGACAATGATGTCGATGCGATTGCCCGAGGCTTGATAGAACTGGGTGTTCAACCTGGTGATCGCATCGTGCTTATGGTGCGGCCATCAATTGAGTTCATTGCGTTGACGTTCGGGATTATGAGAGCTGGAGCCTGCTGCACACTCATCGATCCCGGCATGGGAAAACTCAGCGTCCTGCGGTGCCTGGATTCCGTTGATCCCGATGGCTTCGTCGCCATTCCTCCGGTCCATGCGGTCCGACGTCTGATGCCGTGGCGGTTCCGAAATGCTCGCTTCAATGTTGTTGTTGGTCCGCGATCCCGTCGCCTGGGATGTGAATCCCTGTGGCGGCTGATGGATTCAGGCCAACAATCTACGGCTGAAATCCCAGCCACGGTCGCGACGGATTCGGCTGCGATTATTTTCACTTCCGGCAGTACAGGGCCACCCAAGGGTGTTCATTATGAACACGGCATGTTCAATGCGCAGGCAGATTTGATTCAGAATCACTATCGGATCCAGCCGGGCGAGATCGATCTGCCGGGATTTCCACTGTTTTCACTGTTCAATCTGGCCATGCAGGTCACGTCTGTGATTCCCGACATGAACCCGACAAAACCCGCGTCCGTAAATCCGGAACGCATTGTTGAAGCCATCACGACGCAGGGAGTTACGCAGGCTTACGGCTCACCGGCCTTGTGGAATCGCGTCGGGCGATATTGTGAGGAACGAAATATCAAGCTGCCGGGATTGCGTCGAATCCTGTCGGCCGGAGCACCCGTGTCCGATCATTTGCTGCAGCGAATGTCGAATACGATGGGTCCCTCAGCGGATTTCTTTACGCCTTATGGTGCGACTGAGTGTCTGCCTGTCGCGTCAATCTCGGCAAGAGAAGTCCTGCAGGAGACAGCGGCTTTGACAGCGGTCGGAAAAGGGACGTGCGTCGGACGTCTCTTTGACAGAATGCGTGTGCGAATCATCGAAACCAGTTTTGATTTGTTGCCAGATATGGAAAACACAATCCAGGTTGTCGATGGACAAATCGGAGAAATCATTGTCAGTGGCCCCGTGGCGACTCGCGAATACTTCCGGCGACCCGATGCGACAGCAATGGCAAAAATCAAGGATGGATCTTCGTTCTGGCATCGAATGGGCGACGTCGGATATTTCGATGACGCTGGCAGGCTGTGGTTCTGTGGTCGTAAGGCCCATATTGTCTGGAGTCCGAATGGCCCCATGTATTCAGTCTGCTGTGAAGCAATTTTTGACAATCATCCTGCTGTTTTCCGCTGTGCGTTGGTGGGTGTCGGAAAGCGGAACCACCAAATGCCTGCGATCGTGGTAGAACCGGAATCCGGGAGATTTCCGTCGTCAGATCGCGAGCGGAAGCAGCTCATTGATGAACTGCTGGAGTTGGGGGCCGCGAATCCACTGACGGCAAGTATTCATCGCATCCTGTTTCACCACAGTCTTCCCGTTGACACACGCCACAACGTGAAAATCAATCGCGAGTTGCTTGCGGAATGGGCGAGTCGCTAATCGCAATTCCTGGCTGCAAGGCAAATACTAACTCAGCAGGTCCACGTTTTTTACTCGCCGAATTCGACGGACAACAAAGGTGAAAGAAGTTCACACTGGCGCGTTGGTACTTACGATATCGCGACTGTTACAATTCGGCTTTGGTCCGAGGAAGCGAATCCACGAACTTTGCGTCTGTTCGACGCATTTCGTCAATCGTCAGTTGGCGCAGATCGACTAATTTTGAGGCCTGTTCCGGCTGTGAAACCAGATTGGTCAATTCATCCGGATCCTGTTCGAGATCGTAGATTTCTTCAGTCTCACCAGCAACGAAGTTGCGGACGTATTTGTACTTTCCACTTCGCAGCAGGGCATACCAGGGAACGCCGCTGGCTGCTGTCAGCCTTTCATCTATGGGGATCGTATCAGTTTCTGCACCGTAGTCGCGCGCCGTGTGAGTCATAAGCATCGGCGAATTCCAGTCAGTTCGCTCAGGATCTTCCAGCAACGGGCGGATATCGCGACCATGCGTCTTCCATGGAACGGTGACGTTCGCAGTGCGGCAAAAATAATCAATCAGATCAGGCGCGTTCACGGGATGTTTGCAGACTTTCCCTTCCGGCACCTTGCCAGCCCAGCGGATGATCAGTGGTGAAGAGACCGTTGAATCGTAAGGAGCCACCTTTTGATTGAATCCGTGTTCGCCCAGGCCGTATCCCTGATCAGCGGTATAGACAATAAGCGTGTTTTCCAGTTGGCCAGACGCTTCCAGTGCGCTCAGAACTTTCCCAACGCCTTCATCGACGGCCATCATGCATTCGTTCACCTGCTGGACCCATGCGTCATAGTCTTTGCCCGGCTGATTCGAATCAAAATTCCCCTCTCTTCTCGCCTTCCTGATGAGCGCAGGACGTCCGTCATCGGTCAGCATCCAGGCTTTAGTTTTCTGCAGATACGCGGGTTTATCCGGCCAGGGCCCAAAGATGTCGGTTGGCACTGGAGCGGCGTTGCCTTTCAGAGTCCCCAGGTGACGATCGGCTGGCGTCGTGGGACCGTGAATCGCCCCGTAGCACAGCCACAGATACCAAGGTTTGTCCGGATCACGATGCTGCCCCTGAATGTACTCAGAAGCCCACTGCGAATAGTTGTCCGTCGAATAGCCAGCCGTCTGATTATCGACACCATTAAACGTCAGGAGTTGATCATTGTAGTAACTTCCTGCGTTCTCCGGGTGCGCGGGTCGGTTCCACACGATCTGAAAATCCCAGTCTCTTCCAAATCCCGCGTCGGTCCCCGTGTGCCATTTGCCAATCTGAGCGGTCTGATATCCCTGGGCTCGGAACTGCGCGGGCACAAATGGGCATTGGACGGGATCGTATTTGCTGCCGGGATATGCACCCGCCATGCTCATCGACATCACACCGTGCTGCAGCCGCCCTGTCAGCAGCGAAGCACGAGACGCCATGCACCAGGCACCAAGATAGCTGCGTTCGAAACGAACTCCCTGCGAAGCCAGTCGATCGATATTGGGAGTTTTCACCCAGCTCGGATTCTCACCGTAACAACCAAGTGTCTTGTACGGCTGATCATCGGCGTAGATGAACAGAATATTGGGTCGCCCGGCGGCTGCTGCCTCGGCCGCCCGCAATGTCGTTTGAGTCAACAAAACTGCTGAGACAGCGATCAGAAAGGCTCTTGGCAATTTGATTTTCATCGTTGAATCCTCAATTCGACTGGTAGCGAAAGCGACTCACACTAAAACACATGACAGCATAGTTGTTACCAGCGAATCTGCCTACCAACTTGATTTGCGCGTGAATTCGCGATAGCGTCAAAACACACGAATCACAGGAAAAATCCTGCTCTCCTTCTTTTTCGTGTCATTCGTGTATTTCGTGGTTCTGACTCGGCAGTTCGCGTAACGACAGTCGATCTTCTTCGGCCATCTCTTCTGCAATTGCTCGAATACGCGGGTTGTCGCTGCGAAGAAACGTATTGAAGGTTCTTCGTCTTTTGTTCGGGATGATTCCTTCCCACATAATAAAACAGCATCACCTTTGTCCGATGATGCTAAACATCTCCTTCAGTCGCGGATGTGAATTCTTTGCGCTGGGCCACGAGGATGGCGGCAACCAGAAACAGCGAACTCAGGCCGACAAGCCAGAAACACTGCATGAACGATGATCCCTCTGCCATCACGTACTGAAATACAGATTCGTTTTTCAGGCGTTCATCAATCGGCATCCAGTTCACGAACAGTGTTCGCAGACGGAACTGCACGGTCATGCGATTGATGACTGCCGGGATCGAAGCAAAGACAAGCTCCACAATCATCGTGTAAATCATGCAAAAGACCATCGCTCGTTTCGGAAAAACGGCACCAACCAGCATGAAGACGGCGGAGTATGCTGCGGCCGCCAGCAGACTGAGTGCTGACAGACTTAGCCACATGCGGCGAGGTTCGTCCATGCCGCACAGCGCGACGGAAAACCCCGTCCCTACCCAGGCAGCCGTCGTCGCCCAGGTCACGGAGACCAGGAATTTTCCGAGCAGCAGCCAGAGAATTCCGTTCGGCCGCGTCGCCAGATAAATCCAGCTTCGCTGCTCCAGTTCTGAAGCAACCGCCGGTGCTGCCGTCAGCAGGACACTCAACGCGACGCACACGCATGGGATCAGGACATACAATGTCACTGACCAGATCGATTTTTGCTCCTCAATGTCACTGTGAAGTTCAAAATCGCCCAGCGTCCGAATCAGAATTGTGATCATGACCGGAAACGCGGCCATCGCATACCACCAGCCGACGCGACCCAGTGTCAGCGATCGCTTCCATTCGTAGACAAAAACGGCCCGCAAAGCGTTCATGATTCACCTCGATGAATCTTCATCAGAGAATTGAACAGCGACTGGAGCGAATCGTCCGCCGTGCGAATTTCGTAGATTCGCAAACCATCCGACCTCATCCATTCGGGAATCACAGACGAGATACGACTCGCGTGCCGAGTGGACAACACAACGACATCATCACCGGAATTTGTCTTCCGGATCTTCGCCGAATCCGCCAGATCCGCAGCGAGAGTCTTCGCTGCGAAAGCTCGCAGATTATTGCATCGCACATATATCTCCAGCGGCACGTCAAACAGCAGTTCATGCACTTCCTCCGCCGTACCCGAAGCCAGCACGCGGCCTCCGGAAATCAGCAGAAAGGATTCCGTCAGCGCTTCGATCTCATGCAGCACATGGCTGGCAATAATGACACTGCGCCCCATCCCGATCCAGTTTCGCAGCAGGTCCGTCATTTGGGCTCTGCCAATCGGATCCAGACCGCTGAGCGGTTCATCGAGAATCAGCAGTTCAGGTTCATGGGAAATTGCCTGCGCCAGTTTGGTGCGTTGTCGCATTCCCCGCGAGTAGCTGGCGATCGGGCGATTCATGCCTTCGACCATCCCGACCAGTTCCATGCAATCCAGCGCTCGTGCCTGTGCGGCATGATGCGAAAAGTCCTGCAATTCCAGCAGATAGATCACCCATTCCAGTCCGGAAATGGCTGCGTACATCCCTTCAAATCCGGGGCAGAAACCGATCCGTCGCATCAGATTCGGGTTGTTGCGAGGATTCATCCCCAGCACGCGAACTGTTCCTCGTGTCGGCAGAAGCTGACCGATGAGCAAATTGAGCAGTGTACTCTTGCCGGCACCGTTTGGTCCCAATAATCCGTACGCACCTCGAGGCAGTTCCAGCGTGATATCGTTCACACCCAGAATCTTGCCATACAGCTTGGTGACGTTTCGAAACTGGATTGCGATATCTGCTGACATGGAACACTTGTTTCCGGGCTGAAGGTCCATCAGGTGAACGCCGTGAAGAAATTTTCCCAGTGAATTTTCGTAGAAGTGCGAGATGCCAGAAAATGCATGGTACAGAATTCGGTACAGAATTGCCGTTGGAAACGAGGTCGTTCGAGCGGCTATTATGGTGCAAACCCTTTGATTGAGAAAACGATCAATGAAGTTGGCAGAACCTTCGGCTTGCGGCGCGTTGCTTTTAGGCAGTTTCGCTGGAGGGTTATTTCATCGCTCGTATTCCGAAAATCTGGCATCGAAAAAGACCGCAAGGCCAATTTAGATAGATCTATTCTTTGTCAATTCTACTACGATTTCAAAAATGCACACTGACTATTTGAGTTGACGACAACATCCTGATGTCCGGACGGCATGCAGCACTTCACAACTCAGGTGTCACATGCCACCTCAGAAATTTGCCATGACATTGAATTGCAGGCAGTCTGGGATTCACGGGATGAAAGGGATCTGTCGTATGGCATTCCCCACAACGAATCAACCGTCGCTCGCGCAGCCGCAAATGCGTTCACTGGAACCACCGGCCGCTGACCTATCAAGCACGAGCCACGAGCGGCGCAGCCTTGCGGAATTGAAAAATCGGCACGCCGGGGCAGACATCTGGCTGATTGCGGCAGGTGCGTCGATGGATTTTGTCGATCCGGATTTCTTTGACGGCAAGATCACGGTAGGCGTCAATGCCGTGCATCGTCGGGAGCCTTAAAGATCTGTGTGAATCCGTCCGTAGGCAGATCTGTCCTCAGATCTGCTTCCTTCAGCGTGGTTAATGGAACCGGGTGGATTGCCTTATAGGTTCGCCGAAGGGAATTCATTTAGCCCGACTTCCCCAGTTCGATCAAAAAAGACCGTGTTTTCGTGGGTTACAGGGCGAAAGTTTCCACTACATTTGCTTTTGGATTATTTTCGAGGGCAGCTTGAGGCCGAGTTTTTCGAGGAGGATTTGTTGGTGGTCGGTGGGTTTTGAGATGCAGCGAGTGCGGATGTCTATACCCGATCGAGTTGGTAGTACGACCTCCATCGAGCAAATTTCACTCAGCTCAGAGAGTACGCGGCGAGGTTCGTTACCGAGGCCCGCTTTTTCGCGCAGCTGGCCCAGGGTTTTCCACAGCACGTACGCAACGAAGCACACGAAGATGTGAGCAAGGACTCGCTCTTCTTTCTGATGCCAGATCGGGCGAATCGATAGATCGCTCTTGTGAATTCGAAACGCGGCCTCGGCTTCTGTCAGTTGAATGTACGCTTTCCAGAGTTCTTCGTCTGACCAGTCAAGCACGTTCGTGCGAAGCAGATAGCAGCCAGCGCTCAGAGTCACCCAGTCGCGAGTCGCTTCGATCTTTGACCATTCAATACGAGCGCCACCTTTTTCAGTCTTCGTCACCTTCACATCAAACAGCTTCGCCGCGCGAGTGTTCTTGCCGAGCATGCGACCGATCTCGCGTTCCACGCGCATCGGATCACGTTTTTGTTTTTCGCAGCGGGCCTTCATACGAGTCAGTGACTCTTCGATCTTCTTTTCGAAGCGCTGCGTGATGCCCTCTTCTTTCTTCGATCGTTCGCGGCTGCGACACAGGATGAAGCGTTCCGGCGACTGATCGTCTGCTGTTGTTGAAGCACCATCATCGTCGTCATCGTCCTTTGGCCACGGCACGATCTTCACTTCCAGCCCGTCGCGAATGCTGTGCCAGTCGTCCTTGAGAATCTCCTGTTCGAACTTCTTCAGCATGGCCTTCGGAGTGCCGACGATGTAACGTCGGCCACCTTCGCGAAGGAATTTAATGTTGTCCTCACTGATCATGCCGCGGTCCATCACCCAGATGCGGTTGCTCTTGCCATAGCGACGCTCCATCGTTTCGACGATGTGCTCGACAGTCGTCACATCCGCCGTGTTTCCAGCGAATACTTCGTATCCCAGCGGCATGCCGCAGCGCGATACGACCAATCCGATGCACACCTGTTTGCAGTCGCCGCGCTGATCTCGTGAATAACCGCGCTGTGCCAGAGGGAAGTTCGCTTCGCCTTCGAAGAACGTGCTCGTCACATCGTACATGAGCAGGTCGTATTCGAAACCAAACAGTTCGCCCAGACGATTCTTCAGATAGACTTCGAATGCTTCCTTGAGCGGCAGCAACTGATCGAGCCCGCGATACAGACGATTGTCATCGACGTGTTCAGCATTCACGCCGAGCAGATCGGGCAGCGCTGTTTTCGGATACCATTGTTCGGCGATGTACAGTTCGCTGGAAGGTTCGAGCAGTCTTGCAATGATCAGGATGAGAGAAGTGACGTCCCACGGAACGTGCTCGCGTCCTTCCGAGATCACCTTCTGCAGAAACGTGTCGAGTTGCAGTGTGCGAATTAAATGCAACGCCAGCCACGGTCCACCAAACTTCCGCTGGTTCTCGACACGAACGCCGCTCGCGTTGACTTCGACCCAGCGTGGTTCGGCCGATTTCTCGTCGTCATCAAACTCGAATCGCAGTTGAGTGTTGAGCGGTTGCGCTTTGTTTGCATCGCTCGTTTCGGAAGACGCTCGCCGCGTGCCTTCGGCGGCCTGCTGCATTCCAAGCCGTCCGGCTTCATCCAGCTTGCCGAGCCATGCGACGACTCGCTGCCGAGGTCCAGTGGCCGTGCGAAACGATTCGACCAGCGCCCAATAGGCGTGCCGCCGTCCGTTTTTCGTTCTGTAGCATTGGCGAATAAACATGCCCGCGAATGCTACCGGCGTTTTCTGAACGGCCTAGATCAATGGTCGTCACTACATCACGTTTCGCATTCCGAAACATTGGGATCGTCAAAAGTTGACCTGAAAAACACGGCAAACAATTTTCACACAAAGACGGTTTTCCTTACTTCTGGGGAAGTCGGGTTAATTGGCCTGTTGTCGAAAAACGGTGTTTTTTTGCAACGCTCGAGGCAACGCAACTCACTGAGTGTCGGAAGCATGGGCCGACCCGACTATGGTGTCGCATCTCGCTCATCTGACTCCGGTCGATCTATATACTCAGCCGCACCAGCGCCCCAGTACGTGCGAACGATCTTAGCATTGCGTGGAACACCTAAATCGTAAATCTCTTTGGGGCCCGATTCCGGAAACGAATAAGCCCCATCGACAAATCCGCCCGTCAAGCCTCGACCATCTGCCGAGAAAGTTCGCTTGCGACCGCGAACAGGAAGCTGAGTCTTGGGGTCGGCCCAAATCTGCGAATACAGCCCCTCTCCGTCCGAACTGGCGATGAAAGCGACGATTTCCTGGCCGTCTCGTTCGACGACGCCCTCCGTCACACGTTCTGAGGCGGTGTAAATGATGTCGAACCGCACCAGCTCTTGACCGTCCACTGTTTCGACCGCCTTGGAAACTCGGTAGGGATGGTCGCGGTCCGCCTTCGCTTTTTCAATATGTTCATATTCTCCCATCAAAAACTGCCAAGCCGACTGTGGCGTCCAATTGGCGATTCTACGCATTTCTTCCGGTGTCGCGCGGGACTCCGTGATGTGCCCCCAACTTGGCCAGTGGGCAATCGGCGAGTCGACAGGACCGCTCGGGGGAAGATACTGCTGCCAAATTCCCGGCGCGAAGTACTGGATCCTGCCGCTGGGCTCTTTCAGGTACCGGCGTCCATCGCGCAATGAGACCCAATACTCTTCGCCATCTTCATACTTCAACAGCACCCATTCTTGCTTGGCAAAAGTGGATCGCATCTCGGCAAACGTCAACTGCGGGGCCACGAACGGGAACGAGTGAAGCCCGAATGACAGAAGCAGGCCAGCGGCTAATGCCACGCCTGTGGCTTGCATCCAACGACCTTGAGTGCGATATGGTCGATGCAACGAGGCGGACGATCGGCCTCTGGAGAGAGAGGGGGGGGAACTCTGTGGCACCAACTGTAACACGTGCTCCTTGACGCATACTAGCACTTGGTCGGATATCGGCGCAGCGCGAATTGCCTGCACTGCGGTCCGGAGTGGATCACCTAAGTCCGCGTCGCTAGCAAAAGGAGGTTCGTCAGCCATTGGTTATCTCCTGGGTCGTTTCGAAAAAAAGGGACTTCAATTTTTTGCGGGCTTTGTACAAGGCTGTTGACACCGAAGCAGGTGAAACGCCCAAGCTTTCGGCAATTTCGTCACGGGACACCGACTCGAGATACGCGAGCGAGAAAACGACGGCCTGCTGGCGCGACAATTTGGAGATCGCTTCCCGTAATCTCTCGGACATCTCCCTGGCGACAACCTCACTGCTTGGATCGGCATCGACAGGCAAATTGACATCGAGCGCCGAAGTCGGACGGCGTCGGCGCAAACAATCGATCGACCGAAACGTTGCCATGCGACGGAGCAATCCCGTCCAATCGCGAACCTCTTGCGGTTCAGCCAGGCCAAACGCTTCAAAGAAAACGTCCTGCGTTACATCCTCGGCGTCGTGCTCGGAGCCAAGTATCCGAAACGCGATGCGAAAGACATTTTCAGCGTTTTGTAGAACTATCAGTTTCCATTCGAACATCAGTGGCCTTGCGATGAGCGTGTGAATCAAGCCGTCTAATAGAGTAATCGCAGGCGAGCGAATCAGATGACCGTCTATTTCCCTCTTTCTCGGAGAATGACTTGCTGGACGGGGGGTGCGCTAGTGATCCAGAGCCAAGTCATGTTCTCGAAAAACGGTTGGATCCTCGCTCACCGATTTCGCCGATTTTTCTCGGCTGGAAGGCGTCCGGGCGGATGCAATACGATTCTCATTTAATGTATGAGAAGATTGCACGGATTTCGGGCACCATTAGACGTATGGCGTTCCTGGAAATCGGTCGTATGATGAAACGCGGATTTCGTGCGTTACCGTCCGACCTTGCCTGTCTTTTGGTTATACTGAGCAGATTCTCGGGATTCTGTAATAAATGCCACCGACAGGCGGGTCATCTAAGAAACTCGTGTTTCAGGTTGGTGTGCACCATCGAACGGCAAAGCCTCATTTTTCAGTGACGAAGTCGGCGGAAGCGAATGAAGCCACTCGCGGAGAGACTTGCGGACGGAGACGATCGTGCCTTTCAGTTGCTCTACGATAGGTGTAGTCAGCGTCTGTTTAG
>Ga0105047_10003058_pt1 | contig 29649 bp, 28 predicted proteins | sample MAT04_FD_78384 | JGI IMG/M metagenome (GOLD analysis project Ga0105047, IMG submission 78384) | Freshwater microbial communities from Lake Fryxell liftoff mats and glacier meltwater in Antarctica - MAT-04 (megahit assembly) | ecosystem: Environmental > Aquatic > Freshwater > Ice > Liftoff... | reverse complement strand
TGCGTACATAAATGGCCAAGAGGTTTTAGGTTTCGCAATACAGGTGTTGCAATTGCCTAGTTTACTGCTGCTACAATAACCGTTACTTCTTGACTGGCAGTCAAACTTTGGCAAAACTGAATGTGAGGTTTTGTGAGGTGTATAATTTACAGCCGTTAAGGAGTGATATCCGGTTTGACCAAAAGGCATAAGTGAAAAAAATGGCCCATCCATCATTGTTATTCCTACATTCTTTAAATTGTCGCTAACCTTGCATAAAATTACTTCACATAGTTCATATTTTATATCTAAAAGCGGCTCCCCAAAAACAGTTAACACCTGATTTATCGAAGCGTAGGTTGTGTTTAAAACAAATTCTGTTCTATAGCTTTTACCATTATTTGTTGTCAACAAATAAGCATCCTGAGTCTTGTCTGCTTTGGTTACATGCGTATTATATTGAATTTGCACGTTTGGAAAGCTTTGCAATTCTTTGAGAAAATAATTTTTCAGAACTTGAGCGTCATAGGAACATTCCTGAGACAAATAGGCACCTTCACAAAATTCATCTTTAAAGAATTCGTCTACATTTATTGGCTTGCATAAAATATCGGTGTCGCTACAAAACTTTTTGAATTGTGCGGCATTGGTCCAAGAAAATTGTTTTGAAATGGCATATATTTTATCAAATCCACTGTGAATGCAAAAATGATAGTCTTCAATGAATCTGTCATAGTAATCCGCTGATTTTTTTGCTGTTGTGTACGATCTTGGATAATGATAACCCATATGAACTCTAGCTTGATTGATGTAGCTTCCTCTTGAAAAAGATTGTGAATCGTATTCGAAAACCATAACTTTTTCTCCTCTCTTTGCGCAAAAAAGTGCTGAATAAAGCCCGTATAAGCCTGCTCCGATAATTATTTTGTCGAAATGCTCCATATTATTTTAAATACCAAATCTGGTTGGGATATCGAAGTTGATCTGCATCAGCTTTAGGGTTTTTGTCAACAGTAAGATGAATGAAATTACCAATTATTTCTGTTTTGATTATTTTATATACTTTTCCGTTCTTTGTACGTAGCCTAATACCTGATTTTAGAATTCCTTCGTTCTGTTCAGAAATTTTTACCAGTAAAAGCGGGCCTGTTGTGCTTACTCCTCCGTTCCAATTAATGTCATTTATGTTACCCAATGTAAAAGTATCCTCCGAAAGTTCTCCTACATTTTGAGCTTCTTTCGGAACGTAATGTCTCGTCCAAGCATCAAATTTATCAAGGCTGTGGACAACAACGAAATGTTCAGTCATGAACTTATCTGATGCTGCACTTAGCTTTAAAGGATTTCCAAAAGCCCCAAAATACCAAAACGGAACTATAGCATTAGGGTCTTTAATCATTTCCTGAACATAATCTTCAAACACCTTATTGACAAGTGCCGTATTGGTTTTATCTCTATCAAAAAGATAAATCAAATGCCAAGTCAAATTACTGAAAACAGGATCTTTTCCTGTATTTTCTTTAATAACATAATCTGCCACTTCCCTAAACTGTCCTTTATTTATTTTATTATAATAATCGTTGGTATAAATCAGTTGTTTAAAAGATACCAATGTTAAAATTACTACCAGTACAAGTGGAATTATTTTATTTCTTATTTTATCTATTCCTAGAGCTACCAGCAAAATAAGAGGTGGTACTATGACAATAAGATATCTGCTATTTATCATTGGTGTAACAAGATATGATCTGATAATTGGCACTAATAGCGTAACCAATATCCAAGATAGCAGCACCAAAAGCACCACTGATTCTTCTTTGTTTTTATACAATTTGTTCTTAAGTACAAAAACGAAATAAGTAATTATAAGTAGTATTGAAATCCAAATTAAGGCATCTGAATTATCAGCGAAATCTTTAAAAACCTGTTTAATAGTTTCTATTGTCGTGGGCTGAATAGCCGCATATTTCTTCTTGGTAGTTTCAATAAAAATATTTACTGCAGGAAGAAAAATAGCAGTTATAATGGCTCCGGAAAGTAATGATTTATAAAAAAACTGCAGTTTATCTTTTTTGTGTTCCAGCCTTACTAGCACTATCAGCAAAATAAACAATTGAGAAACTAAAACAAACAACCCGAAAAATTGTGTAAATAACATCAATCCAGTAAAAACTCCATACCAAATAGCATTTTTATATGTTATACTCTTTAAAAAAAGCACCAACCGATAAAATGATAAAACGGACAATAGAAGAAGTAGCGAATACATTCTGACTTCTTGAGAATAATAAAGGTGAAAAGCATTAATTGCTAATAAAAAAGCCGAAATTAATCCTACCTTTTTATTCATAATTTCCTTCCCTAATAAGTAAATTGAAAACACACCGAGAACTCCAATTACCGCAGAAAAAATTCTGGCAACAAATATGGTATATCCAAAAAGAAGAAAAAGGCTCTTTAAGAAGATAAAGTATAATTGAGGGTGAGGGTCAGATGTTACAATTGTAATTTCCAAATCTTCCCATTTAACCGATGGATTCGCCTCTGTGATAGAGGCAATTTCATCCAGCCAAATACTTTGATATTCGAGATGGTATAACCTCATTGCCGAGGCTATTCCCAATATTATTAAAATAAGGTAATTCGATGTAATCCCATTTTTAATTTTTTCCATAAGTTTATTAGATTGTTCTCTAGAATTAATAAGCAAATGAGTTTCTTTAATTTTTATTTAAAAAGTTTGACTTTGGATTATATTTCCCTAAAAAATTATCAAAAAGTATTTTAATCAAATTAAAGTTTCCTTTAAAAAAACTAATTTTTGTTGGTGTCTTCTCCGCTTTGGGATATTCTCTTTCTACTGGAACTTCACCTACTTTTAGTCCCAACTGAGCTGCTTTAACAGACAAATAAGCCAATAATTCATAGGTGACAAATATATCTCTAAAAGGTTGAACTGCTTGATGTGTTAGGTATTTTCTTGAATGTGCCCTAAAAGCATTTGTGGTATCGGTGAATTTGTGTTTGGCTGTTAACGTAATTATCGGAGAATGAATACATTGTACCGCGATAGATCGGATTACGGGAGTATTGACCTCTTTTCCTCCTGTAATATATCGTGAACCTTGCACAAAATCATAGCCTTCATCTAGTTTTTCAATAAAAAGTACTGTCGACTCTATGCTGTCTTTATTATTGCCGTCAATGGTAATAATCCCGTCATAACCTCTTTCTAATGCAAACCAAAAGCCCATTCTTAATTGAGCGCCTTGTTTTCCAAATCCTTTTTTTACTAATAAGGTATTCACTCCGAGCGATTTCAATCTTTCGTGTTCTGTAGAACCGTCTGTTGAATCTCCATCGCAAATTATAATATCTACTTTTTGATTGATGTTGAATTTTTTAGCTCTTTCTAATTCTTTGATAATCCTTTCAGCTTCATTTATGATCGGAATACACAAACAATAGTTGTTTTGCTTGGCACTAAATTCAACACTCTCGAAATTGGGCACACCCGGAATATCTTTATGCAACATCAAATATTTCTTTAGTATAGTTTACAATTGACTCTGCTTTTTCGATAGCATTCAAATTCTTCATTTCTATAGAAACGAATTTATCGTAGCCATTTTCAATAAGCATTTTCGATAACTCTTTATGAATTTCTCTTGGCTGAATTTCTTCCAGATAAGGTTCGCTAATGTGAATGTGATTGATCAAATTCAGCTGTTTTTCAATAGTAGTAATCTTTTCCTCATTAAATAGAAATGTACCAAAATCAAAATTAACTTTCAATCCTTCGCAATTTATTTCTTTAACAAAATCAAACGACTGCTTAGTTGTGTTTATAAAGTTGGTTCCATAAATTACAGGATTGGCTTCTAATGCTAAAACTGTTCCTTTTTGTTGTGCATATTGGCCTAATTCACTAAAAAAAGCAACCGCAACATCCATTTGATTTTCGCCAATGATTCTATTTTTTGGACATCCAAAAACTAAATTTTTACAATTGATAACGCTAGCAAAATCAATAGCTTTCTTTGTATACTCTACAAGTACTTGTCGTTCTTCAACTGTGCCAAAAATAGATTCTGTAATTCCATAACAAATAGATTGCATGGATGAAATCTGAAGTCCGAATTCTTTTTTTAATTCGACCGCAAATTGTTGCGCTTCTTCTAATTTATCATAAGGATTCTTTTCAAAAATTCGGGTTGGAGCAATTTCTATTCCCGAAAAATTTGAATCTTTCAGGAAAGCATACATATGTTGATCCTGTTCTTTTGCCCAAGCTATATTTGAAATGGATAATTTCATTAGTTTGATTCTAAAATAAACGTTTTAATATCGCTTAAAACCTCATTTTTAGTATACAAATAAAGGTTTTTACTGTTAAAACATTCTGCATAATTTGTTTCAAAATTATAGTGTGGCGCTTGAGCAGCAACATGATTTACAAACTCTTTTTGAAAAAGGGAATAGTAAATCTCGTTCACAGAAACGGGTTCTGTTGCAATGTTAAGTCTCTTGATGTTTTTTTCTAATGCTATTTGAATGTCTTTCCAAATATTCTTCAAATTATAGAACTGAAAAATTCCTCTGCTGTCCGTGAAATTGATAGCTGAAAATCCAATTTCTAGGAATTTTTGCTTTAGGTCATTTCTCTCGATTTCTGAAATAGGATTCAATTTGTAAAAACCATTCTCTTGTAAAGAGTAGTTTTCAGTGATCCACTTATTTTTTTCGGATAGTTCCAGATATTTATTTTCGTTTAAAACAGAAGGGATTACATTGATGATGTCAAATATAAAATTCTTCTTTAGGTTCTTCCCGAATAAACCTGGTAGACGAATAATCGTATAAACTTCAAAATTTTGCTCTATCCATTTTTCTAAAAATAATCTGTTTTTGCCATACGGCTGCAATTCCGTTTCATCTATAGTGCTGTTCTCATGGACTCCAATTGGAAAAGGATAGACATCAACAGTAGAAATTAAAACGATTTTTTGGGGATTGATATTTTTTATATTTTCAATGGCATTTTGAATTATTTCAAAGTCTTTATCTGGATTTTGATTGGCATAAAATTTTTCAGCTGGAACTCCAGAATAGATTAATAAATCTGGATTTAATCCAAAAGCTTCATTGATGTTTTTGCTGTTAAAAATAAAATCAAATTGCTCTTGATCATAAATATTTGAACCAACAAATCCTGTATATCCAACTAAAGCTTTTATCATTTGAATTGATTATAATTTAATTATATTTTAAACTCTCTTCCCAATCTTTGATTTTTATTCCAAAAGTACTCTTGATTTTGCTCTTATCCAAAACACTGTATTTTGGTCTTTTTGCTGGCGTTGGAAAATTGGTTGTTGGAATTGGTTGTAAATTTATAGTTATCTCGTTGATTTCGAATATTTTTTCAGCAAAATCATACCAACTACATTGTCCTTCGTTACTGAAATTGTAAATTCCGTAGTTTGATTTTAAATTTTGTGTTTCAGCAAGTTTAGTTTGGGTAATTATTTTCAGCAAAGCTTCGGCCAAATCAACGGCATTTGTTGGTGTTCCTATTTGATCATTTACCACCGAAAGCTTATCTCTTTCAGAAGCCAATCGCAACATAGTTTTCATAAAGTTATTTCCAAATTGCGAATAAACCCATGATGTTCTGATGATAAAATACTTATTAAAAACTTTCTGAATCGCTTTTTCTCCGTCTAGTTTACTTTGTCCGTAAACTCCAGTTGGATTCGGAATGTCTTCTTCTGAATAGCCTCTCGACTGCGCTCGGGGTGACAAATTTCCATCAAAAACAAAATCGGTGGAAATATGAAGTAGTATCGCATTATGATCTTTGCAAACTACAGCCAAATTTCTGGCGCCATCAACATTGATTAAACGAGCTTTTTCTGGCTCGCTTTCTGCTTGATCAACAGCCGTGTAGGCAGCGGCATTAATGCAATAGTTAGGTTTTATTTTAGAAAAAAATGACCTACAGTTTTCTAAATTAGTAATGTCTAAATCAGTTGAAGAACAAAAAACAAATTGGATTTCCGGATAATTTGATGCCACAAATTGCAGGCTTTGTCCTAATTGTCCGTTAGCTCCGGTTACTGCAACTACCATGCTTTTTTGGCATTTTCTAACTTGGGTTGCACTTTATCTTTTTCAGAAATAATTAAATCTTCTGTTGGAAAACTCCAGTCAATATTGATGGTTGTATCGTTGTAACTAATTCCGCCTTCTGATTCTTTGTTGTAAAAATTGTCGCACTTATAAAAAAAGGTGGCTGTTTCACTCAGTACTAAAAAACCATGAGCAAAACCTCTTGGAACAAAAAACTGTCTCTGATTTTCTGCCGATAAAACTACGGCTTCATAATGCCCATATGTTGCAGATTCAGGTCGAATATCAACCGCTACGTCCAAAACCTCGCCTTGTATAACGCGAACTAATTTGGCTTGAGCGTGTTCCGCTGTTTGATAATGTAAACCCCGCAAAACTCCTCTTGAAGAATAGGACTGATTGTCTTGAACAAAATGAACCTGTTGGTTCACGCCTTTTTGAAAAGTAGTTTCATTAAAACTTTCCATAAAATAACCGCGATCATCAGTAATGATTTTTGGTTCAATAATAAAACAGCCGTCAAGTTTGGTTGCAATAAAATTCATTTTCATTTTCATTTTCAAAAATCAAATCCAAAAAATAGATAATTGATCCTTTTTTGTATTTCTACTATTAGTTCTTTTTTTCTTGTAACAAACTCATTAGATGAATTCCGTAGCCGCTTTTAACTAAGGGTTGGGCTAATTTTTCTAGTTGATGTTCATCAATAAATCCCATTCTGTAGGCTGCTTCTTCAATAGCACCTATTTTTAATCCTTGACGTTCTTCAATGACTTGAACAAATTGTCCCGCTTGCATCAATGATTGGAAAGTTCCCGTGTCTAACCAAGCGGTTCCTCTATCAAGAATGCTTACTTTTAGTTTGCCTCTTCTTAAATATTCTTTATTGACGTCGGTAATTTCAATTTCGCCGCGATGACTTGGTTTAATATTAGCCGCAATTGCAACAACCTCATTATCGTAAAAATAAATTCCAGGGACCGCAAAATTTGATTTTGGCTTTTCTGGTTTTTCTTCTATCGAAAGTACTTTTCCGTCGGTATCAAAATCGACTACGCCGTAACGCTCTGGATCATGAACGTGATATGCATAAATAATTCCGCCGTCCGGATCATTATTCGCCAACAACAAATCGGATAATCCTGTTCCGTAAAAAATATTATCACCTAAAACTAAGGCAACTTTGTCATTTCCGATAAATTCTTTTCCGATAATAAATGCTTCTGCGAGACCGTTTGGATGTTCTTGAACCGCATATTCAAATCGACAACCCAAACTTTTTCCATCGCCAAGTAATTGTCTGAATAATGGTAAATCGTGTGGGGTTGAAATGATTAAAATTTCATTGATTCCAGACGATATTAAAGTTGACAACGGATAATAAATCATCGGCTTATCATAAATTGGCATCAACTGTTTGCTAACCGCCAACGTTAGTGGATGCAGTCTTGTTCCTGATCCACCAGCTAAAATAATTCCTTTCATAAATTAAGTATTGATTTTTGCCATTTGGTGTTTGTAATACGATTTAAAAAATCCAAACAAAATAAATATAAGTACGAACAAGAATGGCAATACCAATTTCATTTTCCCATTTACTGCTTTCGTATTTTTAACATTCAATGTTGCACTATTCTCTTTAATAATTTGATTGAGATTAAATAACGCAATTCTATTTGTTCCTTGTTCTCGAACGAGCAAATCTTTCGTTTTAATAACTTCATTCAAAGGTGAATTTTCATTATAATAAACTAATTTATCACTTTTCTGCGAGCCATTTAAATTGCCTTTAAATGAGTTTAAAAAACCATTAATCTGGGAAATTATAGAATCATTTTCTACCATTTTAATTTTGATGTTATTAACAAATTCTTTTTGAATTACTTTATAATAATCAGAATCGTTAAGATAATTCAAAATTGGCTTAACTGTAATTTCGTCAGATGTCTTATTGCTTGTAGTAAACGAAATAATATGATAAGGGTAATTCTTACTGGTAACCGTTTCGCTTAAAACCTTTTTGATATCACCGTCTTCAGACATCAGTTTAATCATCTCAAAGTTTTGCTCTCTATTCTCAATAAATTTGTACACATCTGTAATTGGGGCTATTGTAATTTCTTTTAACCTACTGGGATTCTTTATTCCAACAACATCTTTCAAAAAGGTAGTGTCTTTGTCTTCAATTTTTGAATTAATCAATTCTACTTTTGAATATAAATAATCGACAGAACCAAAATTTGGATTTACAATAATTTGATTGTTAAATACTTTTATAGTCTTATCAAGATAAAATCCTAATGCTGCTCCAAGAATAAACAATACTCCAACCCAAATAATATTTCGTTTTAAAAATAAAATTCCTTTAAAAATTGCAGTTGAAATGTCTTCGAAAAAACCACTTATCTTCTTTGAAATTTGTGACAAATCTATTTCCTGATTGTCTTTGTCTTGTGGCGTTGCACTCATAAAAATAACTATTTTATGTTAAAAATTTGTTCTAATATTTTAATCGTAATCAAATAGGTTGGTTTTACACCTGTTGTTCCCAAACCACCCGAAGCCAATGTACTTCCAGTTTCCAATGGATTATCAGACGCATAGTAGGCATATCTTACTTTTACATTTTGGGGAATACTTTTTCTTATTTTGGATGCAGATTGGATGGCTTTTTGATAATGCGCACCTTCCATCTCAAGCCCAATAACTTCCCATGTTGATTCGTGGAAAAACTTTAACAAATCCTTGTTTTGAAGCGAAGTTCCAAGTACTGTCACCATTGGTCCAGAGCAAACTGGAATTCCGTTTCCTTCAAACATGGCTACAGTCAATTCATTTTCAAACGGATAATTATCAGCCGTTCCTTCGTTGATATGTGCAGACGGAATCATGATATCGCCTTTTCCGCCTTCAAGAATTCCAGCTTTACCCATAATTGAAACCGATTCAACATTTAGAAATGATCTGTTTTTTCCTTCTTTAAAAGGCTTTAATAATTCGTCAATAGTTTCAAAAGCTTGTTCGCCAAATGCATAATCCATTACGATAAGTACTGGAGCTTCTTTTCCAATAACTGATTTTGAAAAACTCGATTTTGACCAATCAATTTTAGATGTGTCAAAAATCTGAACGTCAATATTGGTTCCTGAAGCATCGTCTGGAAGTGAAATCATTCCTTGTTTCAAAGCAACTTCTTCTACTTTTTCTCGAAGCTCATTTGCACCCGATTTGCTGAGTTCTTCGTAAATAAAAAAATCGGATTTATCTTTAAATTTGTTTTTTAAAATCGAAGTTGCAAAAATCGAATTCATCACACTGTGCATATTCGCACTGATAATGTGGATTGGTCTTTCCAAAAGATTATTGGCTTTTAAAACATTCTTGATGTTGTTTGCCCAAATTTCCCCATGAATATGATGTCCCAATCTTTCTCTCAAAATCGGACTGAAAGTAATGGTTCTCTTGTTATTGTTGATTACTTCATCAATGGCAAGTTTTCCTAACCAATAGATAACGTGTAAAAAGCGATCTGGTTTCTCTTTGGTTCCAAAATCTTCGTAAATATCAAGCACTTCAGAAAAACTTCTACCCAAAACATTTGCAGCATGTGAAATAGCAATTTCCTTTTCTTTTAGCGACATTTTCTTATTCTGCGAAACAGCTTCTTCAAGTTTTTCCCAATCTCTAGTAACCTCAACTTCTAGTTCATCAAGTAAAACTCTGTCCTTTATTTTATGTGATTCGATAAAAATAAAAGTCAAATGCGTCAAAATATCATAAATGTCCGAACGTCCGCGCGTGATTTCGACATTCATTTGTTCGTCATCAATACGGTAACAGTTTCTTCTTCTTTTTGGCGGAACTATGGGCTGAAAATGCGATTTTGAATAGCCTTCGTCTGAAGTCAAATTAATAAAACGGCATTCTTCAATACCAACCGGAAGTCGTTCTATCACATAAAGCAAACCGCTAAGCTCTACTTTTTCTTCGGCGATACTTCCGTAAATTTCAGGTCTTAAAGAAAGTAAAGCTTCTCTTAAAGTTTCTCCTGAAACACCCATTGGTTTGTAGAAACCTCTGTTAAATAAATGCCTCATGGTAATGTACAATCGTTCGATAGCTGCCGACGATTCTTGCGCCCTTGAACGCGAAATGTTTTTAATTTCCTTCATTAAATTTAGTTTTCTAACCCGCAAATATAGACTTTTTGTCGATTAGTTAGTCAGTATAAGGTTTATTGCTGGTGTCATAATCTTATTATTCCAAGGATATTTACCGGTTGTGTTTGTAATATATGACCAATACCATTTTCCGCCTCTATAATTAAAAGCGTTTCTCTCTTCAAAATAATTTACAACCAAACTTGGTTGATAATCAGGCAATGTAATTCTCTTTTTTTTACTAGAATCTTGATATTTAAATTCATAATAATTTTCAGGAATAATTAGCCATTCCAAACCAATTACAACACCATTTTTAGGCATTTTTAATTTATATTTTGATACATCAACGATGTTTTTCTTCATTCCTTTCTTGACGCTTACGATGATGTCTTCATCTATCAAATCATTGCTGGGAATTGAATCTTGTAACTGAAAAAATCGGATCTTCAGTTTTGCATTTTTAATTTCGCTGTCCGAGTAAAAAACGACGCTTTTAATAAATGGCGTGTCTGTATATTTTTCTTCATAGTTAAAACGCTTGGCATAAATCCACGGTTTATCACCGGACAATTGTCTGTGATGAATTTTTTTCATGCCACCAATTTCCAAATCCTTGGTTTGCTTACTTTTTTCAATGACAACTTCCTCTAACTTAAAGGTTGTTTCTTTTAAGATCACGGTCGCGTTACCAACAACTTTTACTTTCTGGGTCTCAAATCCAACTGCAGAAAACACTAGCGTTTTGTCATTTGGAATACTCATTGAAAATGTGCCGTTTTCATGTGATGTTGTTCCTATACTTTCATTTTCAACCCAAATATTTACATAAGAAATTGGTTTGTTGTTTTCATCAACAACAACGCCTGTTATTTGTGCCGAAACCGAAAAAGAATAAAATAAAAACAGAAATACTTTCATACTTAGTTGGTCAGAATTAAGCTAATTGCCGGTTCATAAACGGCCATTTTATCCGCTGGATTAATTACATCTACTTTAGTTTGCTTAGTCCATTTTCCCTTTAAAAATAGGTAGATAAAGTCTCTTTCAACATAATTATAAAGCATAAACGGAAAATAGGATTTTTGAATCGTCTTAATTTTGGTGTTGGAATCTACTACTTCTCTCTCCAGTTTGTTTCTTTCAATAATCAGCTTCTCAAAACCCACATAAATGCCACTTTTTGGCATTCTTAAATTAAAATCAGCAATGTTAAAATAGGTTTTCTTCACGCCCTTTTTTACCGAAACCAAATAATCTTTCTGTAGCAATTCTGCTCCAGGTGAACCGTCAGTCGCAACACTGTAAAAATGAATTTTGAAACCTGCGCTTTCCAACTGACTATCTGTAAAAATGCTGACTTTCTTAATGAATTTCGTGTTTTTGTATTTGTCCATATAAGGGAAAAACTTTGCATCAATCCTCGGTCCGTTTTCAAAGGCTTGATAGGTTTGGTTTTTGACCTTTCCTATTTCAATTTCTTTAGTTTCAAATTTAGTAACAATTATAATTTCAGACAATTCAAAAATACTAATCTTCAATTTTACTTTTTCTGCTTCCGATGCCTTCACTGTTTTCTTTTCGTATCCCAAAGCAGAGAAAATCAAATTCTTGTCTGGTGTACAACTGATGCTGAATTCTCCGTTTTCTTCAGAAGTCGTACTGTTGTTTTCATTTTCAACCAAAATATTCACATATGAAATCGGCCTTTCAAATTCGTCAAGGACAATGCCTTTTATCTGTGCAGAAACCGCTGCACTTAACAATAAAAGCAACAATAAAAATCTCTTTTCTTTCATCTTTTCTCTATCCTATTTTAAGCGGTCTGCAATAGTTCGATCATTACTCAATCTAGGAATTTTATTTTGTCCTCCCAATTTACCAATAGATTTCATGTAGTCCTGGAATCCGTTTTTTTGAACTTTTGAAATAAGTAACGTTTTCAATACTTTTCCAACAATTAAATCTTCATAATATACATTTTGCTTTCGCATAGCGTTATCTATTTTTAGTGCAAATGCTTCAAGATTATCGGGTTCGTTTTCAAATTCGATAAACCATTCGTGATACGCTAATCCAGATTCAGGTGCAATTTGTGGCGCAACTGTAAATTCGTTTACACGGATATTAGAATTTTCCATTGCTTCTTGTAACGCGTGTTCCACTTCTTTTGCAATAACATGTTCGCCAAACGCTGAAATATAATGCTTAATCCGACCCGAAACAATCACTCGATACGGTTTCAAACTGGTAAACTGAACTGTGTCGCCAATATTGTAAGCCCAAAGTCCAGCATTTGTAGATATTATCAAAACATAATTGACCTTCAATTCAACTTCGCCAATAGTGTGACGTCTTGGATTTTCACTGAAGAATTCTTCCGATTTTACAAATTCATAAAAAATTCCAGAATTTAAAAGCAGCAACATTCCTTCTTCATTCTTGATCCCGAAGTTTCGGGATTGGTAGGCAAAAAACCCCTCAGAAGCTGGAAATAGTTCGATAGAATCAACTTTTCTTCCTATTAGGTTTTCGAACTTGGCGCGATACGGTTCAAAATTCACACCGCCGTATATAAACAAATTGAAGTTCTTAAAAATTTCGCCCACTGGCTTATTGCCCTTTTGTTCCAATTTCTCAAAGTACATTTGAACCCAAGATGGAATTCCGGAAATCACAGTCATATTTTCGTTAAACGTTTCTTCCACAATTGCATCTACCTTGGTTTCCCAATCTTCAATACAATTGGTTTCCCAGCTTGGCATCCGGTTTTTCTGCAAATATTTCGGAACAAAATGCGCTACGATTCCGGAAAGTCTTCCGAGTTGTATCCCTTTTTTTTCTTCTAAAATTGGACTTCCTTGCAAGAAAATCATTTTGCCGTCAACAAAATCTGTTTTTCCAGTTTCATGAATGTATCCTAGAATAGCGTTGCGTGCTGCTTCAATATGAAACGGTAGTGATTCTTTTGTCAGCGGAATATATTTTGCTCCTGATGTTGTTCCCGAAGTTTTGGCAAAATAAAGCGGTTTTCCTTTCCACAGAATATCTGCTTCACCACTTACAACGCGGTCTACATAAGGACGCAATTGCTCGTAATCCCGTATCGGGACTTGTTTTGCAAAGTCTTCATAAGATTTAATTTTGGCAAAATTATGGTCTAGTCCAAACTGCGTTTCATTGGCTGAAGCCAAAAGATTTTCAAAAACTTTCTGTTGGGCTGCAATCGGATTCTGAACCCATTTTTGAGTTTTACTATCGATGATTTTGGCGAATATTTTAGCCGCAATTGATTTTACAGACATACTATTTTCCTTTTGTAAAATTTTTTTTAATGGCATTTTCGGTACTGGAAAATATATAGAGGCCAACTGACAGCAAAAGAGCCACTCCAATAATTGTTAGATAAGGCTCGTAAATATTTAATAGGGAAACCACGTATGACAGTAGCACTAAAAAAATACCGCCTCTAAACATTCTTATCGAAGAGTAACGCTGCGAAAAAGTCCAAGCTTGTTCACTTTTCATTGAAGAATTGGTTCTGTAGCCATACAAATCATTAATTTGTTTTGGAGGAAAAAGCAACGTAATTAGTGCTGTAATGGTAAATATTATTCCTGTTAGGAAAGGAATAATTGCTGTTCTTTCGTGTATATAATTTAAAATCTCATCCATATTATTCAAATTCAATAAAAATGCTAGGGTCAATTGGATAACCATCTTTCCACAGTTCAAAATGCAAATGAATTCCGGTAGATTCTTGTCCAGTTGAACCTGCTAATGCAATTACTTCGCCTGTTTTTACAATGTCATTTTGTGCAACCGTCATCGACGCTGCGTGTTTATAAATCGATATAAATCCGTTGTTGTGTCTTATGATAACTACGTTTCCTGTATTTGGCGTCCAATCTGCAAAAATAACTCTTCCGCTTAATATTGATTTTATTGGTGTGTTTTTTGCTAAAGCAATATCAACCGCATAGTGCTTTTTTTTTGGATTGAATTTTTCAGTTATCAATCCTTTCACAGGTGGAAATAAAACGGTGCTGACTTTTGGTTGTGCTTTTTCGAAAAGATTATATTTATCTTCTCGCTCTACTGCTTCCCGTAGTTTTAAATCCGCGTTTGATGGCTTCATATCCTCTTCTGAAACAGGTTCTGAAGTTGAAGCAATGATTGAATCTTTGCTATATTTTACATGTTCCAAATCTCCGGTCAGTACTTTTTTAATTGATTGGATATACACTTCGTTTTTCTTCATAGCCGTAGATAAAGAATCTGACTTTAAAGCGAGTTCTGTAGCTTCTTTTTTTAGCTGTGAAGAAGCGTATCCCGGAATAAATTCGCGTAAAGGGGTAAAGGCAATAATATATGTTGTAATAAAAATAATTAACAAAGCGCCAACTGTTGCTACAACAAACACGTTCATCAATGTTAATCGAAGTGAGAAAATTTCTTCAAAAGTGTCTTCATTCAAAATAACCAATCGGTTTTTTGTAAAGAGTTTTTTCTTGATTATTTTTCGTTTTAGTCGCTTTTCAGACATTTTTTATTGATTGTATGGCAAATATAGAAAATTAGTTGGCTTTGCCTTTTTACCGTAAACGATGTTTAACTTATATTTATCACAGTGAAATTCAAAAGAATGTAAATTTCTTTCTACATTTGTCTACGTTTATTTAAAATAAAATCTGCGAAAGCATTAAATTTATATATCATGGGAAGAATAGGTATGCCTGAAATATTAATTATTCTAGTTGTTGTTTTATTACTTTTTGGAGGTAGAAAAATTCCAGAATTAATGAAAGGTTTGGGTTCTGGACTGAATGAATTCAAAAAAGCTTCTAAAGGAGAAGACCAACCAGCAGATTCTAAAAAAGAAGAAGAAGCAAAATAAGGCTTAAACTGCACTATTTTCAAATTCCAAATTCCAATTATTATTGGGATTTGGAATTTTTTTTGTTTTATAACTGCAACCTTTTTGTTTTTTAAAGTCTTATTAGTAATAACCTTAAACTATTTGAAGTATGAAAAATTTACTGTCGCTTTTCTCTCTTTTTGTGAGTATGCTATTTATAAGTTGCAATTCGGAAGATATGAACCCAACAACGGAGAATTCTGTTGACGTGTATGTTGCTGGACAAAAAAATAATCAAGCTTGTTATTGGAAAAATAATCAAGAAGTTTTATTGTCTGATAATGGTTCTTATTCTAGAGCTGACACTTTATTGGTTAAAAATGGCGTTATTCATGTAGCAGGACTAATTGCAGATAATGGGGATTATGACCATGTTTATTGGAAAAATAGCGTGTTAACCAATTTATCAGAAACTTTAAGCACCCCTAGTCATATGCTAATAAAAATAACCGGAATGGATGTTGTTGGAGACGATGTCTATTTTGTTGGTTACACAAAAAACCCTTTAATTACGGCAGAAATGTATGAATTGGCGTATTGGAAAAATGGCGTTAAAACAGAGTTAGCTAGTGCTACTAACCCAACTTATGAATCTAAAATAAAGGTTGTAAATAATACTGTTTATGTTACTGCATTTAATCTGAATTGTTTTAATTCTTGTAACGGATTTTATGTAAATGGCGCGTTTACCGCAGTGGATTTTAATATTACTTTAGAAGATTTTGCAGTTAAGGATAATGAAGTTTACGTTTATGGAAATAATTATACTACACAAACAGGATATTTCAAAAATATCACTACAAATGTTGAAACTACTACGCCGAATACAATTTTAAAGATGATTTTTGAGCTAAATAATACATATATATTGAACGATAACTCAATAACCAAAAACGGCGCAGCAACAACAACTGCGGTTTCAAGTAATGGAATAACGAGCTACACATCCTATATAAAAGATTTCAATGTTTTAAATGGTAACGTTTATTATATTAACAATTGCGCTCCGCTTTTAGGGTTACCGTTTTGTTTGGTTGGCATTAATAACACTAATGTTTTTCAGATTGATAATGGTTCTTCATACTTTAATGGCATTACTATTGTTCAAAACTAATCTGAATGCAACATAACAACTGGCACGACATTTACACACAACTTTCCCCACAACTTTTGGGGATTTGTCGTAGGTATATTAAAGATTTGTCAACAGCCGAAGACATTGTTCACGATTCATTTATAGTTGCTATTCAAAAAGAAGACAATTTAAAAAACAAAGCATCAATTAACGGATGGTTGTGCAAAATTGTTATCAATCGAACTATAAATTATTTAAAAAATGAAAAAAAGATTAAATATTCCAACGCTGACAACTTAGAATTTGTTGATGATACAACCATGACAAACACAGTAGAATTAAATAAAAGGTCGGCTATTTTGGCCTCAGATTTTGGTCAAGAAGATCTATTGGAAGCCATTGATTCACTTTCTGAAAATCATAAATCTGTTTTTAATTTATATATTATTGATCAATTTTCTCATCTTGAAATCAGCAAATTATTGAATATTTCAGTTGGAACTTCAAAATCTAATTTGTCTCGAGCACGCGCAAATGTTCAACTTTTCTTGATGAGTAAACTACATAACAACAATACGAACGATAAGAAAAAACGCGGAATTGCTTTCTTGCTATTCTTGGGATTAGAAAATAAATTGTTTGCATACCAGTTTAGGAAATCATTTAGTACTTTTGAAATTCAACCTAAAAAAGCTTTTGACTTATCAAGAACAATTGATAATTCTGTGCTTGGTTTTAATGCCAATCCGTCAAAATATTTTGCGGTTTTTAAAATAGGTTTAGTAGCTTTTGCTGTGGCTGGTTTACTATTATATTTTGTACATGAATCTGTAAATCCTATAAAAAATGAAAAACAAACTATTAATAATAAACCAATTACAACGGATTGTTTGACAGATTCTATCAAGAATACTGTTGAAAAAACCAACTCAATTATTACGCAAAAAACGGCAATTACTACAACGGCCGATAACGAAGTAATTTCAAAAGATAAAGATCGTATCAAAAATTCAAAATCAGAACTAAAAACGATCGCAGCTAGCAAGTTGACTTTTACAAAAGACACAATTACAAAACAAGACGCTCCAAAGATGGTAGTTATCAAAAAGCAAATTGTAAAAAGAGATACTGTTTATGTACAAAAATAAAATATTGTGGTTTGTTTTATATTGTAACTTTATTGGTTTTTCGCAGAATAAAAAACCCTCCGATACTGTTTATGTGTATGAAGAAGTAATTGTTTACGACACGGTTTTTATCGAAAAACCTGTCGATAAAATGAAATTCAGTAAAATTATCTTTACTCCTCAAAAAAATGGACAAAAACCACAACTTTCAGTTGTACAAAACAATAAAACAACAGTTATAGCTGTTGATTCGTTGCTTGTGGAATCAAAACGAAAACCATTTCCACTTAGCTGGAATTTTGGAATTAAGTTTATAACTGGTATCAACTCAAATTCATTTTTTAAAGACTTTAATGATAAAGTTCAAATGAATTTTGGACTTGGCGTTTTCATAAGAAAAACACTTTTTCATCCCAGTTTTGCATTAGGAACTGGTTTTGATGCCTTTATTTCAACAAATACTTTTAATTTTGATAGCACTAAAAACAATTCATCTCTTAACGGTTTTTATTTTACAAATGATGGAAATCCAAAGCTTTTCAATTCGTTAAATAACCAAGGATTTCAAATTCAAATTCCGTTGCAATTCTATTGGAACATAAAAAAATTCACTCCTTCGCTCGGAGTTTTTGGAAATATCAGCAGTTATAAGGCAACATTTATTGGTTCGTCTGGTGCTGCGCCTCTATCGTTTGACGCAGTGCAACTATTTGCTGCCAAAGCTTATTATTTTGGTTATTTAGCGCAATTGGATTATCAACTCAACAAAAGATGGTCGGTCGGATTGAATTATTCGTTTTCTACTGCTACTGATTTAATTTTTAAAAGCAGTTCAAATGATACTTTTGCTATTTCAAAAAATATAACTCAGAATAATTTTGGTATTAATTTATTATATCTTTTTTAAATTCTTTTTAGAAATCAAGTTTCTAAAATTCTAAAATAAAATCCCATACTGGTTTCGATGGTATTGTAAATTTTATAACTTACTGACTTCTTCCAAAATTTTTTGCTTGCAAATTTCCCAGTTGAAACCTTTGAACATTTTGGGTTCTAATTGCGGATTGGCCTCTTCAAAATAAGTCAAACTTTTTTGAACCATAAATAGTGAACCATCTGCATATTTTTGTTTATAAAACTGTAAGATCTCTTCCATAGAAAATTTCTCCAACAAAAAAAACAAATCAACAAAATCTTTTTTTGAACCGCGACCTGCAATAGCATTCAACTTCATAGCAGCGATATCTTTCATTGAAAGCATTCTGATGTTATCAACTACCAAGTAATCATTCAATAACGGATATTTATAATTCACAAAATCAACTTTAATGTCGTTAATTTTTGTGATCAAAATGTTTTTGCTTCTTTGAGTTACGGTGACATCGCCAAAACTAGTAAGTATTTCAATAAATAATTCGGGATTGATTTCTGAATCTCCAAATAAATCAATATCAATCGAATTTCGATGGCCCATTTGTAACGCCAAAGATGTACCGCCAACTAAATTAAAGTCTGAAAATAAATTCTCATTCATTAATTTTTTTAAGAGTTCCAATAGGTCGGGAACAACTGTCTGTGTTTGTAACATCTAAATTCGGTTTTATCAATTTTAAAAATAGTAGAAAGATAAGAAAGCGTAACAGCATCAAGACTTCTTAAATTTAAGGACACTTCTTTAATGGTTTCTAAACCATAAAATTCTTTCAACAAATTCCAATCATTTATTAAACCATACTCTAATACTTTATGAATCAAATGAATTTTATGCTTTTCAAAATCAAATCCATCTAAATCCACATCCCAAAAAAGATGCTTCGAAAAATCGTCTATGGTTATTTGTTTTTGCATATTTCAAAGATAGGGATTTTTTAAAATATGATTTTAAGAATAACTATTCAAACTTTCCAGCAAACTCACTTTTATTTCTGTAACCAAACTTGACGGTTCCAAAACGGTTACTTCTTTTGCCATGGATAAAATTTTCTTCAAAATCTAAAGTATATACTCTAAATAATTCTCTTGATTTACAATTTCGAAACTAGCATCAGGATATGATTTTGCAAACTCTGTTGGCGCTTTAGCGGTTGCTTTTCCATATTTATATTCAAACGCTTGAATTTTTTCATCTTTAACCTCAATCCTGTCTATTTCTTGTTTGGTGTGCGTGCGCCAAAAATAGTCAACAACATGATTTTCTTGATAACTCATCTTTTTCCTTCGTTCAGAATTTAAATAGTTCTCCCACAGTTTGCCCACATCTTCACGCATATTCAAAGAATTAAACGAATTTATGATCGCATTTCTAATTCCGTTATCTACAAAATACCATTTTTTCATTTTCGTGATTTCATTATCTCTATTACTGCTAAATCCCGAAACACTATACACAATAAACACTTTGCTGAATAAATCAAGATACTTTTCGACCGTGTTTTTACTAATTTGCAAATCGCGACCAATGCTTTCTAATGAAATTTCGCTTCCAGTTCGAAAGGCAATCATTTGGAGTAAGCCAATAATTTTATCTCTTTTTTTAATGCTTTCAAAGGCAAAAATATCTCTCAGAAGTTGGGTGTTTACTATTTCTTTTAAGTAATTTATTTTATCTTCTCTATTGATGATTTTACTCAATTCTGGATAACTTCCAAAAATTAATCGCTCTTCGAGATTATTTCTTGTCTCCAAATAATTTTCGGTTTTAGAAAATTCTATTTGTGAAATTGGATACAAATCAATGGTTTTCATTCTGCCAACTAACGGTTCGCCCAATTGATTGTTGATTTCAAATGCAGATGAACCAGTCACTAAAATTTTCAAATCGGGAATAGTATCCACCATTAATTTTAGTTTTTTTCCAATATGAGGTATTTCCTGAGCTTCATCAATTATCAAAAATGTGATGTCGCCAAGCAATCTTTTGAAATTTGCTGTGCTTTGAATTTCTAGTAAATTATGAGTTTCAACATCATCGCCGTTCAAAAAAAGATGTTTTTCGTTTAGATTTTCAATCAGTTTTTCGATGAGTTTAGTTTTTCCAACACGTCGTGCTCCCAAAAGTACAATTACCTTATTGGGTTGTAATTTTTTGTTTATTAAATTCAGTGCAATTCTATCTATCTCCATAAAAATTAATTTTTAATTCTACCCAAAGATATAAATATTATTGAATTCCGTCAGTTAATTGACGGTATTTTATTGATTTCCGTCAGTTTGTTGACGCAAATATACTTAATAGCGTCATTTTTTAATCACAAAACCATCGTCAACTGGATTCTTTTTCTATCTTCGTCAACTTCAACGACTTTTACTTGAACATGTTGGTGTAATTTAACTACTTCATTTACATCCGAAACAAAACCTGCTTTGAGTTGCGAAATATGAACCAAACCGCTTTCTTTAATTCCAATATCAACAAAGCAACCAAATGCCGTAATGTTATTCACAATTCCGGGTAAAATCATCCCAGTTTTAACGTTTTTTATAGTGGTAACTGTCGGGTCAAATTCAAAAACTTTTGCTGATTTTCTTGGATCAAGTCCTGGTTTTTCCAATTCTTTTACAATGTCTTTCAATCCAAGAATTCCTATTTCTGGCGTGAAGTAATTTTCTAGTTTTATTTGGGATATTTTTTCTTTGTTGGCAATTAAATCATTGGTTTTTAAACCCAAATCCTTCGCCATTTTTTCAACAATTGGATACGCTTCTGGATGCACTGCCGAATTGTCTAACGGATTTTTTCCGTCTTTTATCCTAATAAATGCTGCCGCTTGTTGATATGCTTTTTCTCCCAATCGCGGCACTTTTTTGAGTTGTTTTCTGTCTTCAAACGCACCATTTTCAGTTCGATAGTGCACAATATTTTCGGCCAACTTCTCACCTATTCCACTCACGTAACTCAACAAATGTTTGCTCGCTGTGTTGATGTTAATTCCGACCGAGTTCACGCAACGAACTACAATGATATCTAATTCTTCTTTTAATTTAGTTTGGTCTACATCGTGTTGATATTGCCCAACGCCAATTGATTTTGGGTCAATTTTAACTAATTCGGCCAACGGATCAGAAAGACGTCTTCCGATAGAAACCGAACCACGAACGGTTACGTCAAAATTTGGAAATTCGTCTCGTGCAATTTTGGATGCTGAATATACCGATGCGCCGGCTTCTGAAACTATAAAAACCTGAACAGGTTTATCAAACGCAATTTTTTTTATAAAAAATTCGGTTTCACGACTTGCGGTTCCGTTTCCAATAGAAATGGCTTCAATATTATAGGCATTGACCATCGATTTTATCTTTTTCATCGCCATAGTCGTTTCGTTTTGTGGCGCGTGCGGATAAATGGTTTCATTATATAACAAATCGCCTTTTTCGTCAAGGCAAACAATTTTACAGCCGCTTCTAAATCCAGGATCAATAGCGAGAATTCTTTTTTCACCTAAAGGCGGCGCAAGTAAAAGTTGTGCTAAGTTTCCAGCAAAAATATCTATCGCTTTGATATCGGCTTTGGCTTTCGCATCCTGCAACGTTTCGTTAGATATTGCTGGTTCGAGTAGCCTTTTGTAGCTGTCTCTTATGGCTAATTCAATATGTTCAGTCGTATCGTTTTTAGCTTTTATGATTTCGTTTTCTATAAAATCTATTGCTTCTTCTCCCGATTTTTCGGGATCGATATCAATATTTAATTTTACAAAACCTTCGTTTTCGGCACGAAGCATCGCTAATAATCTATGTGATGGCGCTTTTAAAATGGGTTCAGCCCAATCAAAATACTGTTTGAATTTTTGAGCTTCTTCCTCGTCTTGTTTTTTCTTTACTACTTTCGTGGAAACGATTGCTTTTCGTTGGAACAAACGGCGAAGATTTTTGCGGATGAAGATATTTTCGTTAATCCATTCGGCAATAATATCTCTTGCGCCTTGCAGGGCTTCATCTTCATTTTTAACTTTATCGTTCAAATATTGTGTAGCAATATAATGGATGTCGTTTTTTCCTTGTGCGAAAATGATCTTGGCCAAAGGTTCCAATCCGTTTTCGCGGGCAACATCCGCTCTGGTTTTTTTCTTCTTTTTATAAGGAAGATACAAATCCTCTATTTCCTGCAAGTCGAAACTTTCCTTTATTTTTTTGGCTAATTCTGGTGTAAGTTGACCTTGTTCCTCTATTGTTTTTAAAATGGATTCTTTTCGTTTTACGATTTCGTGGTATTGTTTAGAAAGTTTGGCGATGTTTTCGATAAAAACTTCATCCAAGTTTCCTGTTTGGTCTTTTCGGTAACGAGAAATAAACGGGATCGTGCAATCTTCTGACAGTAATTTTAAAGTGGTTTCAATGTTTTTTGGCGAAGTGTTTACTTGGCTTTGAATGAATTGTATGGCGTTCATTATGAAATTAATTTTGGATTTTTTTGAATGCTGCTCCAATGTTCTCAATTACATCGGTTATCAACATACTTTCTGAGCTTTGTGTTTTTAAAGTAAGATCAGCGGCTAAACCGTGAAGGTAAACGCCTAGAATGGCAGCATGTATCGGTTGATACCCTTGCGCTAAAAAAGCCGTAATAATTCCGGTTAATGCATCGCCTGAACCACCTTTGGCCAAACCTGAATTTCCTGTTGAATTTTCAAAACTTTCTTTTCCTTCAGTGATCAATGTTTTGTGCCCTTTTAAAATTATGATGCATTGCAATTCGTTGGCTTTGGCAATTGCTTTGGCGCTTCTTTCTTCATCATTGCTATGGTTTCCAAAAAGTCTATCAAATTCTTTTGGGTGTGGCGTTAATATTGTTTTTTGTGGAATTTTTGAAAGCAGGATTTGATTATTGGCAATTATATTTAATGCATCGGCATCTAAAACTATTCTTTTGTTACTACTTTCCAGCACATTGATTAGTAATCTTTCTGCATTTTTTTCTACTCCAATTCCGGATCCAGCAGCAACTGAAGTATAGTTTTCCCAACTGTTTCCGTCTTCTCTAAATTCAACCATAGCTTCCGGAATCGAAGCAAAAACCACTGTGCTTTCTTTTTTCGGAATATTCAGAGTAACCAAGCCAGATCCAGTTCTTAAACAAGCTTTAGCAGAAATAATAGCAGCGCCCATCTTAGATTTACTTCCTGCAATAATTAACGCATGACCGTGATTCCCTTTGTGCGAATTGGGCAACCGTTTTTGAAATAGTTTTTGGATAATATGAATATCAATAATTTTCATAAATTAATCTTGCACTATAAAATCTTTTGGATCTTCTTTTTTGAATTCGGGTTGGATGTTAATATGATTGATCTGAAATTTGTCGAATAATACTCGTTCTACACGCTGAAGCAACTCATTGAATTCACTCATTTTTATATCTTCAGTACAATCGAGATGCGCTTCAAGATGCAGCTCTTCATCATTTAAATGCCACACGTGAATGTGGTGCAATTTACTAACACCCTTAATTTTATGTACTTCACGCACCAACTCTTTTATATCGATAAAATCAGGTGTGAATAGCATTAACATCTTAGTCGCCGACTTGATTAGATCGTAGCTTACGTAAATAAGATAAAGCGCAATTAACAAAGTCATTACACTGTCGACCCAAAACCATCCATAGAATTTCATTAATAAACCGCCTACTAAAACTGCAACAGAGGCAAGCATATCAGTCAACAAATGTAAATAAGCCGATTTCATATTGAGGTTATGTTCCGAATCTTTCTTGAGTAACAAAACAGAACCACCGTTGACAATAATTCCAAGAATGGCCAACCAAATTACTAAATCAGATTGTATAGGTTGAGCATCAAATAATCGCGTGGATGCTTCATAAATCAGAAATAGTGCAACAATAACTAGCGTAATTGCATTGATGAAAGCAGCAATTAATTCGGCTCTTTTATAACCAAATGTTTGATCTAAACTAGCTTTTCTTCTTGATAATTTATGCGCACCTAGGCTAAAAATCAAAGCCAACACATCGGAAAAATTATGAAGCGCATCTGAAATCAAAGCTAAACTTCCAGAAATAATTCCACCAATTAATTGGGCAATCGTAATGATAACGTTGAGTAAAATAGATAAAACTAAATTTTTTCCTTTTACTTCATGTTTGTGAATGTGAACGTGATTGTTGCTGTTTCCCATTTTTACTGGCAGGCAATTTTATTTACTCGTGCTGCGTGTCTTCCGCCCTCAAAATTTGTACTTAAAAAAGTTTCTACCATTTCCACAGCTTGTTGAATCGAGGTGTATCGTGCTGGAATACTGATAATATTGGCATCGTTATGCTGACGTGCCAATGCAGCAATTTCTTTTGTCCAGCATAAAGCAGAACGAATGCCTTGGTGTTTATTGACCGTCATATTGATTCCATTTCCAGAACCACAAATTACTATTCCAAAATCAGCTTTTCCTGATTCAACATCGTGAGCAACTGGATGACCAAAATCGGGATAATCCACACTTTCAAAAGTATTCGTTCCATAATTTATAATTTCGTGTTGCTTGTCCATTAAAAAATCAACAATTGCTTTCTTGTAATCTGGTCCCGCATGATCGTTTCCGATTGAAATTTTCATAGTATTGTATTTGTTATTTGTTGAACAAATTTACGCAAAGATTTTGTCGTTTAATCGCTTTATTGCAACTGTTTGATTATTAAAGAACAAAGATGGTACAGATTAAAAATTTACAACAAATAATTATAAATCGTTGATATATAAGCAATCCTAGTGTTAAAATAGTAAATTGTTAATAGCCTTTTGCAATGTGTTGATTTTCAGTTAACCTTAAGTTAACATAAATTGTTGACAACTTAATATAGAATTTTAGAAGTTTTTTTGGGTTAACGGATTTAAAAATGCAAGCAAAAATCACGTTTTAAAAAACTAATTTAGTTGTGACTATTTTTAGAAAAGTTATTAATACAAAAATACGAATTTTCAACACAAATTAGGATTCAAAGTTATCTACAAAAACTACTATTTTACAGTTGTTAACAACTGTTAACTAAATCTTAAAATAGGTTAAAAATGAATACTTTAAATTAATATACTTGTGTTGATAACTGAATGTAAAAAAGCACAACTTCAAAATCAGCTTTAAAAAAATAAAGTTATTGTACAAATGAACACGCTATAATAACCATTATAAATTTAAATTTATTTAATTTTTTTTAGTGTTGTATTTAATAGATGTTGATAACATTCTTTTATAATAATTTTTAGTTTGTTGCAGTTCATATAATGTTAGATTTATATTAAAACTGAATAGTAATAACTAATTACTTGTAAGTATTTCGTAATTTTCAGCAATAATTGAAAATGAACAATGAGTAAAAAACCTAAAAAGTTCGGAAAAAATGAGAAAACCTTTTCTGAAAAGATATTTAAGATACTATCTAAAAATGCGAATAAATCCTTCACATACAAACAAATTGCCGCTATTTTAGAATTAGATGATACCAAAAGTCGAAACGAAATTATAAAAGATTTAAAGATTTTAGCCGCCCAAAAACTGATTATTGAGTCAGAACCTGGTGAATATTTGGTAAAAGCGTCAAGTCAACAATACTATGAAGGAATTGTTGATATGACTTCAAGAAAATCAGGATATTTTGTCTGCGACGAATTAGAAGATGACGTTTACATTCCGTTTATAAATCTAAATCATGCGTTAGATAAAGATAAAGTCAAAGCCTATGTTTATAATCGACGAAGCTCTAGAAAACCTGAAGCGGAGGTTATCGAAATTATTGAAAGAAATAAAATGGAATTTGTTGGAGTTATTGACATTCAAAAGAACTTTGGATTTGTAACTACAGCAAATGCTAAAATGTATACGGATATTTTTATTCCAAAAAATAAGCTTTCTAATGCCGAACATGGTGATGTTGTTTTGGTTCAGATGGAAGATTGGCCTACAAAAGCCGATTCACCTTTTGGGTCGGTAATTAAAGTTCTTGGAAAACCTGGAGAACACAATACAGAAATTCATGCCATTCTTGCAGAATATGGACTTCCTTATGATTTTCCCATTGAAGTGGAAGCCTATGCTAATAAAATTGATACTTCGATAACTGAGGAGGAAATTGCGAAACGTCGTGATATGCGACCTATACTAACATTTACTATTGATCCAAAAGACGCAAAAGATTTTGATGATGCCTTATCTTTTCAAGTTCTAGAAAATGGAAATTATGAAATTGGTGTTCATATTGCCGATGTGTCACATTATTTGCAAGAAGGAACGATACTAGATGATGAAGCTTATCAACGTGCAACTTCTGTTTATTTAGTAGATCGAGTAGTTCCAATGTTACCTGAAGTGTTGTCAAACTTTGCTTGCTCGCTTCGTCCGCATGAAGAAAAATATACTTTTTCTGCAATATTTCAAATGAATGCTAAAGCTGAAGTTGTAGATTCTTGGTTTGGTAAAACAATCATTTATTCAGACCAACGTTTTTCGTATGAAGAAGCACAACATATTATTGAAACTAAATCAGATATAATTCCGCACGAAATATCATTAACTGGAAAAGAATATAAAGTTCCGGCAGAAATTGTGGCAGCGACCTTAAAACAAGATGAATTGGCTAAAATTCTACGTAGAAAAAGAATGGCCGATGGAGCAATATCATTTGATAAAGTTGAAGTAAAGTTCAATCTAAATGCTGAATCAGAGCCTGTGGGCGTTTTCTTTAAAATATCAAAAGATGCTAATCACCTTATTGAAGAATTTATGTTGTTGGCTAATAGGAAAGTGGCCGAATTTATTGGCAAACAAAAGAAAACGTTTATTTACAGAATACATGATGAACCTAATGAAGATAAATTAATTAATCTTCAAACCGTGATTTCTAAGTTTGGTTACACTATAAATATGAAATCAAAGCAAGATATTTCAAAATCATTGAATGCTTTATTAAATGATGTAAATGGAAAAAAGGAACAAAATTTAGTTGATACGCTGACTATCAGAAGTATGAGTAAAGCTAAATATTCGACTGAAAATATTGGTCATTATGGTTTAGCATTCGATTATTACAGTCATTTTACTTCTCCAATTCGTCGATATCCAGATGTAATGGTGCACAGACTGTTGCAATTTTATTTAGATGGAGGAAAATCTGTTGCTGCCGATGTGTATGAAGAAAAATGCGGCCATTCTAGTGATATGGAAGGGTTGGCTGCTCAAGCTGAACGAGATTCGGTGAAATATATGCAGGTTAAATACATGCAAGATCATAAAGATCAAGAGTTTTTAGGCGTTATTTCAGGCGTTACCGAATGGGGAATTTACGTTGAAATAGTCGAAAACAAATGTGAAGGAATGGTTAGAATCCGCGAAATAAAAGAGGATTATTACACGTTTGATGAAAAGCAATATGCATTAATTGGTCAAGCTACGCAAAGTATTTTGCAACTTGGAGATGAAGTTTATGTCAAAGTAAAAAATGCTGATTTAGTCAAGAAACAATTGGATTTTCATTTCATTAGAAGAAATGATAAATAGTATTCATTGTTACGTTTTAAGTACTTAATAAAAGAAATAATTTATGAAAAATATAGTTTTTGGTCTATTAGCATTGAGTACACTAGCATTTGGACAAATTGAAAAAAAGCCTGGTAATTTTAACAAAGTAACCGCTTTTGACAGAATTGATGTGATGTTGGTACCCGCAAGTGAAAATAGTGTTCAGATAGAAGGGAAGAATGCGAAAGATGTTGAATTGGTTACTAAAAATGGAGAATTAAAAATACGATTACCGCTGCTTAAATTGTTAGATGGAGATAACCTGTCAGTTACGGTTTATTACACGAGTATCGATGCAGTAGAAGCTAACGAAGGCTCAAGAATTGCTTGCGGAGACAAAATTAAAGAAACTTCCTTTGAAATTATTGCAAAAGAAGGATCAGAAGTAAAAGTAATTTTAGATGTAGATAAACTCAAAGTAAGAACTGCCAACGGTTCCACAGTTACGGTTGAAGGAAATGCTAAAGTTCAAGAGGTTTTGATAAATTCTGGCGGTATTTATGAAGCAGAAAAACTAGAAACACAACAAACAACAATTTCTATTACTGCAGGAGGTGAAGCTCAAATATTTGCTACAAATTTAGTTGACGCTAAGGTAAGAGCTGGCGGAGAAATTATAATTTATGGAAAGCCAAATAAAATCAATCAGAAAGTTATTGCTGGAGGAAGCATCAACGAAGCAAAGTAGAAATTCTATAGTCGCTAAATTTTTTGTATTCCTAAATACCCGATTTTACTATATGAATTTTAAATTCTAAATTGCGTTACAAAAATTTGACAATGATTTTATTAAATGATATTTTATCTGCCATTCCACTCGGTTTCCTTTTAAGTTTTATGATAGGCCCCGTTTTTTTTGTATTGCTAGAAACCAGTGTTGTAAAAGGATTTAGAGCAGCATTAGTATTTGATATGGGAGTAGTATTAGCAGATATTGTTTTTATTACCATTGCATTTTTTAGTAGTTACCGATTAATCCAAACCATTAAAGACGATCCTGCTTTGTTTATTTTTGGCGGATTAGTAATGTTGACTTACGGAGTCATTTCTTTTATAAATAATCGAAAGGAAGCCAAAAAAGCTAGACTTGACGAAATTGATCCAACTGAATTAGCCAAAACGAATTATTTCTCCTTATTCATTAAAGGTTTTTTCCTAAATTTTATCAATATTGGTGTGCTCGGATTTTGGCTAGCAGTCCTTATTACCATTGGTCCTAGACTCGAATTGAAAACATCGAGAATGTTGACTTTCTTTATTACATTAATTATTGTTTATTTTATTACTGATATATTTAAAATCTTATTAGCCAAACAGTTACGAAATAAATTAAACCAGAAAAATATCTTGGCAATAAAAAAAATCATTAGTGTGGTTTTGATTATCTGCGGTATCGTTTTACTTTCTCAAGCATGGATTCCCAAAGAACAGAAAATCGTTGATAAAGCTATTGAAAAGTTGGAAGATAATAAATAGTTAAACACCAATTTTTGATAAACACCGGCTTGTTACATGCTAATAAGCACTCTAGTAATCTTGTGTCCGAAAGCTCCGAATTTTGAAATATAGGTTTTAGTATTCAATCAATTTTTCCTAAAAACTGACATTAAAAAAACCTCCAAGTTTCCTTGAAAGTTTTAGAACTTCGTCTGGATTCGAACATCTCTTTAATCAATTTTTCCTAAAAATTGACATTAAAAAAACCTCCAAGTTTCCTTGAATGTTTTAGAAACTTCG
>Ga0105047_10003057_pt1 | contig 29654 bp, 15 predicted proteins | sample MAT04_FD_78384 | JGI IMG/M metagenome (GOLD analysis project Ga0105047, IMG submission 78384) | Freshwater microbial communities from Lake Fryxell liftoff mats and glacier meltwater in Antarctica - MAT-04 (megahit assembly) | ecosystem: Environmental > Aquatic > Freshwater > Ice > Liftoff... | reverse complement strand
GTTTCGAAGGAGCGAGTAGTTCATCCAGGTGAGGCGAAATCAGCTTGTCCGGGGAAAGGAAGTAGATTGCAGGTTTGCCTTCGTGCTTATATTGCTCGTTTAGCGCCATCAAGACTTCTTTGACCGACTTGGCGGGGCCCAACATTCGTTCGACCTCGGGTACGATTGGCGCGAACTCACCTGTGTACCCGATCGTTGCTTGAACTCGACGCTCAACTTCTGCGGAGTCGACTTTCATATCCACGAGCAAACTGCGGTAGTTATCGACAATGGTCATCGTGCTACTGTGTCCTTGCACCATCCGCATTGCATTGATGGCCAGCGCGCGGCGCATCAGCGGCTCTGCCTCCGCCAGACGGTTCGTGGCATGGAGCAACTGCGCCAGGTTGTTGAGGTCACGCGCGACGTCGGCGTGTGCGGCCCCGAAAGACTGCTCGTCGATCGCCAAAACACGTCGATAAAGCGGCTCTGCTTCTGCGAGGCGATGCGCGGTTTGGAGCAAAAATGCCAGATTGTGCAGATCGCGGGCGACGCTGGGGTGTTCGGCACCGTACGAATGCTCGTCAATGGTCAAAGCACGACGATAGAGGGGTTCGGCCCGCAGCAGACGATTCGTTGCCTTCAGTAACCCTGCCAGAACGTCGAGACGAATGGCGATGACTGGGTGATCGCTTCCGTAGGCATGCTCGTCGATTGCCAGCGCGCGGCGCATCAGCGGCTCGGCCTCTGCCAGTCGGTTCGTGTCCTGCAGCGACTGCGCCAGGTTGTTGAGATTACGGGCGACGCTGGGGTGTTCGCTTCCGTAGGAATGCTCATTGATGGCCAGCGCGCGGCGAAAAAGCGGCTCAGCTTCCGCTAGCCGGTCCGTGGCCTGGAGCAACAGTGCGAGATTATTGAGGCAGTTGGCTGTGTCGGGGTGTTCGGCTCCGTAGGATTGTTCGTTGATCGCCAGCGCGCGGCGAAAAAGTGGCTCAGCTTCCGCCAGACGGTTCGTGTCCATGAGCAACCCTGCCAGGTTATTGAGGCAGTTCGCGACGTCGGGGTCTCCGGCTCCGAATGATCGCTCGTCGATGGCCAGCGCGCGGCGAAAAAGCGGCTCGGCCTCCGCCAGACGGTTTGTTTGCTGGAGCAACCCCGCCAGGTTGTTGAGGCGGCCCGCAACGCTGGGATCTTCGGGTCCGTATTGTTGTTCGGCGAGTCCTAGTGATTGTTCCAACAGAGGTTCTGCATTTGCCCAACGCGCTTTGGTTAGATAATAGAGTCCCAGACTATTCGCACAAAAGCTTCGTTCATCGTCATCCGATGCGTATTTTAATGCCGTTTGCAGATGCGATTCAGCTTCATTGAAGCGGGCCAGGTCTCTTAGCAAAACGCCCAATTTTTGATGGCCACGAGACCATCGCGGAGCTTCGTGAGTGACTCGCTCATAGAGTTTTATCGCAGCAGCCCATTGCTGATTGTTCTTGTGCAGATCGGCTTCCAGCAACCACGGCTGCAGCGATGCGTGAAACGCCAACTCGGCCTGATCACCACGTGCCTTGGTCGATTTGACACGGCTTTCAATCTCGGGCTGTTTTGCCTGGAGATATTTTATCGCTTCTTCCACTCCCTGTTCAGCCAGAATTCGAGCTGCTTCGGCAAAGATCGGGTCTGGCTCGCCTGACAATCCTTCGCGAATGCTTGACACCATTTCTTCCACGCGATCCAATTGCTGGTCGCGCTGTTTCTCGATTTCGTCAATCTTGCGCCAATTCAGACTGTCGCCACGCAGCTCAGCGATTTGCTCCTCAGACTTCTGACGAATCTGGCTCTTCAGCTTGCCAATCAACACGTCAGGATCCTCGAACAGCTTTTGGATCTCGGCGATCGTTTTTTGAGGCACTTCTTCGACAGTTTTCTGAATCTCCTGAACGCCGGTTTGCACGTCTGTGAACAATTCCTTCGTGCCACCGATCAGGCCAGTCAAGCGGGCTATCCCATAGCCGATCCCACACAACACCAGCACTAGTGCCGTGATGCCGATCAGAATGTTTCGTGTGCCACGCCGCACTTGCTGTCGAAGCTGCTGCAGTTCGATTTGCAGTTCGCGAACTTTGACCGACAGCTCCTCGCGCGAAGTGACTTTGGTACGCAGTCGCGGATCGGCGACCAGCGTTGCACGATGTTCCCGTTGAAGCTGTTGTTGCTCGGCTGGTTCATCAGCAGTCTGGTCATAGGGAAATTCCTCCGGGCAGATGAAGACGTAAACCTTCTTGTTGAGCTTTCGAGCCAGATCGTATTCCATCTGCGTGTACGAACGACGCGGCGTGTCGGCGGGCAGCTTTGTCGGATCGGGCTCCGCCCCATAGCGCCGTCCGACGATATGGATCACGGCCTGACAAGCTGCAATTTTGTCCTGCAGCATTTCCTTGACAGTGCGATAATCAGGCGGAAAATTGGTTTGCTCGACCGGATGACAGTCCATCGAGAGCAGGGCTTCCTTGACCAACTGCCGCACCGAACCCAGATCGCCGCTGGTCGCTGAAATAAAAACACGCGCTGGAGCATTCATGTTGGTACGTACCTTTCAAAACAGTCGAACCCGCAAGCATGGAAGCGTGCGGTTGATACGTGTCCAGATCCGCCAAAACTCCTGACGAGTTCCGCTACGATAGTTGTTTTCCGCTCGATCCTTAACGGCGATGTTGACGTGGCAGGACAACATTGTTGCCAGGCGGCAGCAGTTCAGCACCGGTAATGTTTATGGTATAAGGGCCGGTATCGCGACCTCGTACAGACATCACGATGACGACATAATCGCCTGATTCTGGTTTGTCGATGACAATTTGTGAATGATAGATATCACTCATGTAATCGTCGTTCTCCGACGCGACGTCCGAAGGGCTAACGACCGCAAGGTATCCGTCAAATGTCGCCGTGTGTAAATCTATTTGTACGGGCGGGGCTTCGTCGCAGTGAATCACATAGCGGTGGAAAATCGTCGACTTGTCGGCTGGCAAATCGACTGAGTGCAGGTGTCCGTGTGCCTGCCATAGGCCATTGTCTTTGTCTTCAATTGGTGTTCCAGCACCATCGGCGCGACCGACCGCCGAGACGGTCGATTCATACAGCGTTTGATAAGCGAGAACCTTGTCCGTTTCCGATGTCCGCGAGCAAGCGTCAACGCCGAGCGCCGCCAGATCCCGTCGCGTCTGTTGGATTGCGGGAGTGTCCTGACCTGCAAACTGAATCTCAAACGCTGTGATTGTATCAACGACTTTCGCAAACTCACTCGTTCGCCATTGGATCAGCCCACGACTGAACCACATTGCGGGCTGCGTCGGGTCAAGGGTCATTGCCTGCTCGATTTCTTCCAGCGATTGCTGACTAAGACCGACCTGGTCGGCCAGGACAGCGGTTGCCCAATGCAGTTCAGCATGCCCGGGATGTTTTTCAGAGCCACGCATCATTCGTTCCCAGGCATCGACCCACAACTCGGGCCGCCGGGCTGGATTCGTTTCAATCAAACGCCAGTTGAGTTCAATCAATGCGGTCGGATCGTCGTCCTGCAGAGCCGTGATCTGAGATGAATCCAGCGACCCACCGGAGGAAACCATCAAGGGTTGCTGATCGACCGGACGTGTGGCGGACATTTCAACCAGTCTTGCCAGTCGAGGCACATCAACGTCGGGATGCTCGATTCGATAGCCTGCAGCAAAACCGGTGACGGCCGGTGCCGCTTGACTGGTGCCACTCATCACCATCCGGGTATTGGCGATGCCATACGACTCAATGTTCTCTCCAGGCGCGGCCACGTTGACTGACTTGCGACCGATGTTTGAGAAGCCTGCCAATCCACCATCCATTCTCGACGCGGCGACGGCGATCACATTCGGAAGCAAACGCGACAGTGTCGCAAACGAATCGAACGTGGCATCGACGTTACGCCGATTGTTGCCGGCGGCGGCGACGAACAGGATCTGAGGATTCTCCGCCACGGCCAATGTATGCGGAATCGTCGCATACGCATACAGTTCATTGGCCAACAGCGTGACCGTGTCGTCTGGCAGATCCTGGTCAAACGAACGCAGCTCCTTGACTACTTGCAGCGCCTGATCAATACGGCTCTCGAAGGTGAGATGGAAACTTGCATTGACGAGGCTCGCATCGACCGCCCGCAAGTAGTCGCTGCATCGTTGACCGATGGCAATCAGTTTTGGAAAACGATGCTTTCTCACTGCTTCCAGCCACTCGAAGGGATCACCGCTGGTAACCGGTGGGTAGCCCAGCACGTCTTCAGAGTAAGGTCCGAAATTCTCCCACGAAAGCGTATGCAACAGCGCCCGATCGCCACTGGCCTTGAGGACGATCCCGCCCACGTGTGTGCCATGCGACAGGTCCACAATTTTGTCCATGAAAGCTGCATCACTAAAACCATAACTGGCACCAAACAACGCTGCGATCGGGTTGCGGAAGGACGAATTGAGCTTCCGAAACAACGGATCGGATCTGGAAAGCTCACCACGTTCGACGCGGTTACTAATCTCGACCATTTCCTCGATGAATGCGGCGTCAGCGGTGTAAAGTTGCCGCTGCCAATGAGTTATTTCGTGAGGTCGGTTGGCGACCATACCCCAGCCATAAACATTGTCTGTAAAGCCATCATTATCGTCGTCTGCGTCTGGCTGGCCGTCTCGCTCGGCGACATTAACATAATAGTACGGTGCGAGTTGCGGATGTGTGTAGTCGACAGTGGGTTCTGCCAAAATAACGAGGCCAGGCTGTCGCGGAGCTGACTGCTGCGGAGGACGCATGTTGCGTTTGAGGAATCGCCAGGTTCGCAGCAACAACTTCAACGCCAACTGGTCGCGGTTCTCGGTCGGCTTGAGCGTCAGGAACGGATCGCCCATTTCCATATCGACGTCCGGATCTGCACCGTGGTGCAGCAGCACGCGACACAGTTCATAGTTTTCGGCGCGAACTGCATGCACGAGGAGTGGCACTCCTTCAAGCACTTCATTCGGGTCGGCCCCGGATCGCAGGCACCGCTCCGCATGAAACGCCGATTGATTTCGAATAGAATCTGCGAGTTCAGATGCCTCGACGATGCTCGTCAGCATCAGCCAATTCAATCCGGCAAACATCGTCATTCGAAACACGAACAGATATCGAATCATTACGAAATCTCCGCGCAAAACTATGCTATATTCTACTTGATCACAGATTCAGGCGTCTGTGCGACGCTGGCAAGTTGTTGCTTCAGAAATACTTCTATTTCTGCCATGGCAGGCCGTTCGCGTCCCGCTTTCCGCAAATCATCAATGTCCTGAAGACAGGCTTCTGCCATCATTTGTTCACCATGTCTAAGCAGGCAGATTTCACTGTAGATTTTTTGGGCTTCATCGATGCGATCTGCCATCAACAGCCCGACCGCCAGATTCGCTTTTATCCAGTTTTCGTCGGGAGACAATTGCAGCGCTTCGTTGGCAGTTGCGATCGCATCATGATCGTCATCGACGAACAGATAAATAAACGCAGCGGAACCGAGTGCTGACACCAGTTCCTCACGCGAATCTGCGTTCTCGACAGCGCTAAATAGTTCTCTGCGAATGCGAAGACGTTCATCCACGAGTTTGACGGCTTTGTCGTACTGCCTTAGCTTTGTCTCCATATCAGCGATGTGCTTGTACAGAACGGCGACGTCTTTCTGGTAATCCGATTCATCAGGAAAACTCTTTGCGATGGCACTCCTGATTTCCAGAGAGGCTGCATATTTCTCAGCAGCCTTCTCCCATTCCTTGCGATGATTGAACGAGTGTCCCCAGATCAACAGACTGCGTGCATGATTCTTTCGGTTCGCGAGCGATGGAATGTCGGCGGCCAGTTGCAGGTAGATCTGTTCAGCTTCGAGATAATACGTCTCGCCGATTTCCATATCTCCAATTTCGTATTCCATATATCCACAATCCACCAGCGCGCTGGCAAGTTGACTGTGGGAGAATTGTGAATCGTAAGCGATTTCGTCAGACAATGTGATATCTGCCAGCACAATCGTGCCGCGACGCGCACTCAGCAGGTTGCGATAGACGCGTCTTGCCTCTTCCAGGTCCTTCAAATCCAGATAAGCGTCGCCAAGTGTCACACAGATGTCACCAAGTTTGTTGCGCAGCGGAATCACGACCTCGAAGGATTCGTTGGCTCTGGCATTGGCGATTCTGCCCATTTGTCGCACAGCTTCATTCAATTCGTCGATCGCTTCCTGTTTGCGATCGACTTTCAGCAGCAGTATTCCGCGCGCTTTCAGATCATCGACTTTGTACTCCATCGCCCTGAAATCATCCGGTGAGTCCTGCAGAATCCGATCGAAGAGCTTGATTGATTCCTGCCTTGAAAGCAGTGCGCTCTCCCAGTCTTGTTGTGCTCCCTGAATCTCCGCCTGGACCTGGTAGACAAGCGCCAGTCGCAATAGTGCCGCCGGTTTTCCGGATTCTGCTTCACTTCGCGCTGCATCGTCCGCAAATGCGAAAACAGTATTGGCCATTTCAATTTCGCCAAGTCTCCGATGTGTGGAAGCCAGAATTCCAGCGGACCGCACAAGCCATGCGTCTGTTTCGGGATCGGGAGGCGCGGCTTTCAACAAGCCGATCTGAGTGAGCGCTTTGGTGGCATACTCTTTCGATAGTTCCTTGTGTCCCAGGTCAAGTTCCTGATCAGCGACCTGAGTATAGTTGTAAGCACTCAACTGCAGCGCCCAGGTTGCATCAGGGTTCTCCAGCAGGATTGCGTCCAGGTGCGCCAAGTTGCCTCTCAGATACTCTGCATACTGTTGTTTCAGGACATTGGATTTTACTGTAGCTGAAAAAAGGTTATTCGCCGATTGAAAGGCGTTGGACATGTAATCCTTTGCGACCGTCAAGAGTCGCGTCGCCTGCTCCTGTTTCTCTTGAGCCAACTGAGCGCTCTGTTGCGCCAGTTGTTCGCTCTTCTGAGCCAACTGCTCGTTCTTTTTCGCCAATTGTGCCTGCTCATCTGCCTTCTGCGCATTTGTTTCGGCAATTCTTGATTGTGTGATCGCTTTCAGCTCGTTGCTGATTGCCTCGGATGCAAAACGTTTCGCCTCATTACGCTGGAATAATGCCGTGATTCCGCCCAGCATCGAAACCATGGACAGCGCAGCCAGCGAAGCAACGACAATGTTCCGAATGCGTCGTTTGCGACCCCGCAATTCTGCTTCCTGCCGGATCGACTTCTCGATGTAGTTTTTCGTCCCAGAATCAAGGAGCAGTGCTGCGTGATAGAGCAAACGACGACCTTCTTCCAGCGGCAACCCAGGCGACAACAGCAAACTCAGTTCCTGCTGTTCAAGTTGCCAGCGATGCAGGTTTTGTTCAACGCGCGTGCGCAGACGCAAATGTTCCCGATGAATTTTGACCCAATCAGCAATCTTGTCCCATCGTCGCAGTAATGCTTCATGTGCCAGACTCACTACGCTTTCTTCACCATGCCGATCGGATGTCAGAAAGCGGGCTTCAATCAGGCACCGGGAAAGTTCGGCTTTGGCTGGGGTGTCAGTCATTTCAGACAGGCGGGCGCGACGACGAACGACCGCTTCTTCTCCGCCGATATCAATCGTAACGAGGAGCGGCAGAACCTCCTCAAGTGACGTACGAGCTTGAGAACTGAGCCGCTCAAAAACTGCATTCGCCCGATTTGCGACCGCTCCTTCGACGCCGCCGAGTTCATCATAGGCTGCAAAGGTCAGCATGTGACCGGCCTGGTCGCGATGATCGTACAACTCACTGAGTGCGTATTGAATCAATGGCAAAGCGGATGCGTCATGCGATGCGTGCTGGAGAATCACTTCGTCCAGTGTTTTTCCCGTGACTGGATTCCGTTCGAACGTGAGACCGGCAAGGCGGGCTGGTTCGACAATCAGCTTCTGGATGGCGGCGGGACCAGGCGGGAGCAAATCAAACTGGCCGTTCTCGCCTTTTAGTTCCAGAAAATGCGTTTGCTGCTGCGCCTGCGCATAGAAATCGCTGCGCAACGTGGCCAGAAAAGCGATGTGACCGCTGGCAGCCAGACTGCGCACGGCTCTAAAAAACTGTGTGCGTGCTTCTTCTGCAATGTTGCGATCCGTCCAGAGTTCCTCCATTTGATCCAGCAGGACCAGAACTCGAACACGCCCACTGGCTTGAGCAGCAAGTTGCTCAAACACGGGATCGAAACTCAACTTGATCGTCAACTCAGGATCTGTGGCGAGCCCTTTGGCAATGTCCTGCAACTGGGTCGAATTAGAAGCCAGTGTAGGAATAGCCAGTGCAAGTGAGCGAGTGAGGCCGGTCAGCAGGTTGCCATTCTCGGCAAGGCTGGGAAGAAACGCCGCGAGTTTCCAAAGCCGCACGGTTTCGTCGTAGCCATTATCGACCAGCATTGCCGCGACGCCCGCGCGGGCCAGTGAACTTTTACCCGAACCACTGGCTCCGACGATCACAACAAATGGACAACCGGCTTGATCCTGATCGCGAAAGCGTTGCAGGACAGAACAGATTTCTTCATCACGACCGTGAAAAATGGCTGCGTGCTGCGTGTCAAAGAATTCCAGGCCACGGTACGGTGATTCGAGCCAGCGGGGAACGTCGGTTCCCGCGATTTGTTCGTCGAGAATATTTCGCAGGTGGGTGTGCAGACGCTGAGCGAAACTGACAGGTTCGGGATAGCTGTGATACGCGCGGAAATTCCGCCCGTCATCATCCAGAAAATGTTCCTTGACGAACGATTCAGCCAGCTTTCGCTGCTCAATCAGTTCTTCGAGTTTTGCAGAAGGACTGGTTGTCAGTCGCTGGCGAAAACCTGATTCATCTCTCCGCATATACGCCAGAATGACAGGTCGCTCCTTGCCGCTTTGTTCATACGCGGCCAGCATCAAATCAAATTCACGTTCCGTACCACTTCGATAGGGCGTACCATCGGGACGCGTGATGGATTGACCAAGCTGCGATCCCAGTCGAGACCAGATAATAAAAATTGCGACGTCAATCCGTTCGCGATGCAGCAGCAAGTCAATGCTTTCCTGAAAGGATGCGGTTGCTGGCAACGCCAGGTCTTCCCACAATACTGGCTGCAATTTGACTTGCGGATATTGTCGCTCCAGCGTTTCAATGACTCGACGCGCTTTTGCGCGTTCTTCCGAAACGTCACCGGGGCTGGAGATAAAAATTCGAAGCGTTCGAGTTGCGTTCGACATCGGAGTGATACTTTGACAATCGAAACCTCAAAAGTAGAACGCAGGCTGTCACCGTCAATGAAAAGCCGAACGTATTCGGCTGTGATTCTACTTGAACGCTGTCCGCGAGTTCATCTACAATCCGGGGAATTTTCTTGAAACGCTCGACTCAGGCAGATTGCATGTCTGAGTCAGTCGGTAACGATTAGCGATGGTTCGATGTCGTGGACCTTTGATGACAATATGGCCAGGAATCTGAGCAGCGAACACAAAAAAACAGACGAGCTTCCACGATGGTTTATCGTGGGCTTCAGCGGTCATCGTCATTTGAGTGACCCAGGCAAGCTGCGCGAACTGCTGCGGGAAGTCTTCAAAAAAGTGGGTTACCCGGATCGTCGAGTGGCTTGTGTCGCTTCCGCTGCCTGCGGTGGCGATACGATTTTTCACGAAGAGGCGGCACGGCATTCATTCCCGCGATTCGTCTTGCTGCCATTTGATCGGGATACTTTTCAAAAGGACTTTGACACTGAACAGTGGACGCGGGCAGCAGCATTGATCGACTCGGCGATCGGCTGTGACGTGTTGTCTGGCGAGTTGGCACGCAGCGAGGCATTTCTTGATGCGGGAGTTCTCACGGTTGATCGTTGCGATCTGCTCGTTGTTTGTTGGCACGGTCAGGCGGCTACTGGCGGCGGAGGGACCGCCGACGTAGTTGCTTACGCGCGAGAGGTCGGCAAGCCGATGGCGATCATCGACGATGTCAGCGGGAACCTGACTTTCGAGCGTGCCGATTTGTTGCCTGGGGGTGATGCCGTCTGTGTTGCCGCCCCGATCGGCGATCCACTGCTGATCGTTCAAACCGAACACCGCCGTCAGGCTGATAAGGCTGGGAAGCATGGTCCACGATCACGAAACCTGGTGCTATGGTTAATCTGGCTGCACCTTGGTGCATCGGCGATCGCCGTCGTGGTGGTGCTCGCTGAAGTGAACGAAGCCTGGAAATGGGGTGCCTCGCTTGCTAAGTTGCTTGCACTCTGCACCGCAGTCGTCTTTATGCAGATTCAACATCGCGCGAAGACCAGTTGGATTTCGTCGAGGCTGAGTACGGAGCTGTGTCGCTCGTATCTTGCAATTTGGAAGTTGCGGCGAAGTTCGTCGATTGTCCCCGATACGGAAGGCATGAAACTCGATTCTATGGCCCAGAGTCTTCGGATGTTGTGGTATCTGGATAAGGACAAACAGGTGACCCTGAGTCAAGCCAAAGAGTGGTATCTACGCGAGCGAATTGACAATCAACGCGATTATTTTCAATCGAGCATTGCCAGGGTTGCTCCGCAGTATGTTTGGGGTCGCAGGATAGCTTTGTACGGAACCGTGCTGACGATCATTTCCATCGCACTGTGCCAGATCATTCCGCACCAACTTGAAGCGGAATGGTACTACAAGCTTCTGAAGTCCATGACAATGCTGTTGCCGCTGGCCGGTGCCGCGATTTTGTCGTATCTCTTTGCGCTCGACATGGGACGGCGGACGATTCGCTATCGCGAGATGATTGACGCACTCATCACGGCCCACAAGAAGGTCGAAACTGCAAAAACATGGCCGGCACTGCTGCGGGTTGTGGCAGATACGGAACGAAAGCTGTTGCGAGAAATCTCCGAATGGCACGCGGTCGCAAGTTACGGTGGTAAGTCAAACTGATGAAAAACATTCTTGCATTGGATGGTGGCGGAATCCGGGGAGTTTTCTCGCTTCAGATTCTGGCGAGAATCGAATCATTGCTGCGACAGCATCATCAGCGTCCGGACCTGGTACTCAGTGACGTATTTGACTGCTTTGCCGGGACGAGTACCGGTGCGATTATCGCGGCGGGATTGTGCTGGGGCATGACGGTCGCGGACATCGAAGCGCTCTATGTTCAGCGGGGCGCGGAGATGTTTGCGCGCTCAGCCTGGTATCGGCGATTTCATTCCAAGTACCGTGCGGAATCCATTGCCGCATTTTTCAAGAATCATTTTTGCGAAGACGACGCTGAACGATCACCCGCACTGTTTGGAACTTCAAGGTTGAAGAAGATGCTGATTGTGGTCATGCGGAATGCCAGCACCGGCTCGCCGTGGCCGTTGAGCAATCATCCGTCAGCAAAGTATAACGATCGCGCGCGTTCCGATTGCAATTTGAACATTCCGCTGTGGCAAATCCTCCGAGCCAGCACCGCTGCCCCCACGTTTTTTCCGCCGCAGGAAATTCATATGAACGGAAAAAATCAGTTGTTTGTCGATGGTGCCGTCACGCCGTACAACAATCCGGCACTCGTGGCAGTCATGATGACCACGCTTCCCGGTTATGGTGTCCGGTGGCCGACAGGTCGCAGGAGTTTGAGTTTGACGTCTGTCGGCACGGGAAGCGTGCGAGCAACGATGACACGCCAAACCTCAGCTACAGTCAACTTGTTAGATCAGCTGGGACACGCCATTCCCGCTCTGATCAACGCGGTGGCGGTGGAACAGGATATTCTCTGTCGTATTCTCGGCAATTGTCTGCACGGCGATGTCATTGATCGAGAAATCGGAGCAATCGACGGCCCATCGCTTCTGGCACCGGAGGCTCAATTGTTCAATTATGCTCGGTATGACTTGCAGCTCGACAATCTTCAGACAATGCAACTCAACAGCAAACAGACCAAAATCGATAATCTTGATATGATCCCGATTCTTCAGGAAATTGGAACCCGGTACGCAAGTGAAAATGTCGTCTTAAATGACATCATCGAACTGACCTCAGACTGACTCTCAACCAAAAAATGAATTCCTTTCAATGAAGAATCCCGCAACATCACCTCATCCACTTCCGTGCGCTGTCCAACTGGGATTTGCGGGGTCTCGACGGTTGTTTGAGCAACCGCCAGGCGATCCGGTGAAGCAAGCGGAACTTGACTCCAGGGTTGAACGTTATCTCATCGACATGCTGAGCCAGCTACCGCACGAACTCGAGCTGCACCCGAATCATTTTCTGGTCGGAATGTCGCAGATCGCGTGTGGGGCCGACCTATTATTTACGCGAGCCTGTCTGCATGCAAGGCCTCAGTCGATCCCCCAGCGGATCATTCTGCCTCAGCATCGGCAGGCGTATCTGCTGGCAACTGATTCTGATGGCATCGCTGATTTTTCAGCAGACGAAAGGGCTCAGGCAGTTTCACTCCTGAATGAATCACATATCATTCAGGAACGGGTCGTCAGTCACTCGGCCGATCGCACGGTGCAGTTTATGGACGCGAGCGCTGAGCTTCTTCGCGTCAGCGATGTGATCGTGTGTTTGTTGCGGGCGGAATCCAGCGGTAAGCCGGGCGGCACCAACGAACTGCTCGACAGAGCGAAAGTTCGAGGTGTCCCAGTGCTGGAGATTCGTGTGGGGCTCACCAGCGGCGAACCGACATTCAACCGGGCGTGGCACAATCTGGGCAAGCGGTGGTCGACTGGAGACCAGGATCACCCGTTCTGTCGGCCGCATTTGCCCCACGCTCTGGCACACGAATCCGTCCGCATTTCCGTGGAACCACTCCCAACCGTTCAGGAATTCTGCAATCCACTGAAGCATCTGGTGAGCACTCAGGCAAAGCAGCACCAGAATCTGTTTAAGTTCGCGGCGGTCGCCATCATCACGACGCACACTCTGGCGACGATATTCGCCACGTTGGCTGTCGTGTTGCACAAAGCTGGTGGCGACCCTGGAACGGCTGCAAATGGGCATTCTCTGCTGGACCCGGTCCTGTTGGGAATCGAGGTCATGTTGCTGCTGGCTGGTTTCGGAGTCCATTCGAATCTGCACCATTCTCAGGCCGCTCGCACCTGGGCGATTGCCCGTGTTGTCGCGGAACTGGCACGGTCGCTGCAAGCGATTGGACCACATCACGTTTATCTGAAGCATCTGTTCTTTTTGCCACTTCCGTATTCGTTTCGCCCTCTGCTGCGAACGCTGAACATCCTGCATTTGCGGAGTACCTGGCCTGAACGCAACACGGAATGGAAACCGCAGCGTGATGCGTACATCAGAAATCGAGTTGACGACCAGATTCGATTTTATGAACGGCGACTCGTGGTAGACAATCGCAGGCTCTGGTGGTGCCAGAGCACATTCACGATCTGCTCCATTCTGGCGATTGCTGCAACAAGCGTGAAGTTCATCCTGACACTTCTGTCCTCATCGAATGATCTATTACTTTCGACTCTTGGAACGTTAGCCATTGTCCTGCCGGTGCTGGCTGTGGGAGGCCTGTCATGGTCCGCTGCCCTGGATTGTGAAGCTCGAGTCGAGACATTCATCGAAACACTTCGCTTTCTGGAGCGTCAACGTCCGTTTTTCGAGCAGGCCACTACCGTGACTGAATTCGATCGACTGCTTTTGGAAACCGAAAGCGTATTGCTGGGCGAAACCGCAAATTGGTTTTCGCGTCGTTCCAACACAAGCGTCACATAGCGTCGATCGGGGGGTGCCAAATTCGAATTCAGGCATCCGGGCAGCGGTGTTTAGCGATGATCCTTCGAGCCGCACGCAAACCATCAACGGCAGCGGTTACGATCCCGCCGGCGTAACCAGCACCTTCGCCGATGGGATAAATTCCGGGCAGGGATGGAATTTCCATCGTGATGGGATCGCGGTCGATGCGGACTGGTGAGCTGCCTCGCATTTCCGGTCCGACAAGGACTGCGTCCTGCAGAAAATCGCCTCGCCACTGAGCGTCCAGGATCGGCAGGCCGACTTTCATCGCTTTCAGAATTGATGGTGGCAGAACGGCTGCCAGATTTCTGGCTCGCGTGCCGCGTTGATAGGATGACGGAAGCTGTTCCGTCGGCGACGGCGTTCGATCGGCAAGAAAATCCTCCGCTCGCTGCACTGGTGCGCAATAATCTCCACCCGTCATTTCGAAGGCCAAAGATTCATAGTGTCGCTGGACATGCACCCCGGCCAGTGGATGACTGCTGCCGAATTCCTGTGGCTGCAGCGTGACAACAAGACCGCTGTTTGCAAACGGAGAGTCGTGTCGGGAATTGCTCATGCCGTTCGAACAGTACATGTTCGGTTCCGAAACGCTGGGGATCACAATTCCGCCAGCACACATACAGAAAGTAAACAGATCCTTCTGCCCTTTGGCGATGAGCGAATAGTCGGCGGCCCCCAGCAGTTGAAGATAATCACTGTCGCCGCCGTATTTGCGACGATTGACAGTTTCCTGCGGCTGTTCAATTCGCAATCCCAGTTGAAACGCCTTTTGCTGCAACGGCAGTCCGGATTGGAGCAACATTTCATAAGTGTCCCGCGCGCTGTGACCGATCGCCAGTACACAGACTGACGACGCAATGAATCCCGATGACGTTTCCAGACCCTGCAGAACTCCATCCAGAAATCTGAGACCTTCCAGCCGACAGCCAAATTTGTATTCGCCGCCCAGTGCTTCGATTTTGCGGCGATAGTTACGACAAATTAACGGAAGTTTGTTGCTGCCAAGATGCGGACGATGTTCGTAAACAAGTGACGGCCTTCCGCCACAATCCACAAAACTTCGCAGCACCCAGTCCACGTCCGGTCCGGCGATCCGACAAGTCAGCTTTCCATCGCTGAAGCAACCGGCACCGCCTTCGCCAAACAAATAATTATTCTCAACGTCGTGTTCTCCGCCCGAATCAAACTGCCGAATCGCAGGGACTCGTGTACGCACGGCCTGACCGCGTTCAATGATGATTGGACGATAACCGTTCAGAGCCAGGACATAGCCGGCCAGCAATCCGGCGGGTCCCGATCCCACGATTACGGGGCGTTCAGGCAGAGGTTGCAAGCCTGGCATCGGTTCCTCAAATGCGGGCGGCGACCAGGGAGCGATGTCCATGCTGTCCGCAAATGGCGTTGAATTCGCGTCCGGAAGTACGACGGTCAGCGAATACACAAATTCCATGCGATGGCGGTTACGCGCGTCGAGACTTTTTCGCAGGATCTTCAGCGTGGAGAGTTCATCTGCGGGCACTTCCAGGCGTCGAGCCACTTCAGCAGGCAGATTTTGTTCTGGCAATTCGACCGGCGTACGCAGGTTGGTAATTCGAAACAGCATTATCGAGTGGTATCACGTTGAAAGAACTGTGGTTGGTACGATGCGATGGAGAATTCGTTTCGTCCAATTGTTCGGTAGTCGGGAAGGTGAGGGATCCCGACCTGAGGACAGGTCGAGCTACAAGGGTGGAAACTATTCCGGAAATTCCCATTCAGGCTGCTCTTCATCTGCGACGTATTCTCTCAGGAATTGATGCGGGCGAAAGCGATTTTTGTAGTTCATGGAATCGCATTCGCGGATGTAGTAACCCATGTAAAGCCATTGGAGACCGTGCTGGTTTCCGAATTCAATCTCTTTTTGAATCGAATACGTGCCAAGTCCATCGCTTCGATTTTCCGGATCGTGAAAAAAATAGATACTGGACATCGCCGAGATGGTCACATCAACCAGGCCAAGTGCGACAAGTCGTCCATTGTTGCGATACTGGAATTCTCGAGCGAACGGGAACTGACCCTCCAGAAATGATTCACAGTATTGGTCTTTCGTGATCTCTCGAAACGGCCAGTGGCGGCGATGGTGCATGTCCAGATGATAGCGATTGTAGAGTTCCACGTGCTCCTGAGTGACAGACGGCTTTTGAACCGTCAATGTCAACCCGGCGTTTCGAGTGAAAGTTCGCCGCTGATTCTTGTTGGGAGTAAACCTGGGCACGCACAGTCGCAGGCTGCGGCATTCGCGGCAGGCACTACAGACGGGACGGAACAACGTCCGGCCGAATCGTCGCCAGCCGCGTGACAGCAACTGTTCGTATCGCGTTTCTAAAAGATCGTATGCAATCCGATACACCATCCTTGCGGTTTGCCCCGGCAAGTACGAACATGGTGCTTCCGATCCCTCAATTTCCAGTTCCACGAATGGCGCGTCGTGTGTCATCTGTCTAAAATCCATTAGTCTTACCGCAGAATTCGTTTATGCATGATACCATAAAGCCCGCACTCAACGCATTGTTGCAGCGACGCGATTTGAGCGATTCGGAATGCTGCGATGCGATTGGTTCGATTATGGACGGGAACTGCGATCCCGTTGATATCGCGGCGTTTCTGACAGCGATGGCGGCGAAAGGTTCGATCGCCGCCGAACTGGTAGGAGCGGCGAGGGCAATGCGATCACGTGCAAATCTGATCACCAGTCACCGCCGGCCGCTGCTCGACACGTGCGGAACCGGCGGTGACAAGCTGCACACATTCAATATCAGTACCGCTGCGGCAGTCGTCGCCGCTTCCTGCGGTATCGCTGTCGCCAAGCATGGCAATCGCAGCGTTTCCAGTTCCAGCGGTTCTGCCGACGCGCTCGAAGCACTGGGCGTCAAGATCTCCCTGACTGCGGAACAGGCCGGACAGTGTCTCGATGAACTAGGAATTGCATTCTGCTTCGCTCCATTAATTCATGGCGCCATGAAATATGCCGCTCCGGTTCGCAAGCAGTTGGGATTTCCCACCATCTTTAATCTTCTGGGACCGCTCACCAATCCCGCTGCCGCCGAGTTTCAGATTCTGGGAGCCAGTTCCATTGAACGCGCTGAAATGCTGGCCAGTGCTTTGTTGAGTCTCAAGGTTACGAGAGCGTTTGTGGTCTGCGGGAATAATGAACTGGATGAAGTTTCCCTGTGGGGCCAGACGACGGTTTTTGATGTGCAATCTGATTCCGTCAGTCGCATGGAATGGACTGCTTCTGACTTTGGACTTGCTCCGTGCGAAGTTCAGTCTCTCAGGGTGACTTCTGCTGCGGAGAGCGCCGCAGTGATTTTGAACTTGCTGAACAACAGGCCCGGCCCCGCACTGGACATGGTGCTGGCAAACACTGCAGCGGCGTTGCTTGTGAGTGGCCACGTGGAATGTCTTTCAGCCGGCGTTGAAATCGCCAGGACTTCGATCCGCGACGGCAAGTCACTGGAGTTGCTTGAGGCATTGAAAGAGAAAACTCGTTCCGTGACGGCTGTCGATTAGAACATTGCAGGACAAAAAGTGTATCGGCAGGAATCGCGGGAGCCGCAAAGCAGGAGATTTACGTCCCCCCGCTCGCGAGGCCATCGCCACTTCCTCCGATCGCCGTGACTTGGCGTTGTTGTCGAATTTCGATAGGCTTCGCGGCTGAGGCTACCAGATAGAACCGGGAGTTGCCGGGCTAAATCAAAATGGGGGAGGGCAGATCGTGTCAGAAGTGCTTGACAGTTTTCAAATCGAATGGCATGGCAATACCGTTGTCGTGACTCCGGCGGCCAATGTCGAATCCTTAAACTGGGATCTCGTCGAACAGGCCGCTGACCTTGTGATGGAACCTCTGGCTGCCCAGGAAACGCCGATGGTTGTGGTGGATTTGAGTCGCGTCGGTTATTTCGGGTCCGTATTTCTTGCACTCCTGCTGCGTTGCCATAAATTCGTCAAGAAAAAGGGCGGGGAACTGGTTCTGTGCGGGGCCAGTGAGACGGCGCTGGAACTGCTCCGCATCACGGCCCTCGATACGATCTGGGCGATCTATCCGACACGACAAGAAGCCATGCAGGCACTGTTAAGCTAAGAACATGAATCCTCCAAAACGCAAGCCGCTACGGCATGTTGACGAATCCGAAACGGATGTCATCGAGCATGTTGTGGAACTCCGGCAGCATTCTGAACTCATTGCAGAGTTGAAGCAAACCGCCGACAAGTTACAGTCTGATGGTGCCACACGTGGTGATCTCAAGATCCTCAGTCGCGCGCTGAAGGAACTGCGATATGCGTTCAAGGTGTTTGCACCTTATCGACGACATCGGAAAGTCACAGTCTTCGGATCCGCGCGCACTCAGCCGGATCATCCGTGCTGGACAGCAGCCGAAACTTTTGGTCGTCGCATGGCAGAAGAAGACTGGATGGTCGTCACCGGAGCAGGCGGCGGAATCATGGAAGCCGCACTGCGAGGCGCGGGGCGGGAAATGGCCATGGGGCTGAATATCATACTGCCATTCGAACAGGAAGCCAATTCGGTAATCGCAGGCGATCCAAAACTTGTCAATCTGAAATACTTCTTCACCAGAAAACTGTTATTCGTTAAAGAAGTCCACGCCATCGTGACCTGTCCTGGCGGTTTCGGCACGATGGACGAAGCCTTCGAATCACTCACGCTCGTACAGACTGGCAAGCGTGACCTGATGCCGATCGTGTTGCTGGATGAACCTGGTGGGACGTACTGGACCGCGTTTCTGAAGTACGTCCGCGACGAACTGCTCGACAACGGCTGGATCTCACCGGGAGATCTTTCGCTTTTCAAAGTGACTGACAACGTTGAAGAAGCTGTCGAGGAAGTGCTGGGCTTTTACAGTGTCTATAACAGTATGCGATTCGTGCGGGATCTGCTGATCCTGCGTCTGCATGTTGAGCCGTCCGATGAGTTTGTTTCGCGGCTTAATGATGAGTTTCATGATATTTGTGCAAGCGGCGGAATCGTAAAGGCTCTTGTCCATCGTCTGGAAGTCGATGATGAACACCTGGCGCATTTGCCGCGACTCAATCTGGTGTTCAATCGCAAGGCCGTGGGCCGACTGCGTCAAATGGTCGATATGATCAACTGCGAACTGGAACACCAGGTCTCGTGAATCATAAGAATCCTTGCGGAACTCGTTGAAACATGGTGGCTGGTGAATTGTCAAACGTATTCTCGGACACACTTCGCAAGTGGGACAACGATCACGTCTGGCATCCGTTTACACCGATGTCGGCATGGATCGACGAACATGCACCGATTATCGTGCGTGGTGACGGCTTTGATCTGATTGACATTGACGGACACCGATATCTGGACGGCATTTCGTCGCTATGGTGCAACGTGCATGGTCACACCGTCCCAGCGATTGATCGAGCGGTGTGCGAGCAACTGCAGAAAGTCGCTCACAGCACATTGCTCGGTTTGGCTAGCGAGCCGTCAATTCGCCTTGCTAGAGCGTTGGTTGAACAGGCTCCGACGGGGCTGACGAAAGTCTTCTACTCGGACAGCGGCGCAACATCTGTCGAAGTGGCGCTGAAGATGGCCTATCAATATCATCGACAGAAAGACGGCGGTGCCGAAGACCGTGATACATTCCTGTGCATTGGAAATGCGTATCACGGTGATACTCTGGGGACGGTCAGCGTCGGTGGCATTGATCTGTTTCATCGCTGTTACAAACATCTGCTGTTTTCAACTCTGACAACGCCATCGCCGATCGCGACGCGATTTCCTGCTGGCTATACCAAAGAGTCATGGCTGCAGTTCTGTTTTGACGAAGTCGGACGCTTGCTGCGAGACAATGGTTCGCGGATCGCTGGAGTCGTCATGGAACCGATCGTCCAGGGAGCTGCGGGAATTCTGGTGCATCCGCCCGGATTTCTACGACACGTTCGGAAGCTGTGTACAGAATTTGATATTCCATTGATTGCGGACGAAGTGGCCGTCGGGTTTGGTCGAACGGGAACGATGTTCGCCTGCGGGCAGGAAGAAGTGACACCCGATTTTCTATGCCTCGCGAAAGGAATCTCTGGCGGCTATCTGCCGATTGCGGCGACGCTCACCACGGAAACAATCTATTCCGCATTCCTTGGGCATCCATCCGAATGTCGCACGTTCTATCACGGCCACACTTACACCGGCAATGCCCTGGCATGTGCGGCAAGCCTCGCATCGCTGCAACTCTTTGAGACCAATTCCGTACTGGAGAACATCCAAAAGACTTCAGCTCGAATTTCTGAGCGTCTGACAGTACTGAACAACCATCCGCATGTTGGCGATGTGCGTCAAAAAGGACTGATGATTGGCATCGAACTGGTACGCGAACGTGACGGATTGGTGCCATTCGATATCCAACTGCGACAAGGTCACCAAGTGACGCTCGCAGCCCGACGACGCGGTGTCATCCTGCGACCGTTGGGAGATGTCGTCGTGCTGATGCCCGCCCCGGCGATGCAGATCGATCTGATCGATCGACTGTGCGACGTGACGATCGAGTGTATTGATGAAGTGACAAAGACTTAGCATCAATGTGCCACTTTTGTAGGAAACCGAGGTTTTTTGCAGCCCGAGCCGTGAGCGAGGGATTGTGCATAACTCGCTCCCTCGCTTACGCTTCGGGCTACTAATTCGGATAAAAGTGGCGCTGTCCAATTAGGAACGGTGCTGAATTTAGATCGGCAGGCAGGACCAAGGTCGCACGTTGCCGGAACATCGCACGCTTAATGATTCATCGCGGAAAACCCTATCATACACTATGTGAGTAAGCTGCGACCGCAGTTCCGGAAGTGCGGCGAGCTCGGTCGGGCCTACTTCAGGCAGGATGTAATTCCGGCGTCACGTTATTTCGAGGAAGTAAGCTGCAGTTGTGGCCTGAGTTGCTGTCTGCGAGTTTCGACAACCGTGGCTGCGGCCTCAACTGACTGTTCGGCGGTTGTCAGTTCCGCCGTAGCTGTTGTCAAAGCCTCTTGAACAGCAGGGACTTCGGCAGTCAGCGTCTGTATAGATTTCTCAGCGGTCTGCATCGTTTCCGTGGCCGCAACGACCGTTTTTGCGGCGACTTCCATTTCCGCTTTTGCGTCGATGATTGACTTGTCCATCACAGCGATTTGTTCCGTCATCGTCACTAGGGACTTTTCCTGACGCTCAGCAACGGCCGCGAGGCTTTCTGTCGCCGATTTGATCTCGGTGTTCTCAGGCAAAACAGCCAGTGCGGCTGTGGTCTGAACCAAGGCTGCTTTCAGCATCGGAACTGCTGCCTGAGTTTTCGTCACGATGTCAGCCTGAACAGTCTTTTGAGCTTCAATGGTTGCGACTGAGGCAGTCAGATCTTTCATTTTCTGATCGCTCGCTGCCACAGCGGCCTGAGCCTCCTGCATGGTTTTTTGATCGACGGCGATCTGTTGTTGTTTCTCCTGCAATGTGGCTTCCGTCTGGAGTGACTTGAGCTGGACTTCGTCCCGTTGTGCTTCGGTTGTGTCCAGCACAGCTAATTCATCTCGGAGCGCAATATAAAGTTGCCATCGTGTCACAAGGGCATTGGCGCGACTAACTTCCTGCTGCACGGCTGCAAGAGCCTGTTCCTTCGTTGTCGATGCCTCCTGAAATGGCGGCAATGCGGCAGTTTCCGTATCGACTGTGCCCTTTGCCGCGATCATTACTTGCTCATCGGCCGTGACTTGCGTCTTCTGAGCAGCAACGTTGTTCGTGAATGTGACGACATTCGCTTTCGTTGTCGCCAGTTCCGTTTCTGATGTTTTCAGTTCTGCTTCGCGCGCTGCGACCTGGGCCGTGAGCAGATCCACGATCTTTTTCAGTTCTTCGTCGGTCTTTGCGAGTTCAAACGCCGCCGCAGATTTCTCGGCAGCAGATTTCAGGTCCGGAACGGCTTTTTGCAAAGCAGAGATGCTGACTGTGAGTGTTTGATCCTTCGTTTGTTCGGCGACCAGCTTCTGTTCCTCAGCCACGACCAATGCTTGTTGATCGGTTACCTTTTTCTGAGCAGCGGCAAGGGTTGCATTTGCCATTTCGATCTTCTGCAACTGAGCAGCCAATGCCGCCGATGCAGCATCGCGTTCAGTCGTTGCAGCGACCAGTTTCTCAGCGGTCGGGGCCACTTGTGACTGAGCGTCGGCAAGTCGTGTGTCCAGCGTTGGCGGATTTGTCGTAAGCTGCCCGATGCGCGTTCCGTCCGCAGCATTCCAGACTCGAATTTCCCCGGTCCAGTCGCCAGCAATCACGCGGTTGGTTTCGTCACAGTGCGTTACCTGAAGCGCCAGATCGCTGAAGGCCTCAAAATCTTTCAGCGCAGCTCCGTTTCCGTCCCAGAGTTTTGTGACTTTGTCGCGACCTGATGAAACAATTCGTCCATCGCGGGTGTATTCAACCGAAAATACTCCGCCGCCATGAGCTCCCCAGGACTTGATTTGTCCTCCGTTTTCCATTTCCCACAGACGAATCGTGGTGTCTTCGCTGGCAGACGCCAGAACATTGCCATCAATCCGCCATGACACCGAAGTCACTGCGGCAGTGTGGCCGTTAAGGATCAGATATTCTCGTCCGGTGTGAGCTTCCCATACCATCAATCCACCGCTGCGATCAGACGTAGCCAGCAAGACACCATCCGGACTGAACTCCACACTGTAAATCCAATCCGTATGTTTCCTGCATTCGTAAGCAAGTTCTCCGGTGGAAGTGTTATAGACACGCACGATCTTCTCGGGGCCGCCGAGTGCCACCAGCGACTGATCCGCACTGATGTCTGCCGCCAGAACTTCATCCAGTTCGTCACCGACAGTCATAATGCGTTCGCCAGTTTTGATGTCCCAGACAACGCACAGTCCTTTGGCACCTCCACGACCACCACCAGCCAGCAACAGCGCACCATTGCGGCTGAACTTCAGCACATGAGCCGTACCCTCCGGAAACGGTAGAATCCCAAGTGGTTCCAGTGTTTCGGTGTGGTACAGCACAATCTGCTTTTGTCCGGCGACGGCGACCAGCTTCGACCAGGGATTTGTCGCAACTGCAGTGACTGCTGTTGTTGCGGAGGTATGCACGACTGGTTCTACGCTCAACACGTCCGGCATAGGTGGATCGCCTTCAGGTCGCGCCCCCGCCGCAACATCCACGGTCATCGCCGCATTCTTTTTCTTTGGCAGCACAACCTTACTGGAGGAGGTTTCCGGTGCTCCCGCATCGATCCACTGCTTAATAATGTCAAGCGTCGCATCCGGCAGTTTGTCTGCGTTCGGCGGCATGAACGGTTCGCCTTGATGCGAAACCAGACTGTACAAATAGCTGGCACCGGAATCGCCAGCTTCAACAGAAGCCCCCGACGCTCCGCCCTGCATCAGCGACGAATACGACGACAGGTCCAAGTCAGAGCTTTTCTTGTTGGTGTTATGACACGTCAGGCATTTCTCGCGCAGAATCGGTTTGACGTGATCTTCAAAATTGACCTTATCTTCGGCAATGCTGACAGAAGCAAACACCTGCACGGCAAGACCCGAAATGCACGCGGTAAAACTAGACATCAACGAAAAGCGACGATTCATAATACAACTCCCGTCATTACAGACCTGCCTGCGCATTGCGCGTCGCCCGATCTGCCCTCAGGTCGGGTTTTAACAACCTTGCTCAGCGATTCAACGTGCAGAACGATTTCATCTGTCCAGCGATTGACTGGCTCCCGATCTGGGTCAGATCGGGCTACAAAATACTCTTCGGCAGTTTCTGCCGAACCGCCCGCGCCGTACAGACCCCGCAAGACCAAAAGTCTCGCCATCCAGCCTGCTCGGGACAGAATAATCAGAACGATCGATACGACTCAATCAGTGGTTGAAAAGAAACTCACTCGAATTCAACAGCGACCAGAAAATATCTTCCAAAACTTCTTTCTTGTTCTCCTGCTCGGCCACCAACGCAGTCAACTTAGCTGTTTCTTCTGCGGTAGGTTGGCGAGTAAAACAACGGACATACATCTCGGAGATGATCTCTTCAGGAGTCTTCCCCTCCTCCAGTCGTTTCGCTGCCAATCCTCCGCTTTGAATCTTTGCATTCGACGTGTCGCCGTTGATCAAGTGCAGAGCCTGTGACAAATTGGGCTCCATTTTGACTTCGCAGGAACAAACCGTTTCTCGTTTGGCACGACCGAAAGTCGTCAAAAAGTAAGTTGCCGTGTTCCCGTCGGCAATCTGAACCGCCCGCGCCCCAACCGGCAGACCAGGAAACTTGTCCTGTGTACTGGTTACTTCACTAATACAATCCAGCATGACTTCTGAACGGATTCGTCGCAGTTCCGCGTGCGCGAAGTTGCGATGATCGGACTCATTGGATTCCGTCGGCGTTGTTGACAATTGATACGTTCGCGAAGTGCAGATGTCTCGTACGAGTTTTCGAAAATCATAGTTGTACTCGGTGAATCGTTTGCCAAGTTCGTCGAGTAGCTCCGAGTTAACGGCCGGGTTGCTGACACGCACATCATCGACTTCGTGAATAATGCCCCGTCCTAGAAAATGCGACCATACTATGTTGGCAAGATTCTTCGCGAAGTAAGGATTCTCCGGAGACGCCAGCCATTCCGCCAGGACTTCGCGACGATCACGTCCCGCCAGATCTGGTACAATGCCCCCCAGAAACTTGGGCTTCATGACTACCCCGCCGACCAGATGCTTCACTTCGCCGCTGCCGGAATTGAAAATAATGGTCTCCCGTGGGTCTTCCCCTGTCTTTCGCCCGATCTGGGCGAAGAAGGCCGCGAAACCATAATAATCGTCCATGGTCCAGCGATCGAACGGATGATTGTGGCACTGAGTACACTGAATTCGCATGCCCATAAAGACCTGAGCCACATTTTCGGCTGTCTTCAGTGTTTCTGTTTCCGTTTGATAATAGTTCGTTGCCGGATTGGCGAACGAGCCGCCACTCGCGCCCAGGATTTCGCGAACCATTTGATCGGTTGGCGTGTTACTGGCGATTTTCTCTCTGAGCCAATTGAAGTAGGCCAGCATTGGCTTCTTCTCAACGCGATTTGCGATCGTCCGCACCTGCAGTATTTCTGACCATTTCATCACCCAGATGTCAACAAACTCTTTACGTTGCAGCAGCTCGTCAACAAGCTTTTCGCGTTTAAGCGGATCGGCATCTGCGACGAATGTACCGTGCTCCTCAACGGTCGGCAGCGTTCCCGTGATGTCAACAAACACGCGACGCATAAACTCTTCGTCCGTGCAAACTTCTGACGGGATCATTCGCAACTTGCGAAGTTTGTCGTGAACGAAGGTGTCGATGTAATTCAACTCTGCTGTTTTCGGGTCTTCGTACTGAAGGCCTTTCGGCAGCACAATAAACTGCGAACCGACGGTATGCGTGTCGAAGCGTGCCATAATAAACGCTTCGCCGCGATCATGGGCAGTCACAAGTCCCGCCTGTGCAACTTCAGCGCTGGTTTCATTGTTGCTGCTGAAGAACGCCAGATTCGTTACATCGCGGTCTGTTCCGTCTGAATACTTCGCGCGAACGGTCAATCGCTGAGTCGTCCCTTCGCCGTCCATCACGGCATTTTTTGGATACAATTCCAGTGACAAAACTGTCGGCACGGGACCGGGATCGTTGGGAGCACCTGCCTCCAGCCATCTCAGGACGGTGTTGTAATGTTCGCTGCCGACGTCAAAACGCTTGCCGCCAGTGTGCGGTACCAGTCCCGCTGATTTTTCCATCAGCAAGCCTTCTGCAGGCAACGCAAGATTGATTCGGCGTCCCGGAATTTCTCGAGTCAGTCGATAGTGGTCGCCTTCCGGATCGAAGCCAAACAGAGAAAGTCGGAATCCGTCTTTACCACGTGCCGCCCCATGACAGCTTCCGTTATTGCAGCTTGTCTTCATCCACACAGGCATCACGTCCTGGCGAAAACTGACTACAGGATCAACCTGCGAATTCGCGACAACGACAGGAACATCGATCGAATGCCCGCCGAAGGCAACGGAGATCTTCGTTTCGCCGTCAGCCACTGGATAAAAATTGGCCCCGTCCCGACGAACTAGGGTTTCGTTATCAACCGTCAATGTGGCCTGGTCTGTGACATCCAGAGTCAGTCCGTTTGGCATGACCGCCTGGACGATCACACCCTGTCGATCCCGGAGTGCCGAAAGATGAATGTCGGCCGGTGCCACACTGATGGATGCCGGTGCCGCGTCCTCCGCCTGTGCTCGCAAGCTGATTGGCACGACAAGTCCAATAAAGGCTGTCAGATATGCAAAAGTTTTCATGAAGAATTATCCATTGTTCTAAGTCGTCTCAGTGCGGTTCGCTGCAAGGCAGCGATGTAGGGTGTGTGAAGCGGAGCAAAACACACCATCGCAAGGTCTCTCAAATCGTGTTTGCGAGACTACTGCCCGGCAGTCTTTTTCTGAGCATCCAGGCGAAGTTTTTCTAATCGAGTCAATCTTTTCTCTGCCGGTGGGGCGACAGGCGTGGGTTCTGGGGTAGCGGCAACAGCAGCAGGCATAGGAGTTGGCGCGGGAGCGGCGACAGGCATTGGCAAAGGTTTGTCGATCCGAAGTTCCGAATCCCCGACGCGAGCGTGAACAATACTTTCATTGTTCTCGGTCACCGTCACCTGGCAAAAAATATTTTTGTGTGTTCCTTCCGGACTATCGGCTTCTGTTTTTACTTTGAAGACAAGTTCTTTTGTCTCCGCCGTGACCTGCAAAGGTTCGGCCGTCACTTTATGGGGCAGTCCGAGAAGTGTGACAACCGCCGGTGCCTGAAGTTCCTTTAAGACCTGAACTTCAACAACGACATCAGTTTCTTTGCCTTGCTCAACAGACGAACGCTGCACGGTCATGCCTACGTAAGGATCAGCAACTTCCAGCGATGCCATCTGAGTTGATCCCCAGCTCGCTCCATTGTTATTCGCCCAGCCTATCGCGTACATCGGCCACTTCCCCAGCGCCGCACTGGCATCGGCATTGATCTGATAGAGTCCTTCCATTTGTCCCTTTGCGATCACAATCTCGCTGTTCGCTCCGATGCCCGGCGATCGAAACGGAAACTGAACGCGGATTTCCTCATCCCAGCCTTCTTTTTTCGTGGCAACGATTTTCAGCATCATCATGCCGTTTCGAACGATTGGAACATTTGGCTGGATCAGGTCCAGCTTAAAAGGCAATTCCTCAATCGTCGCAACCGGCAATCGGTCAACATCTTTCCATGCGTACAACGACTGCCCCGGCCCTGCGATCACAAAGTCCGCGCGATTGTTAAATCGTCCGGTAACATTCACCGCCGGGTCGGTCGTCTTCAATCGAAAATCCACCAGCGCGCCAGCCATCGGAGCGTCCACAGACGCTTCGAAAACCACCGGCATCGTATTCAGATTCGCAGGCATCGGGAGCGCAGTCATGGTGATGCCGGGAGGAAGCACCAGATCATCAATCGTCAATTCTCCGCCAAAGTTCAGTCGCTCAGCAGAAATAATCGTGCCAAAACGATTTCCACGAGGAACATAGATTTGCTGGCGTGTTTGTGAATAGCGGGCGTTGCGAGGAATACCGGCAGTCAGCGACGGTTTGACTTCCTGAAACTCAACACGATACACAAACTCCGGACCACCGCGATTGAGGTGATCGGCAATCCGCAGAGCGTACTCGCCATCGGCAGGAACCTGCCAGCGAAAGTAACTGTCCGGACCGCGCGAGTCATCATTGCCGGTGATGCCTTCACCATTCGCTTTGTAAAGATTCATCACCGGATCGATCGGAGACCGCACACGTCGACCGTAACACTCGACTTCAAACACCTGCCCCGCAGTCGCCGTGAATTTATAGACATCCACATCATCTGGTTCCTGCAGAATTCCATTGAACGACGACGGAAACTGCGTCACGATAGTTGCGTTTTCGAAGCCGTTATTTGGCTCCGCTTCCAGAGCATTCGGCACCGAAGAAACTCGCATCAGATGACCCGACGGCGTAATTTCAGTGGCATCCTCCGCAAAGATCACGGTTTCCGCGGCACCGTCGTCAGGCAGCGTAACGGGTTTCGTGATCGGGCCACTGGCGTCTCCAATCAGAGTGACTTCCATCGCCTCGCCGGCTTTGCCTCCCACCGGGTACACAGCCATCGGACGCGGAAAGTTTCCGATATGCAGCCGATAGCGACACTCGCCATTGCCACCGTAACCGCTGTCGCGCATTTCGACGATGTATTTGCCGTCTTCTGGTACCACGATCGAAGTCGCGGCATCCTGCTTGAGCAACGGGGAATCATCTTCTGCGGACAGTTCGAAGCGCTTGTCGTTCAGGATGGCAATGTAAGGATCAAACAGAGTCTGACCAAATCGCATAGCTTCCACTTCAACCGACAATCTGTCTCCCTTTTTTGCGTCAACAACGAAGTAGTCAACGTCTTCGTTCTCAACTGTTCCCACGACGGTACTATTGATCGGAACTTCCTGGGGTGCCGCGAAATCGGTGTTGGGCTCTTTCTCATCAACCGCTGGCAACGCGCCGACGAAGAATGTCCGATAGTCAGAAATTCCCGACTTTGTGCGCACCTGTGCTGTGTGTTCGCCCAGTGCGCAGTCCGGAGCGATGCGAATCTTCACATCAATGTTGTTGGCATCTGCCGCTTTGATTTCCAGGACTTCAAACCCAGGCTCATAAAAAAAGATGCCTTCTGCGTCATTTAATCGCGCACCAGCAAAACGAACAACCTGTTCGGTGCCTCGTTGTACGCCCCGAGGAAGGATCACCGTCAGAGCAGGGTCAGCAGCCACGCTGATTTGAGCGATCGCCCCCAGCACAATACCACTCAAAAATGTGGTCATCAAAAAACGCATCGTACGTCCTGCTTTCCGTTCACAAATAGTGCAATATCCGCAGGCCGAAACGCCCGCTGCTGTTGCAAAACAACGCTGTGAATCCGCTCAAAAGGAGATCCACAGCGTTGTGTGATTTCAAATTAACCCAGCAGCTCAGAACGAACTTTGCCGCCGTCAACAATTTCAATAGGTCGATCGCCCGGGGCCATCAACTCCTTGTCAGCAGTGATGCCCAGACAATGATAAATTGTGGTTGCCCAGTCTTCGACGTTCAGCGGCTTTTCGTCAGGCTCACTGGCTGTTGAATTCGAAGAACCGTAGACCTGTCCGCCCTTAATTCCGCCGCCCGCCATCACGACGCTAAAGACTTTCGGCCAGTGGTCTCGACCAGCCGTACCGTTAATCTTCGGCGTGCGTCCGAATTCGCTGGCGATCACCACCATGGTGTCCTGCAAGCGACCGCGTGAATCCAGATCGCGAATCAACTGACTGTACGCCTGATCGAACGGAGGGACCTGACCATTCATGCCAGCAGCGATATTGTCGTGCATGTCCCATCCACCGTACGTCAATGTAACAAACCGAGCGCCTGCTTCGACCAGACGGCGAGCCATCAGCATTCTCGCTCCTGCTGTATTACGACCATAAGCATCACGCAGTGCGTCGGTTTCTTTGTTGAGATCAAAAGCTTCCTGTGCCTGCTTTGAACTGATCAGCCCATAAGCACGCTGATAAAATGTATCAACGGCATCCAGAGAATCTGCCTTTTCTTTTTCGGCAAAGTGGCTGCTGACCGCATCCAGCGCGCGGCGGCGGCGGGTGAATCGTTCGTCTGTCACACCGCCCGGAAGCTGCAGGTCGCGAACGGTGAAGCCCGCGTCTGCCGGGTCGGAGCCGAGACTGAACGGAGCAAAGGAGGAACTCAGATATCCTGTTCCGGCAAACTCATTTGGCTGCCCTGGAATACAGATGTAAGGCGGGATATTGTTGCGAGGTTCAAACTCGTGACTCACCACGCTGCCGATGCTGGGGTAAGACAGGGCAGGGCTTGGCCGATACCCAGT
>Ga0105047_10003056_pt1 | contig 29657 bp, 22 predicted proteins | sample MAT04_FD_78384 | JGI IMG/M metagenome (GOLD analysis project Ga0105047, IMG submission 78384) | Freshwater microbial communities from Lake Fryxell liftoff mats and glacier meltwater in Antarctica - MAT-04 (megahit assembly) | ecosystem: Environmental > Aquatic > Freshwater > Ice > Liftoff... | reverse complement strand
TCACCCTTGACCAGCGTGAGTTGTGCGCTGTTCATCGCCACGTCCGTGCCGGTGCCCATCGCAATGCCGACGTTGGCTTTCGCCAGGGCTGGTGCGTCGTTGATGCCGTCACCGGCCATCGCCACGACGCGGCCTTCAGCCTGCAGGCGTTCAACCAGTTGCAGTTTGTCGGCCGGCTTGACTTCGCCGTGCACCTCCTCAATGCCCAGGCGCTTGCCCACTGCTTGGGCCGTTGTCAGGCCGTCGCCGGTGGCCATGATGATGCGCAAGCCCGATTTGCGCAGTGAAGCGAGCGCCTCTGCCGTCGTGGCCTTGACAGGGTCTGACACCGCCAGCAGCCCGGCGAGCTTTCCGTCGACGCCCAGGTGCATGACGCTGGCACCCTGGCCGCGCAGTTCCTCTGCCTGGGTTGCCAACGGTGCCACATCGATCCCGAGTTGCTGCATCAACGTGGTGTTGCCCAGCGCCAGCGCCTTGCCGCCCACGACGCCGCGCACGCCAATGCCCGACGCGGAGTCGAACTGCTCGGCCTTGTCCAGGGTCAGATTGCGTGCACGGGCTGCCGTGACGATGGCTGCCGCCAAAGGGTGTTCGCTGCCCTGGTCCAGGCTGGCCGCAAGGTGAAGAACCTCGTCCTCATTAAAACCGGCAGCGCCCACTGCACGCTCGAACGTGGGCTTGCCTTCAGTCAGTGTGCCGGTCTTGTCGACGATTAACGTGTCGACCTTGCACAGGTTCTCGATCGCGGCGGCATCGCGGAACAGTACGCCCTGTGTTGCGCCACGACCGGTGGCGACCATGATGGACATTGGAGTAGCCAGTCCGAGTGCGCAGGGGCACGCAATGATCAGCACTGTCACCGCATTGATAAGACCGTAGACCCAGCTCGGCTGGGGTCCGAACACCCCCCAGCCGAAGAAAGTGAGCAAGGCAACGCCCACCACGCCATAGACAAAATAGGCGGCAACCGTGTCGGCCATGCGCTGCATGGGAGCGCGGGAACGCTGCGCCTGTGCGACCATCTGGACAATCTGCGAGAGTACGGTCGCCGAGCCCACGTGCTCGCTGCGCATCAGCAGCGCACCACTGGTATTGAGTGTGGCGCCGATGAGCTTGTCGCCGACCCGCTTGGTGACCGGCAGCGGTTCACCGGTCAACATCGATTCATCCAGAGCGCTACTGCCCTCCAACACCACGCCATCAACCGGCACCTTCTCGCCGGGGCGCACGCGCAGGCTGTCGCCCTCATGCACATTGGCGAGCGGCACGTCTTCCTCGCTGCCGTCAGGCTTCACCAGACGAGCGGTCTTGGGCGCCAAACCGAGCAGCGACTTGATCGCCGCCGAGGTCTTTGAGCGCGCCTTCAGTTCGAGCAGCTGACCGAACAGGGTCAGTGAGATGATGACGACTGCGGCTTCAAAGTAGACCGCCACCCGTCCCATGGAAATGAAAGACGCCGGAAACACGCCGGGTGCCAGCGTGGCGATCACGCTGTAAATGAAGGCGGCACCGGTTCCCAGGCTGATCAGGGTCCACATGTTGGGGTTGCGCTGGATCACCGACTGCACGCCGCGCACGAAGAACGGCCAACCGGCCCACAGAACGACCGGCAGGGAGAGGGTCAACTCGATCCAGCTCTGCGTGGCCATGTCAAACCAGCCGAACTGGTGGCCGAACATGGCCAGGGTCGTCACGACCACCGTCAGTGGCAGCGTCCACCAAAAGCGGCGGGTAAAGGAGATCAGCTCGGGATTCTCATCGTCATCGAGCGTCGGAACAACGGGTTCCAGTGTCATGCCGCACAGGGGGCAGTTGCCGGGGTGGTCCTGGCGGATCTCCGGATGCATCGGGCAGGTGTAGATGGTGCCGGTACCGGCTGCGGCGCCCTGCGGGGACGACGGTTGCTGCGGCTGCTCCGGGCGCATGGGATGGTTCATCTTTGCGTATTTGTGTGTGGCTTTGGGCCTCGCCGATCGACTCTCACGACGGTCATCCTCACCAGCGAGCGCCGGCGCCGCTACCCCACCTTATTTGGCCGGCTCAGGCGGCATTTGGTCCATCATCATTTTCATCATCATCTGCATCATCTCCATGCGTTTGGCCATCGCCTGATGTTGTGCTCCCATACCTTGCATGCCTTGCATGCCTTGCATGCCTTGCATGCCTTGCATGCCCTGCATGCCTTGCATGCCCTGCATGTCGCCCATGCCGGTCATCATTTGCATGCCGTCCTGCATGGTTTTCCGGTGTTCGGCCATCAACTTGCTGCGATCGGCCGGAGTCTTGGCGTTCATCATCTTGTCGTGCATGTCCTGCATGGTCTTCATCTGCGCATTCATCTGCGCCATGTGGTCGGGGGTCGCCATGCCGCGGGCTGATGCGTCACCCATGGGCATGTGCGGGGCCGTGTTACATGCCACCAAAAAGGTCGCGCTGGCGAGGACGGCGGCAAGTGGAATCAAGCGGAAATGGGCCATGATGGGTTCCTGGGTTGTTTAGGTAACAAGGGAGACAGCGAGAAATAATCGGGAGACTGACGGGCGCTTGTTGTCGGTCACTTGCCGCCGCGCTTGAAGAACAGCGCGACCAGAGCGATAACGACAACAATCACCAGAATCGGCGTCCATACTCCGCCGTATCCACCCATCCAGCCGCCGCCGCTAGTGCCATTCATCATATTGCCGGTCTGCGCCAAGGCGATGTTGGTGGTCAGCAGCGCCAGTGCGCCAGTTCCTAAAGCAGGTGAGGTTTTCATCAGTTCTCTCCATCAAAGTTGATGGCTCAATTTACGCCGATGTCTTCGTTCTGTCGGTGCGCTGGCAGACATACGCGGTCAGTCCCTTTAGCGCGCAGTCCTGCTCGTTGTCGTGAAAGCGCTGGGCATCCCGGTAACGTTTCCTCGTTCTACATCCAAAGGGCCCGCCACACCATGACCGGAAAGTCCCACCAGCGCAGGGTTGGGCGCCGGGTGAGGGTGGCAAAGTGCAGTGCTTCGATTTTGTCCAGAATGCGCAACCCACCTTGCACCACCAGACGCAGCTCCCAGCCGGCACGCCCCGGTACCTGGTGTACCAATGCAGCACCTTTTCGCATGCTAGCCCCCGCAGTTGCTGCGCAAGCAGCTATCAATTGTGTAGCGTTATCCGTTTGTCGCAACGCCAATAGCTCCGCTTGCGCCACCCCAAACTGGGCGCAGTCAGCCTGCGTCAGGTAGTAGCGGCCCCGGGGAATGTCCAGACTCAGGTCTTGCCAGAAGTTGATCAGTTGCAAAGCGGTGCAGATGGCATCGCTTTGCTCCAGAGCCAGCGCGTCGGTTACGCCATAAAGGTGCAAAAGCAGGCGGCCTACCGGGTTGGCCGAGCGGCGGCAGTAGTCCAGCAACTCGACGGCGTCGGCGTAACCCGCACCTGCGCGGGACTTTTCGATGTCCTGGACGAATGCGTCCAGCAGGTCGTGCAAAAGCCGGGGCGGCAGTTGGTGCGACCGGATGGCTGTTTCCAGGGGTCCGAAAACTTGCGGCCAGCGGGTACTGGGGCCAGGGGACGCTTGGCAAGCGGCAACCAGATCCTGGCGGTATGCGTGCAGCGTGTCCAGACGCTGCTGCGGCGTGGCATCACCCTCGTCAGCAATGTCATCAGCGGTGCGGGCAAAGTGGTAAATCGCCGAAATCGGCGCGCGCAGGTGCACCGGGCACAAAAAGGAGGCGACCGGGAAGTTCTCGTAGTGGTCAATTGGGACCGGGTAGGCAGCGGGGGTGACGGATTGGGGCATGGGCTGATTCTCCTCGCGGTTGACAAGCATTCCTGTTTAAACTAAATTACTAACCATTCGGTCATTAAAATAGACGTGGCCGACATCCAACCTTTACACGCCCTCTCCCACCATGTCCATCAAGTCCATTCCCGCGGCGGTGACGCTGATTGCGGCAGCCCTCGTGCTGACTGCCTGCTCCAAGCCCGCTGCGACCGAAGAACCCATTCGCGCCGTCAAAGTCATCACCGTGGGTGCCGAGGGCATGCGTTCCGGCGCAGAGTTTGCGGGCGAGGTGCGCGCGCGGGTGGATTCTCGCCTGGGTTTTCGGGTGGGCGGCAAGATCGTTCGGCGCCAGGCCGAGCTGGGGCAGCGGGTGAAGGCGGGCCAGGTGCTGGCCCAACTGGATCCGCAGGATTACCAGCTGGCCGCACAAGCTGCCAAAGCACAGGTAGCCGTTGTGGCCACCAACCGCGACCTGGCCGCAGCCGATTTCAAGCGTTACAAAGAGCTGCGTGACCAGAATTTCATCAGTGGTGCCGAACTGGAGCGACGCGACGCCACCCTCAAGGCGGCCCAGGCACAGGTGGACCAGGCGCAAGCCCAGCTCTCAGGGCAGGGCAATCAGGCGGCTTACACCACGCTGGTGGCCGATGTGTCGGGCGTCGTGACGGCTGTCGATGCAGAGCCCGGCCAAGTCGTGGCTGCGGGTACGCCCGTGGTGCGCATTGCGCAGGATGGCCCGCGCGATGTGGTGTTTTCAGTGCCGGAAGACCGGGTCGTGTTGATCAAGCCGGGATCCATCGTGGACGTGCGGGCCTGGTCGGCTGCCGTGGCGCTCACCGGCGTGGTGCGTGAGGTAGCCGCCAGTGCAGACCCTGTGACCCGCACGTTTGGCGTCAAAGTGTCGCTCGATGCCAAGGATGCGCTGCCTCTGGGCACCACGGTATCGGTGGTGCCCCACGCGTTTGACCGCAGCGGTGTGCAGGTCATCAAGCTGCCTACCAGTGCCTTGCGCCAGGATGGCAAATCATCCGCGGTGTGGGTGCTCGACACAGCCAGCATGACCGTGAAACTGCAACCCATCCAGATAGCCACCGCCGACGGCAATGACGTGGTGGTGGCCGCTGGCTTGCAGCCAGGCATGCAGGTGGTGGCCGCGGGTGTGCATGTGCTGTCACCCGGCCAGAAAGTCACGATTTATAAGGAAAAAGGGGCTGTAGCCCCCGTCAATCCTGCGCAGGCAGCTATCAATTCCGTAGCGAAGTGAGGCAGCTATGAACCAGGAACAACCCAAAGCGGGTTTCAATCTCTCCAAATGGGCGCTGGATCACTCGGCGCTCACCCGCTATCTGATGATCGTGCTGATGATTCTGGGCGCAACCGCCTACTTTCAGCTCGGGCAGGACGAAGATCCGCCGTTTACCTTTCGCATCATGGTGGTGCGCGCTTTCTGGCCCGGTGCCACGGCACAGCAGATGGCCGAGCAGGTAGCCGACAAGATCGAGCGCACCCTGCAGGAGGTACCCAACGCCGACAAGATTCGCAGCTACTCCAAGCCCGGTGAGTCCACCATTTTGTTCCAGGTGAAGGACTCGACCAAGGCCACCGATGTGGCCAATATCTGGTATACGGTGCGCAAGAAGGTGGGCGACATCCGGGGCACCTTGCCAACGGGAGTGCAGGGTCCCTTTTATAACGACGAGTTTGGCGATGTTTTTGGCGTGATTTACGCGCTGGAGGCCGACGGTTTCTCGAACGCCGAGGTCAAGTCGTTTGCGGATGACGTGCGCCAGAAATTGCTGCGCGTGGCCGATGTGAACAAGGTGGAGCTGTTCGGCGCGCAGGACGAAAAGCTGTACATCGAGATTTCGCAAAAGCGTCTGTCCCAACTGGGGCTGGACCTGAACCAGGTGCTGTCGCAACTGGGTCAGCAAAACGCAGTGGAATCCGCCGGTGCGATGCAGACGCCGCTGGATGTGGTGCAGGTGCGGGTGGGCGGCCAGTTTGAGGCGGTGGAGCAACTCAGCGCCATGCCGATTCGGGGCACGGGCTACGGAGCCGGCACCAGCGCCGCAGGCACCCAGATTCGCCTGGGTGATATCGCCGAGATCAAGCGTGGCTACGTTGACCCACCGACCGTGAAGGTGCGTCACCAGGGCAAACAGGTTATTGCGCTGGGTGTGTCCATGGCCAAGGGCGGAGACATCATTGCCCTGGGCAAGGCGCTGACCACTGCCACCGAGAAGATTGAAGCCACGCTGCCGGTCGGCATTCATCTGGTCAAGGTGCAGGATCAGCCCACGGCGGTGACGAAGTCCGTCAATGAATTTGTCGGCGTGCTGATTGAGGCCATTGCGATTGTGCTGGCGGTGAGCTTTATCAGCCTGGGGCTGCACAAGCGCTCCAACAGCACCCATTGGTACAACCGGTATTACGTGGACCTGCGCCCGGGCCTGGTGGTGGGTATCACCATTCCGCTGGTGCTGGCGCTGACCTTTCTGGGCATGTGGTACTGGGGCATTGGACTGCACAAAATATCGCTGGGCTCACTCATCATTGCGTTGGGTCTGCTCGTGGACGATGCCATCATTGCCGTAGAAATGATGGTGCGCAAGATGGAGGAGGGCTACGACAAGGTGCGTGCCGCCACCTTTGCCTACGAAATCACCGCAATGCCCATGCTCACCGGTACGCTCATTACTGCGGTGGGTTTTTTGCCCATCGGCATTGCCAAGTCTTCCACCGGTGAATACACCTTCGCCATTTTTGGCGTAACCGTGCTGGCGCTGGTTCTCAGCTGGCTGGTATCGGTGTACTTCGTGCCCTACCTGGGCACCTTGCTGCTCAAGGTCAAGCCGCATGGTGTGGGTGATGAGCCGCACGAGCTGTTCAACACGCCTTTCTACAACACCTTCCGCAAAACCGTGAACTGGTGTGTGGAGCACCGCTGGATCACGATTGGCCTCATGCTGCTGACGTTTGCACTGGGTATTGTGGGCATGGGGCGGGTGCAGCAGCAATTCTTTCCGGACTCCGCGCGCTCCGAAGTGCTGCTGGACGTCTGGTACCCCGAAGGCACTTCTTTTGCTGCCAACGAGCTCACAACCAAGCGCATTGAGGCGCGCCTGCTGCAAGACCCCGATGTGGGCACCGTGAGCACCTGGGTGGGTTCGGGTGTACCGCGTTTCTACTTGCCGCTGGATAATATTTTCATGCAGAGCAACGTGTCGCAGTTCATCATCGTGCCCAAGGATTTGAAGCTGCGGGAAGCGTTGCGCATCAAGATGCCGGCGCTGATTGCGCAGGAGTTTCCCGAAGTCCGGGCCCGCGTCAAAATTTTGCCCAATGGGCCGCCCGTGGCCTACCCGGTGCAGTTCCGGGTCGTCGGCGGTGAGCCCGCGGTGCTGCGCGAGCGGGCCGATGAGGTCAAGGCCGTGTTGCGTGCGAGCAGCAACACCCGGGGCGTCAACGACAACTGGAACGAGTCGGTCAAGGTCATCCGCCTGGAGATTGATCAGACCAAAGCGCGGGCTCTGGGTGTTACCAGCCAGTCCATCGCCCAGGCCTCCAAGACCATGTTTTCCGGCACCCCGGTCGGTCAGTACCGGGAGGGGGACAAACTGATCGACATTGTGTTGCGCCAACCGCAGGACGAGCGCAATGCCATCACCGATGTCGCTAACGCCAATCTGCCCACGGCGAGTGGCAAGTCGATTCCGCTCACGCAGATTGCCAAACCCACCTTTGCTTGGGAGCCCGGTGTGATGTGGCGTGATAACCGCGACTACGCCATTACGGTGCAGGGCGACATCGTCGAAGGCCTGCAGGGTGCCACGGTAACGGCCGAGTTGCTGCCGAAGCTGCGCGTGCTGGAGGCTACCTGGAAGGCGAACGGAATGGGGGCTTACCGCATTGAAGTGGCGGGAGCCGTGGAAGAGAGCAGCAAAGGTTCCGCGTCCATTGCGGCGGGGATCCCTATCATGCTGTTTGTGACGTTTACTCTGTTGATGCTGCAGTTGCACAGCTTCAGCCGTTCCATGCTGGTGTTTCTGACCGGGCCACTGGGCATTGCCGGTGTGGCAGCTGCCTTGATGGTGTCGGGGCGTCCGTTCGGGTTTGTAGCGCTGCTTGGCGTGATCGCCCTGATGGGCATGATTCAGCGCAATTCAGTGATTTTGATCGACCAGATTGAGCAGGACCGGTCTGCGGGCATTCCTGCGTGGGATGCGATTGTGGAGTCTGCGGTACGCCGTTTGCGCCCGATTGTGCTGACCGCCGCTGCCGCTGTGCTGGCCATGATCCCGCTGTCGCGCTCGGTTTTCTGGGGCCCCATGGCGGTTTCCATCATGGGCGGGCTGATTGTGGCGACCGTGCTGACGTTGCTGGCACTGCCCGCGATGTACGCGGCCTGGTTCAAGGTTCGCCGGGAGACGCCCGCAGCAGGTTAAACTAGCGGGCTGACCGATTTCAAATGGGTGGTCAAAGCTCTGCAGGCAGCGTCTGTGGGTGTTTTTGATCCCCTGTTTCTGTTTTTTGCGCGGGTGGCGAAATTGGTAGACGCACCAGGTTTAGGTCCTGACGGTAGCAATACTGTGCGGGTTCGAGTCCCGCCCCGCGCACCACCTATCTGAAAATTAGCTAGTTTAGGAGACTGATCATGGCCGTTACTGTTGAAACTCTGGAAAAGCTGGAGCGAAAAATCACGCTGAACCTGCCTGTGGGCGCAATCCAGTCTGAAGTGGATGCCCGTCTGCGCAAGCTGGCCCGTACCGTGAAGATGGACGGCTTTCGTCCCGGCAAGGTGCCCATGAACGTGGTGGCCCAGCGTTACGGCTATTCGGTTCATTACGAAGTGATGAATGACAAGGTCGGCGAGGCGTTCGCCACCGCCGCCAACGAAGCCAAGCTGCGTGTTGCCGGTCAGCCCCGCATCACCGAGAGTGAAGCGTCTCCTGAAGGCCAGATGGCTTTTGATGCCATTTTTGAGGTGTACCCCGAAGTCAAGATTGGCGATTTGTCGACGGCAGAAGTTGAGAAAATCAGCGCAGAAGTGACGGATGCGGCCATTGATAAAACCGTGGAAATTCTGCGCAAACAGCGTCGCACCTTCGCCCAGCGCCCCCAGGACGCAGCTGCGCAGGACACCGATCGCGTGACGGTGGACTTTGAAGGCAAGATTGACGGCGAACCTTTCGCTGGCGGCAAAGCCGAAGCGTTCCAGTTTATCGTTGGCGATGGCCAGATGCTCAAGGAATTCGAAGAAGCGGTGCGTGGCATGAAGGCTGGCGAAAGCAAGACTTTCCAGCTGGCATTCCCTGCCGATTACCATGGCAAAGACGTGGCCGGCAAGACGGCTGACTTCATGGTCACACCCAAGAAGATCGAAGCCGCACATCTGCCAGAAGTAGACGGTGCACTGGCCAAGTCGCTGGGCATCGCCGATGCGACCGTGGAAGGCCTGCGTGCTGACATTCGCAAGAACCTGGAGCGCGAAGTCAAGTTCCGCCTGCTGGGTCGCAACAAGCAGATGGTCATGGATGCTTTGCTGTCCAAAGCGGAACTCGACCTGCCCAAGTCCATAGTGCAGTCTGAAGTGGACCGCATGATTGAAGGCGCCCGTGAGGATTTGAAGCAACGCGGCGTCAAGGATGCTGACAAGGCACCGATTCCGGCTGACGTGTTCCTGCCCCAAGCTGAGCGCCGTGTGCGTCTGGGCCTGGTCGTTGCGGAATTGGTACGCACCAATGAGCTGCAAGCCAAGCCAGATCAGATCAAGGCCCACATCGATGAATTGGCGGCCAGCTACGAAAAGCCCGCGGACGTGGTGCGCTGGTACTACGGCGACAACCGCCGTATGGCCGAGGTGGAAGGCATCGTGATTGAAAACAATGTGACCGACTTTGTGCTGGGTAAAGCCAAGGTTAGTGAAAAAGCAGTTTCGTTCGACGAATTGATGGGTCAGAACTGAGATCCAGTTCGCCATTGAGGCGAACGGGTTGAAGGCGGATGGGGCTTGAGCAGGGCTTGCAGTTCTGCAGGCAAGCCCCATTTGCATTCAGGAATTGAAATATCGGTACAGTCAGTACACCTTTTTGGAGACGCTATGAATGTGAAATACGGAGCGACAGGCGGCATGGATATACAGGCACTTGGCATGGTTCCCATGGTCATCGAGCAGTCGGGCAGGGGCGAGCGCTCCTATGACATCTACTCGCGTTTGCTGAAAGAGCGCGTTATCTTCCTGGTGGGTCCGGTCAACGATCACGTTGCCAATCTGGTGGTTGCGCAGCTGTTGTTTCTGGAGAGCGAGAATCCTGACAAGGATATTTCCTTCTACATCAATTCGCCGGGCGGCTCGGTGAGCGCAGGCATGGCTATTTATGACACCATGAACTTCATCAAGCCAGAAGTGTCGACGCTTTGCACCGGCATGGCAGCCAGCATGGGCGCATTTTTGCTGGCAGCTGGAGCCAAGGGCAAGCGATTTTCATTGCCTAACTCCAAGGTCATGATCCACCAGCCGTCCGGCGGTAGCCAGGGTCAGGCGACAGAAATCGAAATTCAGGCCCGCGAAATCCTGAAGACGCGTGGACAGCTCAACAAGATTCTGGCTGAGCGCACGGGCCAGCCACTAGAGCGCATTGAGCGCGATACCGAGCGTGATTACTACATGTCAGCCGACGAGTGCAAAGAGTATGGCCTGATTGATCAGGTGATTTCAAAACGCGCCTGAAGAGCGGAAAGCGGGTCCCGGGCGGTGTCCTGCGGTAACGCAGACACCGTTTTTATTTAAGTATCATTCGGACATCTTCCGAAAAGGCAAGCACCACATGGCTGAGAAAAAAGGCTCCTCCAGCGAAAAAACCCTGTATTGCTCTTTCTGCGGCAAGAGCCAGCATGAAGTCAAGAAATTGATCGCTGGCCCCTCTGTGTTCGTGTGCGATGAGTGTATTGAGCTTTGCAACGAAATCATCCGTGACGAGTTGCCGGCAACCACTGAAGGCAAAGACGCCAAGAGCGACTTGCCGACGCCATCGGAAATCAAGGGCAATCTGGATAACTACGTGATTGGTCAGGAGCCGGCCAAACGGATCCTGGCGGTTGCCGTATACAACCACTACAAGCGTCTTCGCCACAAGGAAAAAGCCAAGAAAGACGAGATTGAGCTTGCCAAAAGCAATATTTTGCTGATTGGTCCGACCGGTTCAGGCAAGACGCTGCTGGCGCAAACGCTGGCACGCATGCTGGATGTGCCCTTTGTCATGGCCGATGCCACGACGCTGACCGAAGCCGGTTATGTGGGCGAAGACGTTGAAAACATCGTTCTCAAATTGCTTCAGAGTTGCAACTACGAAGTTGAGCGCGCGCAGCGAGGCATTGTCTACATTGACGAGATCGACAAGATCTCCCGGAAATCGGATAACCCGTCCATCACCCGTGATGTGTCCGGCGAAGGTGTGCAACAGGCGCTGCTCAAGCTGATTGAAGGCACTATGGCCAGCGTTCCACCCCAGGGGGGTCGCAAGCACCCGAACCAGGACTTTGTGCAGATTGACACGACCAACATCCTGTTCATTTGTGGCGGGGCATTTGCGGGGCTGGAAAAAGTCATCGAAGCCCGTACCCAGTCTTCTGGTATTGGCTTCGGAGCCAGTGTCAAAAGCAAGCAACAGCGCAGCCTGACCGATGTGTTCAAGGAAGTTGAGCCCGAGGATTTGATCAAGTTCGGTTTAATCCCCGAGTTGGTCGGCCGCATGCCGGTCGTCGCTGCACTGGCGGAGCTCACGGAAGATGCATTGGTGCAAATCCTCACCGAACCCAAAAATGCCCTGGTCAAGCAATACACCAAGCTGCTGGCCATGGAAGGTGCGGAGCTGGAGATTCGACCGTCTGCACTCAAGGCCATTGCCAAGAAGGCGTTGGCCCGTAAAACTGGCGCCCGCGGATTGCGTTCGATCCTGGAGCAATCCCTGATCGACACGATGTATGAACTGCCCAATACGGCCAACGTGGCCAAAGTCGTGGTGGACGAGTCCACGATTGACGAAAACAAACCGCCTCTGCTGGTGTACCGCGAAACCGCCAAGAAGGCGTAACTTCAGATCGGTGCAAATGCCCGATTTGACGGGTTTTTGCGCTGGTTTAATTGATATTTCTGGTTTCAGCCGCTTTGATAATCGAAGCTGGCTTGAAATTCAAGCCTTACGGTCCATATTTAACAGGTAACTAAAAGGTATCCCATGTCTGGCCATACTCCTCTGCCTGCTACTCCCCTTGATTTGCCCTTGTTGCCTCTGCGCGACGTAGTGGTGTTTCCCCATATGGTGATTCCCCTGTTCGTAGGGCGTCCCAAAAGCATCAAAGCGCTTGAAGCGGCTATGGAAGCCGAGCGCCGCATCATGTTGGTGGCCCAAAAAACGGCTGCAAAAGATGATCCTCTGGTGTCCGACATGTTTGATGTCGGTTGCGTTTCCACCATCCTGCAAATGCTGAAGCTGCCAGACGGTACCGTCAAGGTGCTGGTTGAGGGTCACCAGCGGGCACTCGTCAATAAAATTGAAGAGGGCGAGTCGCATTTCACCGCCAATGTGACCCCCATCGAAGCGCCGGTCGATGCGTCCGAAAAGGGCCGCGGCAAAGCCAGCGAAGTGGAAGCTTTGCGCCGTGCCGTCATGCAGCAGTTTGACCAGTACGTCAAACTGAACAAGAAGATCCCGCCGGAAATTTTGACATCGATTTCCAGTATTGATGATGCGGGCCGCCTGGCTGACACCATCGCAGCGCATTTGCCATTGAAGCTCGACAGCAAGCAGGCGGTACTGGGTCTTTCGAGCGTGAAGGAACGGCTCGAAAACCTGTTCGAGCAGATCGAGCGCGAGGTCGACATCCTGAATGTGGACAAGAAAATCCGTGGTCGCGTCAAGCGCCAGATGGAAAAAAATCAGCGCGACTTTTATCTGAACGAGCAGGTCAAGGCGATCCAGAAGGAACTGGGCGAGGGCGAAGACGGTGCCGATATGGAAGAGATCGAGAAGAAGATCAAATCCGCGAAGATGCCGAAAGAGGCGCTCAAGAAGGCGGAGGCCGAGTTCAAGAAGCTGAAGCTTATGTCACCCATGTCTGCAGAAGCGACCGTGGTGCGTAATTACATCGACGTGCTGACCGGCCTGCCCTGGGCGGCCAAAACCAAGATCAAGCACAACCTGGCCAACGCAGAAGCGGTGCTCAATGAAGACCACTACGGTCTCGACAAGGTCAAAGACCGCATCCTGGAATATCTGGCGGTTCAGCAACGCGTTGACAAAGTGAAGGCGCCAATATTGTGCCTGGTTGGGCCTCCTGGCGTTGGAAAAACGTCGTTGGGACAGTCCATCGCCAAGGCCACCGGGCGCAAATATGTACGAATGGCCTTGGGCGGCATGCGCGACGAGGCCGAGATTCGTGGCCACCGCCGCACCTACATTGGTGCGATGCCCGGCAAGGTGCTGCAGAGCCTCTCCAAAGTGGGTACGCGCAATCCGCTGTTCCTGCTCGACGAGATTGACAAGCTGGGAACCGACTTTCGTGGCGACCCAAGCAGTGCGCTGCTGGAGGTTCTGGATCCCGAGCAAAACCACAAGTTCGGCGACCACTACGTGGAAGTCGATTACGACCTGAGCGATGTCATGTTTGTGGCTACGTCCAATTCCATGAATATTCCGTCGGCCTTGCTGGACCGGATGGAGGTCATCCGGCTTTCGGGCTACACCGAAGACGAGAAGACCAATATCGCCATTACCTATTTGCTGCCGAAGCAAATGAAGAATAACGGCGTGAAGGACTCCGAGTTGTCGATCGGGGAAGATGCGGTGCGTGACATCGTCCGCTACTACACGCGCGAGGCGGGGGTGCGTTCGCTTGAACGCGAGTTGTCAAAGATTTGCCGCAAGGTGGTCAAGGGCCTGCTGCTCAAGAAGCTGGAGCCGCAGGTCAAGGTTAGCGCCGACAATCTGAATGACTATCTGGGTGTTCGCAAGTACACCTATGGTCGTGCCGAAGAGCAAAACCAGGTGGGGCAGGTCGTTGGGCTGGCTTGGACCGAGGTGGGTGGCGATTTGCTGACCATTGAGGCGGCGCTGACCCCCGGGAAAGGTGTTATTACCCGAACGGGTTCTCTGGGCGATGTGATGAAAGAGTCTGTGGAGGCTGCACGCACCGTCGTGCGAAGCCGATCGCGCCGACTGGGTATCAAGGATGAGGTGTTTGAGAAAAAGGACATCCACATCCACGTGCCAGACGGCGCAACACCCAAGGATGGTCCTAGTGCCGGGGCCGCCATGGCCACAGCTTTTGTCTCGGCTCTGACAGGTATCCCTGTTCGCGGTGATGTCGCCATGACCGGTGAAATTACCTTGCGCGGAGAAATAACCGAGATCGGCGGCTTGAAAGAAAAGCTGTTGGCAGCCTTGCGTGGGGGTATCAAGACCGTACTGATTCCTGAGGCGAATGCCAAGGATTTGCAGGACATCCCCGAGAATGTGAAGAATGGACTGGAGATTATCCCCGTTCGCTGGATAGACAAGGTACTTGAATTGGCGCTGGAATCGAAACCTGTACCTCTGCCAGACGATGAAACAGTTGCGCCCGCGGCGGGATCTGCGGCGGTTCCTGCGGTAGAATTAGCGGGTTCTATAAAGCATTGAATTAACCGATTTTAGTGGAAATAAGATTTTTAGAATCTTTACAAAAACTACAATTATCACGCTATAATTCGAGGCTTGAAACGCGGGAATAGCTCAGTTGGTAGAGCGCAACCTTGCCAAGGTTGAGGTCGAGAGTTCGAGACTCTTTTCCCGCTCCATATTTCAGGAAAAGGGAAGCTAAATGCTTCCCTTTTTCATTAGGTGAATGACACCAGCTTGTTGCTGATGTATTAGTGATAGAAGTGGCGCGGTAGCAAAGCGGTTATGCCCCGGATTGCAAATCCGGTTAGCCCGGTTCGACTCCGGGCCGCGCCTCCAGATATTTTGGTTAGTAATGCCCCGTCAACGTTCGCTGTCGGGGCATTTTTGTTCCACAATAGACCAAAATGGCCCGAGTGGTGAAATAGGTAGACACATCGGACTTAAAATCCGCCGCTTCGTGAATAACGGGCGTACCGGTTCGATTCCGGTCTCGGGCACCACCTACACTGCAAAATATGCCACGCTATAACGCTCCATTCGAAATCCACGTTCATGGACAAGTTCCATTGCGTGCAGATGTCCGGTTTGAACAGCTTCAGGATGCGCTCAAACCGATGTGGAAATATGCGGGTGCTCGCTCATTGTCAGATGGTGCTGGAAGCTCCTATGAAGACGAGCCAGGCATCAAATTTGATGCTCAGGAACAGATTCTTCAAATGTGTTGGACCGTGGCCGGCGATCTCGACTTCCGTCAAACGCTGGACGAAGTCTGCATGAATCTCAATGAACTTGCGGACGCTGGCGCGGCCATTGAAGTGACCTTTTATGACGCAGATTTCGACGAGGAAGATGGCCCACCGGGTGGTGAGTCGCGCGACGATTTCGTGATGCTATTTGTCGGGCCCGATCCAGCGGCCATCATGCAGGTTCAAAGAGACTTGCTGGTACAGGATGTCGTGAGTTTGATGGAGCGTCACTTTGATGGTGCCGAGTTGAGCGGCGTGGTTGGGGAAGTTGACAAGCTGTTTGCGCAACGATTTGATTCGCTGGTCACTTCACTTGCTATCGGAAAACCCCCTAGCGGTTCCGGTGGCAATCATGGCGGTGGACATGGCGGAGGCCGCAAGCCGCGCCATTTGCACTGATTCATTCACACGCAAGTCACCATGCTGAAGAAAATTCGCGTTGAGCAACTCACACTGGGCATGCACCTGAAAGAGTTTTGTGGTTCCTGGATGGAGCATCCTTTTTGGCGCAGCGGTTTTATTGTTGAAGACCCCAAGGATTTGCAGACGATTTGGGGCAGCAGCATTAAAGAGGTCTGGATTGACACCAGCAAGGGACAGGATGTTGCCCTTGGACAGACGGCAGTCTCAGAAGCAGAGTCAGATGCGCAGGTCGAAGCCGAACTGCAGTTGGCTGTTAGCGAAAAACGGGAAGTGGCACGGGTTTCCACTTCAGTCGAGCTAGAACGTGCCGCAAAAATATGTCTGCAATCTAAACAGGCTGTTATTTCCATGTTTCAGGAAGCTCGCATGGGCAAAGCGGTAGACACTGGGGGTGCCAAGCGCTTGGTTGAAGAAATTACTGACTCCGTAGCGCGAAATCCGGGTGCATTGATCAGCTTGGCAAGGCTGAAAACGGCGGATGATTACACCTACATGCACTCGGTTGCGGTCTGCGCCATGATGGTTGCGTTGGCCAAACAGTTGGGTCTGGACGCGGAACAGACCCGCTCGGCGGGCCTGTCTGGATTGATGCACGATCTTGGCAAGGCCATGATGCCGATGGACGTTCTGAATAAGCCGGGGAAATTGACGGACGCCGAATTCTCCATCATCAAGACGCATCCGCAAGAAGGCCATCGCCTGCTGTTGACTGGAAGTGAACTTGATCCGATGGTGCTGGATGTTTGTCTGCACCATCACGAAAAAACCGATGGTTCCGGCTACCCCAAGGGCCTCAAGGGCGATGAGATCAGTCTTTTTGCCAAGATGGGCGCAGTGTGTGATGTGTACGATGCCATCACTTCGAATCGGCCCTACAAATCTGGTTGGGATCCCGCAGAGTCGCTTCGCAAAATGGCCGAATGGGCCAATGGGCATTTTGATGGGAAAGTTTTTCAGGCATTTGTGAAGAGCTTGGGCATATACCCCATCGGCTCACTCGTTCGCCTGACCTCAGGACGCTTGGGGGTCGTTGTGGAGCAGACTGGAAAATCCCTGACTATGCCGATGGTCAAGGTGTTCTTTTCCACAAAGTCGAATATGCGTATCGTTCCAGAGTTGGTGGATCTCTCCCACGCTGGCACCATTGAGAAAATCCTCAGCCGTGAGGATCCCGCCAAATGGAGATTTTCTGATCTCAACGAACTCTGGTCAGGATTGACCAAGTTTCATTAAAAAACGCTGCTAGCCCAAGTTCTGCATGGGCTCGTAGCTACAAAAAATGGAGCAACCACGGTTGTTACCAAGTTGCTCCACAGCGTCAACATCCGCGCGTAATCGGCATTTCCACCGGCTTGGGATTTACGGCGTATTTGCCCAGTTCCAGTTTGGCAATTGCGTTGCGGTGGACTTCATCCGGGCCATCCGCAAAGCGCAGGGTGCGGGCACTGGTGTAGCTGTATGCCAGGGGGAAGTCGTCGCACATACCTGCGCCACCGTGGACTTGCATGGCCCAATCAATGACGTCGCAGGCCATGGTCGGAGCAACGACCTTGATCATGGCAATCTCATTCTTCGCAAACTTGTTGCCGCCAATGTCCATCATCCAGGCCGCCTTAAGCGTCAGCAGGCGAGCCATATCGATCTTGCAGCGGGCTTCGGCAATGCGTTCCTGTGTCACGGTTTGGGCCGCGATGGGCTTGCCAAATGCAATACGCGATGAAGCGCGTTTGCACATCAATTCCAGAGCACGCTCAGCCAGTCCAATCAGTCGCATGCAATGGTGGATACGTCCAGGTCCAAGGCGTCCTTGTGCAATTTCAAAGCCGCGACCTTCGCCGAGCAGAATGTTGCTGACAGGCACGCGTACGTTCTCAAAAAGCACCTCCATGTGGCCGTGTGGGGCGTCGTCGTAGCCAAACACATTGAGTGGGCGTACCACCGTGATGCCGGGGGTGTTGGCTGGGACCAGAACCATGCTTTGCTGTGAGTGGCGCGCAGCTTCAGGGTCTGTCTTGCCCATGGTGATGTAGATGGCGCAGCGGGGATCGCCTGCGCCCGATGTCCACCATTTGCGGCCGTTGATGACATAGTCGTCACCTTGGCGCTCAATTCGGGTCGCGATGTTGGTCGCGTCACTGGATGCGACTTCGGGTTCGGTCATTGCAAATGCCGAGCGGATCTTGCCTTCCAATAAGGGCTTGAGCCAGCGTGCCTTGTTTTCTTCTGAACCGTAGCGGGCGATGGTTTCCATGTTGCCGGTGTCCGGCGCGGAGCAGTTGAATACTTCGCTGGACCACATGACGCGGCCCATGATTTCAGCAAGTGGAGCGTACTCCTGGTTGGTCAGGCCAGCGCCGGCATAGCCAGAGGCTGCAGCGCTGTCTTCCGGGAGAAAGAGGTTCCACAAACCAAGCGCTTGCGCCTTCGATTTGAGATTCTCGATGGTTTGCAGCGGGGTCCAGCGTTTGCCGGCCGCCGTGTTGGCAGCAATTTCAGCGTGGTAAGCGCCCTCATTTGGGTAGATGTGCTCATCCATGAACTTCTGCAAGCGTGATTGAAGTTCTTTTGTTTTGGGGGAGTAGTCAAAATCCATGGGATCTCCGGTTGTGTTTCAGTAGTAAGGGGGTTCAGGCTTTGCAGGCGAATTTCCAGGCCATTTGTGCCAAGGGTCGGGCGCCGGCAGCCGAGCTGACCGCTTGTGCACTGGACGCAGTGCCAGCCTCGACCCTCTTTGCGATGCCTTGAAGGATGGCCGCAATGCGGAACAGGTTGTATGCGAGGTAAAAGTTCCAGTCCGCCTTGAGTTGCTCGGGTGTTGCAAGCCCCGTGCGTTCGCAGTACAGGCGGATGTATTCGTCTTCGCTCGGGATACCAAGGTCGGCCAGATCAAGGCCACCGATGCCTCGGAATGCCCCAGGAGGTATGTGCCACGCCATGCAGTGGTAGCTGAAGTCTGCCAGCGGGTGGCCCAAGGTAGAAAGCTCCCAGTCGAGAACCGCAATCACTTTGGGCTGCTCGGCATCAAACATCAGGTTGTCCAGCCGGAAGTCACCGTGCACGATACTGACCATGCGTTCGTCCCGTGCCATGGCCGGAATGTTTCGGGGAAGCCATTCCATTAATTGATCCATCTCTGGAATGGGCTGGGTAATGGAGGCGGTGTACTGCTTGCTCCATCGGCCAATTTGCCGCTCAAAATAATTGCCTGGCTTGCCGTATCCGCTTAATCCGCGGTCAGCGAATTTAACGTTGTGCAGTGCCGAGATCACCCGGTTCATCTCGTTGTAGATGGCGCCGCGTTTGGCGCGATCCATGCCGGGAAGAGACTGATCCCACAAAATTCTGCCCTGCATGTACTCCATGACATAAAAGGCACGCCCAATGACTGATTCGTCTTCGCAAAGACAGTACATCTGTGGAACTGGTACATCGGTGCCCTGCAGTCCTCCCATGACCGCAAATTCACGCTCGACGGCATGGGCCGATGGCAACAGTTTGGCGACAGGTCCCGGCTTGGCCCGCATGACATAACTTTTGCCTGGTGTATTGAGTTTGTATGTCGGGTTGGATTGGCCGCCCTTGAAAATCTCTGCTGTCAGCGGACCTGAAAATCCTTCCAGGTTTTTTTCCAACCATGCGGTCAGTGCGTTCAGATCAAAGGCGTGCTGTTCGGTTACAGATCGCGTTCCTACAAAATGGTCAAAATCGCTCATGGAATATTAGATAGGTAAGTTTCGGGAGGCTTAGTTGTCAGATTCGATGATGTTCATCAACGCATTGCGATCGCGGATGACCAAGCCGCCTTGCTCAATACGAATGGCGTTGTCACGTTCCATGGACTTCAACTCCTGGTTGACCCGCTGGCGTGATGCCCCGAGCAGCTGTGCCAACTCTTCCTGCGCCAGCTGCAATCCAATGCGTACTTCGCTCGCATCGCTGAGGGACTGCACCCCGTAGCTTCGAACTAGGTGCAGAAGTTGTTTTGCCAGCCGTGCGCGCAGGGGCAGGGTATTGAGGTCTTCCACCAAGCCGTAGAGTTGGCGGATACGGCGGGCGTGTAGTCTCAATAGCGCTTCGTACAGCTCGGCGTGCACTGCCAGTATCTTTTTGAAATCGGCCTTGGCCACACACAAAATGGTACTGTCGCCATGTGCGTAGGCATCGTGGGTACGCCGGTCGCCATCGAATATCGAGACATCCCCAAACCAGATTCCTGGCTCCACATAGGTTAGCGTGACTTGCTTGCCCGAGATGGAGGTGGAGCTCACCCGAACGGCTCCCTTGGCACAGGCGATCCAATCTTCTGGCGGTTCGCCACGGGCCGTTATCAGGTCCGCGTCTTTGTAGCGTTTGACGTATGCGCATCGAAGAATGTCATGTTTGAGAGATGGGGAAAGCGACGCAAACCAGCGACCGGAGTTGATCGCTGCGCGTTCCTCAATGGTAAGAATGGGTTCGTCCATGGCCTGTCTTTTGGGTGACTGTGTTCATCGGTTTTGATCCAGCCATTGTCCCCCTTGCGACCATCTCTCGCACAGGCATTTGTCGCCTGCGTGTCTGTGCCCGTCAGGCCTCTTCGTGCAAAAGGCTCAGTCCGATGGCACCTCGCCTGCGCAACCAGGCACTTGGACGGTAGCGCGGATCGCCATAAACGGTCTGCATATTAAACAGAACTTCCAGAATATTGGTTGGCCCGTACAGGTTGCCCATTGCCAGGGGACCTTGCGGGTAACCCAAACCCAGGGTAACCGCCGTCTCCAGATCACGGGGTGAGCAAATGGATTGCTGACACATATCCGATGCAATGTTGACGATGCTGGCGACCACCCGTTGGGTGACAAATCCGCCGCTGTCTCGAATGACGCTGACGGCTTTTCCGTCCCGGGAGAAAAGAGCGTGCGCTGCGTCCCGCATATCAATGCGTGTGGCTGGATTGGTCGCAATGACCCGTCTGCGACTGATTGCGTCGTCAACCAGCATGTCAATGCCGACCGTGCGTGCAGGGTCCAAACGTTCCACGACCGCAACGGTCGTGACGTCAAAGCCCAGGGGGGCTACGAGCGTCAGCGCTTGGGGCGAGGGGGATTGACCTGTTTCAACTTGCGCGCCCAGATTCTTGAGGAGCTGCAGCAGCTCGGCACGGCGGGCCGCTCTGGGGGATAGCCACACTGGGGGCATTTCTTCAACGATCGGTACAGCAGGCTCAGCAGCGGTCTGGGCAACACTGTTGGCATATTTGTAGAACCCCTCGCCCACCTTGCGCCCCGTCAGGCCACCAGCCAGTCGCTGTGCCGTGATGACGCTCGGCCGGTAACGTGGCTCTTCATAGTACTGGTGATAAATTGACTCCATGACCGGGTGCGAAACATCCAGACCAGTCAGGTCCATGAGCTCGAACGGGCCCAGTTTGAATCCCGCCTGGTCGCGCAAAATTCGGTCAATGGTCGCAAAGTCAGCCACGCCTTCTGAGGCGATGCGAAGCGCCTCCGTACCGTAACCGCGCCCCGCGTGATTCACGATAAAGCCCGGGGTGTCAAGCGCTGTTACAGGGGTATGCCCCATTTGTCTGGCATATTGGGTCAGCCCTTGAACGACGGCTGTGTCCGTTTTGAGTCCTGGGATAACCTCCACCACCTTCATCAGGGGGACTGGATTGAAGAAGTGAAAGCCAGCCACCCGTTCAGGGTGACGCAGGCTGGCCGCAATCGCGGTAATGGACAAGGACGACGTGTTAGTGGCCAGAACGGCAGTTGGTCCGACCAAGATTTCCAGTTCCTGGAACAAGCGTGTTTTTATATCCAGTCGCTCAACCACCGCTTCAATTACCAAGTCGCAGTCAGCCAGTTCCGATAACGCCTGGGCGGTGCCCAGCCGGGTGGCGTTCAGCTGGGCTTCATCAGCAGTGATACGCTGTTTTTCGCGCAGCCGCTTCCATTGGTCGTTAATGTGCACCCGCGCGGTGTCTGCCGCACCTGTCTGCACATCGAAAAGCAGCACTTGACTTCCAGCCTGGGCTGCAATTTGGGCAATGCCGCGACCCATGGCTCCGGCGCCCACAATTCCGATTTTTGAGTAGTGTGGTTTCATCAGGTAATTATCGCGCGACGCCGAATGACGGGTGTTGTGTTCTGCATCGGGGGTTTGCCAGCATGGCTCTGAATGCAGTATGCCGGGTATGCGAAAATAAACCGCATAAATGATGCCAGTTAAAAAACTAAAATTTTCGGCTTTGGGGGTTGCGCTCATTTGCTTTGCTACGGCCAGTTCGGCATTGACGATGGGTCGTGCCCGTGGCGTGGCGATTTTGGGGCGACCTCTCGATGTGTCGGTGCCGGTTCAGTTGGATTCCCAGGAAGATGCCGCTGCGCAGTGCTTTGAGGCGGATGTCTTTTATGGCGAGTCTCGGCAGAGTGGCAACACAGTGACAGTGAGCGGTGGGGGCGCTGGACAAGCACAATCCGTCACCGTTCGAGTTGCGGCTAATGCCACCGTGAATGAGCCGGTTGTTACCGTCTACTTGCGTGCCGTCTGCGGGCAGAAGTCCTCACGCAGCTATGTGCTCTTGGCAGACATGGTGACTGAACTGGCACCACTCCCGGTGGCTACTGCACCTTCTGTTCGGACGACGGTAGCGCCAGCCACTTCCGTGGCCGAGCCCATGCCCGTTCAGAAGTCTGCAGGAGTGATGTCAAACAATGGTTCCAGGTCCACCGTTGACGCTCGCACAAAACGTCCTGAGTTGAAATCTGAACCAAAGTTCAATTCACAGCAAAGCACGAAGGCCGTGACAAGTTCACGACCGCGTTTGAAGCTGGCACTGATGGATTTGGGGCCGGAACGCGATCCAACACTCAAAATCAGTGACGAACTGACGGTTCTTCCGGTGGAGGATCTTCAAAAGCGGGTGGAAGCCCTGGCCCTTTGGCGGTCGCTCAATGCCACACCGCAGGATATTTTGCGCGACGGCGCGCGTCTGCAGGCAATGGATGGAGAGATGAAGGGTCTGAGAGAGCAGACGGTGAAGAACCAGAAAGCTCTTTTAGATTTCGCGGGACGTCTTGAGCGGGCTGAAGCAGAGCGATACGCCAACCCTCTGGTCTATGGGTTGATCACCTTGTTGGCTGCTTGCGGCTTGGGAATGGCGTATGCCTGGACTCGATTGCGTCGTCACAATCGGGGTGACGCGCCCTGGTGGGGCGGTCAGGAGCCACCAGGTGCAAATGGATTTTCTGATGTGGGTGGCGTTGATCGGGGGATTGGCCAGAGTCCAGACCTGAAACCCGAAATGGCCCGGGAGACGGTTTCAGCCGTATCTGAGGAGGCCTTTGCGCCCCCCCCCGCGCCCATTTCCGAAGGGGGTGAGGTTGATATTGACCTCCATTTGGGAGAGTCCGTTTTTTCTAACCTGGAGCCTGTGTCGGCTTCGACCGTTCGTGCGGTATCCAAACCTTCTCCACCACGTGATTTTGCAAATAGTACTGGTGCCACCCTGCGGGCAATCAATACCAAGGAAATGCTGGATGTACGCCAACAGGCCGAGTTTTTCATGACGCTGGGGCAGCATGAGGATGCCATCGCCATACTTGAGAACTGCATCCGGGATAACGAGGAATCCAATCCCCTGGTGTTTCTGGATTTGTTGAAGATGCTTCATACATTGAGTCGCAAGACAGAATATGACCGCTATCGCGATGGCTTCGATGCACTCTTTACCGGTCGTGTTCCATCCTTCAGCAATTTCTATCAGTCTGGCAATGCTCTGGAGGCCTACCCTGAGGTTTGTAGCCAAATAGCAGCGCTTTGGCCATCGAAGGACGCGGTGCATTTCATCGAGAACTGCCTGGTACGTACCCGGGAAAATTCGCAACAGGAATTTGAATTGGAGGCCTTCCGCGACCTGCTGTTGTTACACAGCATTGCAGCTCGAATCGACTCCCTTTCGGATTCGGGTCTCTTGCCTTTCAGCGCATCAAGAACCCTCGCCGTGCCCACCTCCGCCGTGCCAGTTGCGCCTGCGATGACGATTGAACAAGATAGAACGGCAGACCTGGACTTAGACTTGGATCTATCGGACCCAGTCGTGAACCTTATTGAATTTGACAGTACAGATCTTCCGGTAATGCCAAGGGTGCACCCACCCAAGCCATGACACCCCGTCAACGGCGTACCTGCAAGGCGCCTGGGTTGATGATGTTGGTCGGGGTTCCCTTGATGAAGTTCGTAACATTATCGAACGCTGCGCCAAAGTACATTTCGTAGCTGTCTTGTTCGACATAACCAATGTGGGGCGTGCAGATGCAGTTCTCCAGCCTCAAAAGTGCATGTCCCTGCAATATGGGTTCAGTCTCGAAAACGTCTACGGCCGCCATGCCAGGGTGTCCGCGATTGAGTGCACTGATCAATGTATTGGTTTCAATCAATTCGGCATGCGACGTGTTTACGAGGAGCGCCGTGTCTTTCATCAGCGCCAGATCGACCGCTGTAACGATTTCCCGAGTTGCCTCGCTGAGGCGCAGATGAAGTGAAAGGACATCGCATTGTGCAAAGAATGCTTCGCGGCTCTCCGCCGGTGCATAGCCATCCTCGATGGCCTTTGCCCTCGACTCCTCGCTGCCCCAGACCACGACTTGCATGCCGAATGCCTTTGCATAGCCGGCCACCAATTGACCGACTCTGCCATAGCCCCAGACCCCCAGAGTCCTACCGCGCAACACCGTACCCAAACCGAAGTTGGCTGGCATGGAGCCCGCCTTTAACCCGGACTGCTGCCAGACGCCATGCTTCAGGTTGCTGATGTATTGGGGAAGCCTGCGCATGGCCGCCATGATCAATGCCCATGTGAGCTCAGCAGGCGCGACCGGGGATCCTCCGCCCTCGGCAACGGCGATCCCCCGTTCAGTGCAGGCCTGCACGTCCACGTGACTGCCAATGCGTCCTGTTTGAGAAATCAGCTTGAGCTTGGGTAGTTTTTCGATTAATTGCCGGTTGATATGGGTTCGTTCACGGATCAAGACGATGATATCGGCATCCTTCAGCCGTATCGATAGTTGCGCCAAACCCTTCACCGTATTGGTGTGAACCTTTGCCGGGAAATTCTCCAGCTTGGACGCGCATTCCAGCTTGCGAACGGCGTCTTGATAGTCATCCAGAATCACAATGTTCATGGACTGATTGTGCCTCTTCAGACAGCCCAAGCAGTACGAAAAAAACGGATAGGATGCCCCTGCCAGCGAAAAAACCTGTTTCGCTCAGTTCAGCGCAGATTCGCAGGCTGCCAGTCGATCGAGTTCGTCACATACGTCCGCCATGCGGCCCGATATAACCATGCGTCCGACGCAGGACCGTGCCTGTCCTGCTTCGACCACGCGAACTATGCGTAACGGCTTGAGTGCCACGAGATTTTGGCTGCTAGCCCTTGCCTTTGTTGCGCATGTAGCTATCAACTTCGGAGCGTATGCATGCTCTGATTGTGCCTGTCGGGTGGCAGAACGTCTGGTTGACGATCTGGTCGCGGCCCACCAGCGCATCAACCCTTGAAAGGGCTCAAAACTACCTGGGCTGGCAAATAAAGCGATGTTCATTGGGGTTGCCTGTTGTGTAGGGAGTTACATGAGCATGGTGTTGCGGATGAGGCCGACTGCCAGACCTTCGATCTCGAAAGGCTCACCTGGCTCCACCACAATAGTTTGATAATCCGGGTTTTCCGGGTGCAGCTCGATCAGGTGCTTGTTGCGCCGGAAGCGTTTGACGGTGACCTCATCCCCGAGTCTGGCGACGATGATCTGCCCATTCTTTGCGTCTTTGGTCGCTTGTACCGCCAGCAGGTCGCCGTCCATGATGCCCGCATCGCGCATGGACATGCCGCGCACTTTCAGCAGGTAATCGGGCAGATGCTTGAAGAGGCTGTTTTCCACATAATAGGTCTGGTCAACATGCTCTTGGGCAAGAATCGGCGAGCCGGCCGCTACCCTGCCTATCAACGGCAAAGCCAGTTGTGCCAAACCAGGCAAAGACAATGAGAATTGCTTGTTGCGTGACTCGTTAATGGACCGGAGGGCGTCGCTTTTGAGCCGAATGCCGCGGGATGTACCGCTGACGAGTTCAATGACGCCCTTGCGTGCCAAGGCCTGCAGGTGCTCTTCTGCGGCGTTGGCTGATTTGAAGCCGAGTTCCGAAGCGATCTCCGCGCGGGTCGGTGGTGCGCCGGTGCGCGAGATAGCACTCGAAATTAAGTCCAGAATTTGTTGTTGGCGGGCGGTGAGTTTGGGGCTTTCAAGCATGCTGACTCCTTTTGTCTGGGCCGGGAGGGACTGTTGGTTCATACACACTGTTTCGGCATCCAGTAGCTGTATTTTTAACCAGTTTTAATTTGATTGCAAGCGGATCACACAAAGATGACGAAAAAAATTGTTTTCCTGGGTACGGGTGGCACGATTGCTGGCACATCGCGCAATGCGTCGGACAATGTCGGTTACAAGGCCGCACAAGTGAGTGTTGCGCAACTGCTGTTGGATATCCCTGGCCTGGATGTTGCGCTTGACGGTCACACACTGGTATCCGAGCAGGTGGCTCAAGTGAACAGCAAGGATATGGGGTGGGCCCAATGGTCCGCATTGGCATTTCGCGCGGCGCATTACCTTGCCCTGCCATACGTAGCTGGACTGGTCATCACGCACGGGACAGACACGCTGGAAGAAACAGCTTATTTTCTGTCGTGCGTGCTGCCTTCCGGTTTGCTGGCGTCAAAGCCGGTGGTATTGACTTGCGCCATGCGTCCAGCGACCTCGCTTTCGCCTGATGGGCCCCAGAATATGCGGGATGCCGTTGTAGTGGCGCGAGCGGAAGCGGCTCGAGGTGTTCTTGTGGTCTGTGCGGGGACCATTCATTCAGCGCGTGACGTGCAGAAAGTTCATACCTACCGACTGGATGCCTTTGGTTCCGGCGACGCCGGGCCGCTGGGATTTGTGGAGGAGGGTGTTGTGCGCTGGGTGCATCGCTGCACCCAGAATGAGCCTGTTGGTCTGTTTCCTTTCACCGAGCGCCTGCGCAATGCAGTTTGGCCACGGGTGGAAATCATCATGAGCTACGCAGGTGCCACGGGTAGCACGGCGCGGGCTCTGTGTGCCGCGTCGGTGGATGGTGCGGCGCCGGTGCGCGGCATCGTGGTGGCCGGTACCGGCAATGGTACGGTTCACGAAGATCTGGAGGTCGCTTTGCTTGAGATGCAGAGTCAGGGTATCCGGGTCGTTCGGGCCTCGCGCTGTGCCTTCGGGCGCGTGGTGGAGGGGGAATTAATGACCTCCGGGTTGCCGCATTCCAATGGCTTGCCGCCATTGAAAGCCCGGGTGGCCCTAATGCTTGATTTGATGATGCGGGAAGATATTTGAAGTCTGCTTTGCATGAAAAAAGGCCGCTTGCAGCGGCCCTTTGGATGGGGGCGGATTGGCGTTATCCGGCCAATGCTTCGAAAACCCGGGCCGTGATTGCATCCACATCGCCCATCCCGCTGATGGCGCGGTATTTGGGTGCGGCAGCAGAATCTTTAGCGGCCCAGGTGGAGTAGTACTCCACCAGAGGTCGCGTCTGCGCGCTGTACACATCCAGGCGCTTCTTGACGGTTTCTTCCTTGTCGTCATCCCGCTGGATCAGGGGCTCAGCGGTCACGTCGTCCATGCCAGCCACTTTTGGGGGATTGAAATTGACATGGTAGGTGCGTCCCGACGCGGGATGCGAGCGACGACCACTCATGCGCTCAATGATGGCCTCGAAAGGCACGTCGATCTCGACAACATAGTCCAGCGCAACACCGGCAGCCCGCATGGCATCCGCCTGGGGCAGGGTACGCGGGAAACCGTCGAACAGGAATCCGTTGACGCAGTCAGGCTGGGTCAGACGCTCTTTGACCAGATTAATGATCAGGTCATCGCTAACCAGTCCACCGGACGCCATTACGGCTTTGGCTTCGAGTCCCAACGGGGTGCCCGCCTTGACGGCTGCCCGTAGCATGTCACCCGTGGAAATTTGTGGAATTCCGTACTTTTGGCAAATGAATGTGGCTTGTGTACCCTTACCCGCGCCTGGTGCGCCCAACAGAATCAGTCTCATGAATATCCTCAGTTTGAATGAATGCCTTATACGTCGATGGGGGAGCCGAGCAGGCGTGCCTCCACGTGTGATTGCACCCCGAGAATAGCATGGGAGCCCTGCCGGTTAACTTACAGGCAATGCACCATTGGCAAGGTAGAGAGCCCTGACGCGTTCGAGGTCCTGCGGCGTGTCAACACCCGGTCCGGGCGCGCGGTTGGCAACATGGACGGCGATTCGGTAGCCATGCCACAGTGCCCGCAACTGTTCGAGTGCCTCGGTCACCTCGATGGGGGCTTGGGCTAATTGAGGAAACAGCCGTAAAAACCCGACGCGGTAAGAATAGATGCCAATATGGCGCAGTGGTGCGGGGCTAGGGAGGGCTTGAATGCCGTCTGCGAAGCCGTCGCGCCACCAGGCGACGGGTGCGCGGCTGAAATACAGTGCCAAGCCCGCCGCATCCAGCACGACCTTGACAACATTAGGGTTGGAAAAATCCGCAATTGTGTCGATAGCGTGGGCTGCCGTACCCATGCTGGCCTGCGGTTGCGCGTGCAGCAAATCGGCCACCGACTGAACCAGCGCCGGATCAATCAGAGGCTCGTCACCTTGAACGTTCACGACGATTTCGTCATCACCCAAGCCCAGAAGCTGGCTGGCTTCTGCCAACCGGTCACTGCCAGAGGGGTGGTCGTCGCGCGTCAGAACAGCCTCAATGCCATGGTCCAGGCAAGCGTCAACAATCGCGGAACTGTCGCCCGCCACCACGACCCGGATGGTGGGCGCGACGCCTGAGCGCACCCGCTGCGCGACCCGAACCACCATGGGTGCGCCCGCCAGATCGGCGAGGGGCTTGTTGGGCAGGCGCGTGGACGCCAGGCGAGCAGGTATGAGTACGGTGTAGCCCATGTGCGGTCTTGCTATAGGCCGAGTTCGTCGTCGGTGAGGGTGCGTGCCTCGTTCTCCAGCAACACAGGAATGCCGTCGCGCACCGGGTAGGCCAGACGGGCACTGCGCGAAATCAGCTCCTGCTTTTCGCGGTCGTATTCGAGAGGGCCCTTTGTCACCGGGCAAACGAGTAGTTCAAGTAGTCTTGTGTCCATGCACCGATGATAACTTTGCGGCGAGTCGCTCCGAGATGCATGCATCCAGCGCCTCGAAGAAAGCCGCTTCGATGCTTAGCACGAGAGGAACGGCCAACGCGTCGGGTGCAAGCCGCCACAGTTTGGCAGCGTCTTTTTCTGTACAAATGATGCTGTAGCCCCCGTCAATACTGCGTGGTAAGCTATCAAAAGCATAGTGATCTGGGAGTCCAACCGTTTGCACCAACGGCAGATGGAGCGCGCGCAGCATCGAAAAAAATGATTCTGGTTGCGCAATGCCTGCGACGGCCGCCCATGGCTTGGTCCCTGGTCCGGTCAGGGCGGTCAACGGGATTGTGCTGCCGTCACTGCGGACCGCAAAGGGGGCCAGCGCACGCTGCGCGACGTAGCCGGCAAAGGCCGGACGGTTTCCCGTGTGCAAGACAAAAAGTCGATCGCCACGCTGTCCGACCCTCGCCACGGCTTGCCGAGGCCAGCCTTCACGCAGCGGCCCGGCGGGAAGAAGCCACCCATTGCCGATGCCGCGATCATCAAAAACACAAACTTCCAGGTCGCGGAACAGCCCGTAATGCTGCAAGCCATCGTCACACAGAATGATTTTTGTTTCCGGGTACTTCGCCAGCAGGGCGGTGGCGGCTTCGTGGCGGGTTCGACCGACAAATATCGGGACCCGGGTGGCGCGCTGGATCAGCAAGGGCTCATCGCCCACGTCTTGGGGCAAGGAGTCGGGCCTGACTTCCAGGCAATCCGAATGGATTCGCCCGTAGCCGCGGGAGACCAGTCCCACCCGGTGACCCCGAGCCTGGAGGTGGCGCAGGAGCGCGATGGCGGTCGGTGTTTTTCCGGCGCCTCCGGCAACCACATTGCCCACAACGATTACCAGT
>Ga0105047_10003054_pt1 | contig 29662 bp, 30 predicted proteins | sample MAT04_FD_78384 | JGI IMG/M metagenome (GOLD analysis project Ga0105047, IMG submission 78384) | Freshwater microbial communities from Lake Fryxell liftoff mats and glacier meltwater in Antarctica - MAT-04 (megahit assembly) | ecosystem: Environmental > Aquatic > Freshwater > Ice > Liftoff... | reverse complement strand
GGCACGGCACTTTGTGACCACAGTCTCGATAACTATGCATTTTTTGACCCCAATTTGGGTTGTACTAAATTACACCATAATCCTGCGCCGTTTATCCGCGGTTTTATGCCCCTGACAACAACACTATCTATGAAGAATTAAAAACTGCATTTATCCGAATCTGGCGTACACGGGAAGCAACCAATGCGCATACTTTCTTAAGTTATTGGGGGAATGCGGCAACACCGGCCAATACTTTATATTGGAATATCGCACTACGTCTGTTCCAACCTCACAATCTCGAAGAAATGCTTATTATTTTGGTATCAGATACGTTTACCTATTTATCTTATGAAATAATAAACAATAATACAGATATTGTTTTAGTCTCATCACCACTGAATACATTAAAAAATCTTAAACCACATATGTGGTATTTAGAATATTTCGTCAGAGATAATACTCGTTTTTTCTTTATTAATACGATATTTACTCTTTCAAGCTTTGAATTACATAAAAAACTATACTTCTTACTGGACATTTACCCTGAGCTTAAGCAAAAAATATATACACTATGATGACTTAATGCGTTTGGCTGTCGATATTCAATTATCAGAACAAATACCAACTCCTGCTGCAGCCTTATCCACATTAATTCGTGAATTGGAAAGTCCTTATTGCAGCAGTGAAGAAAGTTTGTTGAATTATCCAAAATTCCAAATGTATATGGATAAAATTTTAGTCAGCAACTGGCCCGCCGATTTAAAAAAACGTTTAACCGGAGCCAAATGTGACGTAACAGATTTAAATTTGATTTTAGAAGATTATCGTAGTTTTTTATGTCGTTTACCTCTGATTAACGACAGCCGTGTTAATCGTTTGTCAGAAAAATGGGCAACATATTGTTGGGATAGAAGGAGTCATTATTTTCGTAAAGAAGAGCTTCCCATAGAGTTAACAAGACAATCTATTAGCTACTTAACTCAGCGAAATACTCAATTTGAATTCGCTGAGCTATCTATTTACATACTAGCCAATTTACCACCTGAATTTTATGTTAAACTATTTAAAAGAATACAGGTAGATTTAGATAAAAACCTCGCTGAATCGTTTAATAAATTTCTACCGCTACATAAAGCCGCAATCTATGAAGCGTTAATTAACTCCAGTTCGGAACATCATTTTCGTATAGAGCTGCTCTTTTTTATAGCGCAATTTGGTGAGCCTGAACCTTTTATAAAATTACTCAATTTGATCAAAACATCAAGTAATGGGACACCTGTCATCAATACATATGGTAATAAAACAGCCGTTTCGTTACTCTACATTCTGGCAAAACGCCCTGAACCTGAATTATTTATTAAAGCATTTAACACTTACTACCCTGAAAAACAAATCGAGAATTATAAGCCTGCGACTAACATCGGTTTGGGTTTTTTTAGAAATCTGCTTAATGGTTTTTCGGGATCGTCATCTGTGCCAGTGATACCTTACAAACCTGTTACTATTCTGTACACTTCTTCTAATAAACACAGACCTCATCATCGCATACCTGAAAAAACAATATTGAATGTTGTAGCTGAAAATCCATCTATTGGAATGTTCGAAGCAGTAATTACAATTTTTTCTACTAGTAATACACCTTTGGTTAATATCCTTAAAATCACCGATCCAGCAGCTAAAACAATACTGCAATCAGCAGCCAGCAATCCAAATCATACTATTTTAGAAAAACTAATAAATTGCTTTGAGAATAAGCAACAATGCACGGAGGTTATTACTGGTGATAAACAATTATTAAAAATTGCTGCTCGTAATGAAAATCCAGAAGTATTAAAAATATTGCTGAGTTTTTATAAACCCGACGAGTATGCCCAGTATATGAAAAAAATGATGGAGGAAGAAGGCCAAAATTTACTGCATATAGCTCAAAATAGTTGTCTTGGAACCTTTGCGATGGCTTACAATCACTTGCCATTAGCTGACAAATTTGACCATATTTCTGCTGTAAACCGCTTCGGAGAAACCGTGATGCATGTAGCGGTAGCTTATAATGCGGTTGATATTTTTAAGTTCGTTCTAGAAAATATTGATGAAGAAATTAATCGTGTGAAAATTCTTGCTATACAAAATAACGCACAGAATACCGTACTACACAAAGCGGCAGCGAAAAATTCCAGGGAGTTTTTACAAATAATTCACGACTCTATCACTAACTTACTTTACCGTTCGCAGTTAGGGCATATCAAAGACCACAGTAACGCCATGTTTTTGCATTTATTTACACTTAATAAAATTTCCGAAGAGGAATTGGAATCCACTTTTACATTGGCTGTGCGGTTCTTTACTGAAAGTGAATTACCTCAGGTGATGACACAAACTGAAAAAGAAAATAACAACCTGTTACATGTGTTTGTAAGATTGGGGTGCATTACTATAGTTAAATCGATTTTGTCATGGGCTGCCGATTTAAAATCATCACTGATCTTTGCAAAAAACTCACAGGGTATGTTACCGCTTCACTGTGCAGTCAGATATAAACCTGATAATTCAGAGATGCTAAAGCTATTAATCGAATGTTATCCAGCAGACCAGACTCAGAGGATAGTATCAGAAATAGCCGATGAATCGGGCAACACGGTATTACATTATACTGCTCACAAAGGTAGCGTAATAAGTATAGCCATTACTCTATGTGCCTGCCCTGATAAAGAAGCCTTATTGCAGGCTATGAAGAAAAAAAATGGGACTTATAATCATTCGTTTCAACTGAAAGAAAGCAATAATGATACGGTATTTCATTTAGCAACACGAAACAAATACAATCGCAAAGTATTCGAATTATTATTTGGAGCAGTACTGGTGGTAGATGGTGTGCTGGATGCCTTGATACATGAAAGAAATGGCAACGGAGTATCAGTGGCTGACTATGCAAGGCAATTAGACAGAGATGACATATCGTTTTCTATTTCTAATATTCAAAGAGTCCAGATGCAAACTTATTAATAGGATAACTTGTGCTATAATGTGTACACATCAATACAATAGAGAAAGACGATGACTTCTACGACTATGAGTGTTCGATTAGAAATGGACATGAAAACACGTTTAGATAAACTCGCCGAAATTACTCATCGAAGTAAATCTTATTTAGCCTCAGAGGCAATTAACGAATACCTTAAAACTCAGGAATGGCAAATCATAGAAATTACAAACGGAATTGCTGAAGCAGATGATGGCCAATTAATCAACCATGAAAGCATTGTTGAGTTTTGGGAGAATAAAAGGAAGTGAACATAAAATGGACTTCAGGAGCTAATCGCAATTTAACTCAAATTGCGGAATATATTGCACGAGATAATCGTCAGGCAGCGCTAGAAATAGTATTAACTATTCTTAAAAAGGTTGCGTTACTCTCCAATAATCCAGCAATGGGAAAACCGGGACGACTATTTGACACGCGTGAATTAATAATAGTGGGTACGCCTTTCATTATCATTTATAGAGTAAAATCAGAACAAATTGAGATATTGCGGGTATTGCATAGCTCAAGACAATGGCGTGATTCTATATAATTTTAATGCAGAATGTGTCCAGATGAAGCCGGACACATTTCAATAAATTACTTAACTATTCTTCTTAACACCCTGTCAGCTGCAGTTTGTGTGTGTTGAATTTCATGTTGTGTATGTTCAATTGAAACAAATCCGGCCTCATACATTGAAGGGGCAAAATAAACACCTTCATCCAACATGCCATGATAGAATTGCTTAAACAATGCTTCGTCAGAAGAAGCCACATCATGAAAATTGGATACCTGTTTTTGATCATTAAAACAAAATCCGAACATGCCTCCTAAAGAAGCAGTGAAAAATGGGATATGTAAGGATTCGGTAACGTCTGATAAAGCCAAAATCAATGATTTTGTAGTCGCTGCTAATTTATCATAAAATCCCGGTTGTTCAATTTCAGCCAGCGTTGCTAACCCAGCCGCCATTGCTAATGGATTACCCGATAAAGTTCCAGCCTGGTAAACCGAACCCTCTGGTGCTAAAAATGACATTATTTCTCGTTTGCCGCCAATAGCGCCTACAGGCATACCGCCACCAATTATTTTGCCTAGTGTTGTGATATCAGGCTTAATATTAAATACCGCTTGCGCCCCACCTAATGCAACTCTAAATCCAGTCATGACTTCATCAAATATTAATAATGCACCATTAGCATCACACAAATCACGTAAACCCTGTAAAAATTCAGGTTCGGGTAAAACAAATCCCATATTGCCTGCTACAGGCTCCACAATAATTGCGGCTATATCTTGTCCATATTGCGCAAATAAATCGGCAGTTTGCTGAAGATCATTGAAATCGGCAGTTAATGTGTGCTCGGTGATACTCGCAGGAATTCCTGGCGTAGAAGGAATGCCCAGAGTTAAGACACCCGAACCAGCTTTTACTAACAAACTGTCATTATGACCATGATAACAACCATTAAATTTAATAATTTTATTTTTATTCGTATAACCACGGGCAAGACGAATAGCTGTCATCGTTGCCTCAGTTCCTGAATTTACCATTCGTATTTTTTCAATATTCGGCATCAGACTGATTATTTTTTCTGCTAATCGAATTTCAAGTTCCGTAGGTGCACCAAAGCTCATCCCACTTTGCAACACATCGCTTACCGCATTAATTACCTGTTTATTACAGTGACCAAGGATAAGAGGCCCCCATGAACCCACATAATCAATATAACGCCTGTCGTCAACATCAATGAGATAAGCACCTTCACCGCGCTTAAAAAACAGTGGGCTTCCCCCCACGCCTTTGAATGCTCGCACCGGTGAATTAACACCACCTGGAATAACCGCCTGAGCTTGAGTAAATAACTCTTGAGAATGGGTCATATGAGAACTCCTGTTAACTTTATAATTATAATTGTACTGATTTATAACTTACACAGCAAAAATATTCCATTTTTTCTTTACATTACTAAAGCTAATCAGCTAAATTACGTCTTTTTAGAATAAAGGTAGTTCTATGCCAGAATTTAAACGTTACTTGTGTGTCATCTGTGGTTTTGTTTACGATGAAGCGGAAGGATGGCCAGACGATGGAATCGAAGCAGGAACCCGTTGGGAAGATGTTCCTGAAAATTGGTTTTGCCCTGATTGTGGCGCTGGCAAAGAAGATTTTGAAATGATTGTTATTGATTAAATAGAATCCAACAAAGCCCAGCAGAAGTAGCCTTGATGCAGCGCAGCGTAATCAAAGGTTTCCTTTCATCGGGGAAATTACCTAAAAAATTAGAGAGAGTTAAATAGTTGAGCCTGTTAACAGGGTTTGACGAAAGAAAACCCTGATTACGCTGCATCAAGGCTACACTATCGTTCACAACGACGAGACATGAAAATACTCAGGAAAAACAATTGAGTTATTAGAAGTATACGCGTGGGCACACTTCGTTCTTTGTTTGCCCACTTTTAAAAAGGCTTTATTACTACCAGCAACACTATCCCTGTTAAAAACAGGACAGGTACTTCATTAAAAATACGAAAGAATAAAGTACTTTTAGTATTTAAACCCCTGGCAAATCGCTTAAGATAATGACCATTTAACAAATGATAAACCCACACAAGAATAACAAGACCTAATTTGGCGTGCATCCACCCTGCTTGTAGATAGTATGAGTAGTTATAGCTCATAACCCATAGACCCAATAACGTTGTAAGCAGGCCAGCAGGCCAGGTAATGCCATAATATAATCTTCTTTCCATAATCATAAAGCGTTCACAGCTTGGTTTATCATCAGCCTGTGTATGATAAACAAACAACCGTGGCAAATAAAACAACCCAGCGAACCATGCAACCATCGCAATAATATGAAACGCTTTGATTATTAACATCTCAATGGCTCACTTGCGCTTGGATTTAGGTTTAGACCGCTTCATCAAATTCAGCATTTCTACGCCCAATGAAAATCCCATTGCAAAATAAATATAGGCGCGGGGTATATGAAAAGAAAATCCATCGGCTACCAGAACCATGCCGATGAGAATTAAAAAACTCAAGGCCAACATCTTTATCGTAGGGTGTTTTTCAATGAATTTACTGACCGGTTCACTGGCATATATCATCACAAGAATTGCACAAGTAATAGCCGCTGCCATAACCCAAAAACGGTTGGTCAAACCAACAGCTGTTAATACACTGTCCAGTGAAAAAATGATATCCATTATAGCAACCTGAATTACAACACCTTTAAATGTTATCTGCTTGGCATGCATCGCCTTGATTTCAGCTTCATCCTCACCTACCTCGTGTCGAATTTCCTGAGTAGCCTTTGCTATTAAAAATGCACCACCCAATAAAAGAAATAAATCACGCGCAGAAAAACTAAATTCGTTCCAGGCAATCAAGGGCGTTTTCAACTTAGCCAGCCAGACAGCAGATGCAAGCAGCATCAGCCGCGTGACCCAGGCAAAAGTTAATCCCCAGCGTCTTGCGCTGCGTCTTTGTGCCAAGGGTAATCTTTCTGTCATAATTGACAAAAAAACCAGATTATCAATTCCTAATACAATTTCAAGAATGATTAAAGCCGATAAACTCATTAAAATATCTAAAATTTCCATCACTAACCCTATTTTGAATCTTTTTTTAACAGTTTCATAAAATCTAATGTTTTACTTGTTCGCTATCTTAGCTATAATAGTACCCGTAATACAAACTAAATGTGAGCAGCGACAATAATTAAATTATTCAAAAAACTGTTACGTCGAACCCGCAGCAGGCACAACACACCAGCTCCTGCTGAAGCGAGTTATATAATACCACGTAATCATCATAAACTTTCCAAAACAGACATAAGCAACAATGCGCTTAAGGTTCTGAATCGCCTTAATAGTGCCGGTTTTCAGGCATATCTGGTTGGCGGAAGTGTTCGTGATTTGCTTTTAGGTAAAGTACCTAAAGATTTTGATGTTGCAACCAATGCAACACCCAACCAAATTCGAAACCTGTTCAGGAACGCACGCATAATTGGGCGTCGTTTTAAACTTGTTCATATTATTTTTCACAGAGATATTATTGAAGTTGCTACGTTTCGCGGCAATGAAACCATCGATGAGAGCCAGCAGACCACTAATGAACGAGGCATGCTTGTTCGAGATAATGTTTACGGCACTTTAAATGAAGATGCCTGGCGTCGTGATTTCACGATCAATTCGCTTTATTATAATATTGAAGATGCTTCTATCGTAGATTACACCGGCGGCGTTAATGATGTGCAAGCGCGTCTGATTCGCATGATTGGTAATCCAGATACACGTTACCAGGAAGATCCTGTACGCATGTTGCGTGCCATTCGCTTTAGCGCCAAACTTCATTTTGAGTTATCACCAGAAACTGCTGAACCATTAGATCGTTTAAGTTATTTGATTCGGCATGTCTCCAGCTCCCGACTTTTTGATGAAATAACCAAACTTTATCAATGCGGTGAAGCAGAAACAGTTCAGCGCCTTTTAGTTAAGCACGGTCTTTTTAAACAACTGTTTGAACAAACTGATTCCTTATTTGGAAGTGAATATCCGGTTAATCCTTTAATTGGTATTGCTCTGGAAAATACGGATACTCGTATTCGGGATAACAAACCAATTACTCCTGCTTTCCTGTTTGCCGTTTTTCTATGGTTCCCTTTGCAAAAACGCGCAATACAATTGCAAACAGATGAGAATTTACCGCCACTGCCTGCATTAGAAAAAGCAATGTCGCTAGTAATCAGCGAGCAAAATCAAATCATTGCTGTTCCCAAACGTTTCACACAGATTATGCGTGAAATATGGTTGTTGCAATTCCGATTTCCAAAGCGATTTGGTGGACGAGCAACAAATCTGTTGCAACACCCTCGTTTTAGAGCTGCCTATGATTTTCTGGCCTTACGCGCATTGGCGGGTGATGAATCCATGGAGTTAGCTCAATGGTGGACAACTTTTCAGGAAGTCACTGAGGAAGAACAGCATGCGATGGTAGAAGCGCTGACGCCACCTGCCGTTAAAAAACCAAGAAAAAAACGACGGAAACCCAAAACCGAAACATTATGAATCTCTGTTATATAGCCCTGGGTAGCAATTTAAACACTGCACCCAGGCAATTATGTATGGCAATTAACAGACTTCGGAAGTTGCCTTTTACCCATCTTATAAAAATTGCAAAATTTTATTCTAATAAAGCATGGGGACGTAAAGTTCAACCACGCTTTTTTAATACTGTAGCAGCAATCTACACATCTCTGACCCCCGAGCAACTTTTGCGTGAATGCCGACGTATTGAAAATAAACAGGGTCGATATCGCCATGTTAAATGGGGAGCAAGAACAATTGATCTCGACATTCTTTATTATGGTTCCAAAGTTATAAACAAACCTGATTTAATTATTCCCCACCCAAGAATACACGAACGCGATTTTGTATTGATTCCGCTGAAGGAAATACAAAAGCCCAAATTTTGAATCGCTTGAAATCCGAGCCGGTTGAAATCCGAGTCTCTTAAAATCCGAGCCGCGACTGTTAAGGAGCGTTTCTCAAACTTCAGGCTAAACCGCAGCTTCCCCAACACTCCCTCACGGTCGCGGCTCGGATATCCAACGCGTCTACATTGAAATCCGAACCACTTGAATCCGAGCCGCGACTGTTAAGGAGCGTTTCTTATACCTCAGGCTAAACCGCAGCCCCATACAATGCTCCCTCACGGTCGCGGATATTTGCTAACTCTATTGCCTGATAAGCACGAATACTCTACACTGCAACTAAGTTTTATCTATCCGTATAAGCAAGGAGCAGCTGTGTTTAAAACCATTTTACATGCCACTGATATGAGTGAAAATCATTTTGATCTTTGCCGACAATCTGTTGATTTCGCCAAATCGCTTGGCGCTGAAATTTATTTCTTAAACGTAATAGAAACACCGACATCCTTACAATTAGCACAAGGTCTTGGCTTTGCCGAGCTTGCTAATCCTGCAAAAGAAGATGCTCAGACTGTTATGAGCACGATTGGTGATGCATTGAATGTTCCACCCAGCCATTTATTTGTTGAAGTAGGCTCAGCTTATAAACATATTCTGGCTAAAATCAGTGAATTAAATTGTGATTTGGTAATCTTGGGTACACATCAGCAAAATTTACCATCGTTTCTAGGAAGTACAGCGCATGCCGTTGTTCATCACGCACCCTGCGCTGTTTTAACTATTCGTACTCCTAAAAGCGAATAAGAGTCTTATGGCAACGTGAGCCACTACCAACACGGTTACGCGTGGGCACGTCGCTTCGCTCCTTTGCCCACCCTACCCATAATTGTTCTTTTTTGGTGCTTTGGTGAAATCGCACCGATTGTAGGGCGGGCAAAACGAAGTGCCCACCCATTTTTTCATCGGCGCTTGGCTCGTTTTAGTAGTCGTTTTTTATGTTTTATCTGGCGATCAGTCAGTATATTTTTCTTATCTTTAAACGGATTAACACTGCTTTTAAACTCAACCTTCAGCGGTGTTCCTACAAGTCCTAAATGAGCCACAAACGCATTAATTAAATAACGTTTATAACTATCTGGCAGTGACTCTAATTGATTACCGTGAATAATAACAATGGGTGGGTTATGTCCGCCAACGTGTGCATAACGCAACTTAATGCGACGACCATTTACCAGAGGGGGAGTATGTTTACTGACTATATCCTGTAATAATCTGGTCAATCTTGGTGTAGAAAGTGTCTGAATAGCACAAGCGTATGCTTCATCTATATCAGTAAATAACCCACCTACCCCACTTCCATGCAATGCGGAAATAAAACGGATTTTGGCGAAATTAGCAAAATGCAGACGGCGTCCCAATTCAATACGCACGCGCTCTTTATGATCCTCTTCAAGACCATCCCACTTATTAACCGCAATAACTAATGCTTTCCCCGCTTCAATGATAAAACCGAGTAAGTGCATATCCTGCTCAGTTAATCCCTCTTGGGCATCTAACAGCATTAAACAGACATGCGACTCTTTAATAGATTGCAGGGTTTTGATAATAGAAAATTTTTCAATTTTTTCATCAACTCGGGCACGACGCCGAACGCCTGCCGTATCAATTAAGGTGTATTCTTTTTCGTTACGAGTAAAGGGTATCGAAATGCTATCTCGGGTTGTTCCAGGCATATCGTAAACAACGACCCTTTCCTCACCAAGAATACGGTTTACCAACGTTGATTTACCAACATTTGGCCGCCCTACAAACGCAATTTTTACAGATTTATTTTCGGTTCGATCTTCTTCTGCATACTTTGGAAAATCTTTAGTGAGCTTCTTGAATAAGGGAACCATCCCCTGACCGTGAGCAGCAGACACCGAATAAACGTCCGGAAATCCTAGACGTTGAAACTCAGCGCATGCAATTTCATCTTCAATACCTTCGGATTTATTAACAACCAGAAAAACGGGTTTGCTAATTTTTCGTAATCGTCTTGCAATGGTTTCATCAAGTCCAGTCAAGCCAGCACGAGCATCCACTAAAAAGAGAACAACATCTGCCTCTTCAAGAGCCATAGCTGACTGTTTCGACATTAACTCATCAACTGCTACATCATCAACACCCACCCCACCAGTGTCCACAACTATAAATGGCTTATTTTCAAATTCAGCATCACCATATTGGCGATCGCGGGTAAGCCCAGGAAAATCTGCAACAAGTGCATCCTGAGTACGGGTAAAACGATTAAACATTGTGGATTTGCCAACATTAGGCCGACCCACCAAAGCTACAACAGGAATCATCAGATTAACTCACCGAAATACGATTTAATTTGCCATTTGCAGTCATAACATAAATATTTTTTCCTGCTACAGCGGGAGCAATGTTAATTGCGCCACTTAATTGAGTTCGTGCTACAAACTCACCATTTTGTATCGAAAGAACATGTACAAAACCACTTTTATCACCAACAACCAAGCGATTGGCAACTAAAAGCGGCTCCGTTAAACCACGCGCTTTTAAAGCAACCTGTTTCCAGATAACCTGGCCGTTTTGTTTATTATATGCCCAGATAACATCATCACTATCTGTCATATAAAGTACATTGCCGCTCACTACAATATTCTTATAGGTAGAAGCTGGTTTACGCCATATAAACTCACCACTACTTAACGATAGCGCACCTATATAACCTTGATAACTTGCTAATAACGCAACGCCATTCTGAACGATTGGATCAGCGTCAATGTCAACCAGACGCTCAACATCGCTCGCACCACTGGCATAAGCAATACTACGCTGCCAAAGAAGTTGGCCATTTGTTAAATCAACAGCATCCATTTTGCCATCTGAATAACCAACCAAAGCGATATGATTATCGACAATGACAGGCGACGAACTGGCTTTTAAAATAAGGCTGGGCGAACCATGCTCGGAAAGCCACAACTCTTTGCCTGTATTTAAATCAAAAGCATACAGATTTCCATCAATCGTTTTAGCTATCACTTTATTATTAGTAATTACGGGCTTGGATAAAACATCCCCAGATACGTTGCTTTGCCATAACTCACTACCATCAGCCTGTTTTAAAACAACAATTTTTGAAGTATCCGTTCCTACGGCAATATGACCATTAACGACGGTAGGACCACTAATAATTCCTGCATTAATCTTTTTCATCCACAATACAGAGCCGTCTTTTTTATTAACAGCCTGCATTATTCCACTCGCATCTGCTGTGTAAATAATATTGCCTGATAGTGCTGGCTTAAGTTTTTGAAAAGCACTGCTTTTTTGGGTTGATCCGACAGGTACTGACCATTTGAGTGCAACCTTGTCTTTAGCCGCAATTGGCTCCAACACAGCAGGTGGCTGCGTATTGTCTTTACCCAGCATATAATCATCAACTGTTGAACACGATGACAGGGCTAAAACAACAATACTCAAGACTATTTTTTTCATATCTAACATATAACCTCTTAAATCAAGCAGACTGTAAATTATTCGTACCCGCGCCGACTGTTACAGACTGCGCTAAGGCTGCAAGTTCATTCGTTTTCATTTCCAGGTAAAGATTTGCCAACCCCTGAGTTTTAACGTCATTGATTGCTTCTTTGTAAGCTATAATTGCCTGTTCATATTTCCCCGTAGCAGCGAGAATATCACCTTTTAATTCATTAATAACTGGATTATAAATAGTTGCATCGACGCTTTTTAATTCACCCAACGCCTGATCGTATTTTTTCTGAGCGAATAAAATTCGAGCAATCCTTAAGCGTGCAACCTGTTTTAAAGCATTTGCACTTGAGTGATTAGCAACATAATTCAGCATATTTTTTGCTTTATCAAAGCTCTCTTTTTCAGCATAAACTTTAGCCATTGCCATCCGCGCAGCATCAGCATAAACTGTTTTACCATAAACACTTATCAATTGATTTGCATAAGCACTTATGCCTCTCTCGTCATGGTTGGAGAAAGCAACCATCAAGTGCTCGTAAGCATTCGATGCTTTGGTAGCAACCTTGTTAACATGCCACTGCCAGTATTTATAACCCGAAACAGAAAGCATAATTACCGATAAAACAATTGTAATGATAGTGCTATAGCGCATCCACCATTTTTTTATAGCTTCAATTTGTTCTTCTTCTGTCATGTAAGTCGACATTCTATTCTCCTGCTATCATCCCAGATAGTCTTGTAAGTACTGATTTAATTGTTGCTGCGGCATAATAAGCTGCTCTGCATGGCTCCGAAGGTTTTTAACACTAACCTGATTATTTCTCAACTCATCTTCACCAAAAATAATCGCAAAATCCGCTCCGCTTTTATCAGCTTTTTTAAACTGACTTTTAAATCCACCGCCAACGGTATTGGTAATTACTCGCCAGTCAGGTTTCAAATCGCGTAACTCTTCAGCAATAATTAATGCCTTGCGCATTCCTTCATCCGTTGTGGCAATCATGAATAACGATGGATTCGCCCGAGGTTCAGCATTAACTGTTAGCATTTCCATTAATAACAGCAATCGTTCTGCACCCATGGCAAAACCAACCGCTGGCATTTTATTCCCGCCTAATTGCTCGACTAATGCATCATAGCGACCACCGGCACAGACTGTTGCCTGGCTGCCCAATTGATCGGTAACCCACTCAAAAACTGTATGACCATAATAATCCAGGCCGCGCACCAGAAAAGGATTTATTTCATAGGCGATTCCCATTTGCTCAAGACCCGAACATAAATTGGTAAAAGCTGATTTACTTTCTTCACCTAACGAATCTATCAACTTAGGCGCATTATTAAGTAGTGCACGAACATCTGAATTCTTACTATCTAATATTCTTAATGGATTTTTATCCAGCCGGCGTTTACTGTCGTCATCAAGTTTATCGCTATGTTGTATTAAGTAAGCCACAAGACGCTCTTTATAAAGTTGACGTTCTGCCAACTCGCCCAAGCTATTAATCTGTAAACTTACTGCATTGGAAATTCCCAATTTTTTCCATAATCGCCAGCATAATGCAATTAATTCCAACTCAATCGCACTACCTGCTATTCCTATTGCTTCAACTCCAAACTGGTTAAACTGGCGATAACGGCCTTTTTGCGGTTTTTCATGGCGAAACATAGGACCTGAATACCATAGTTTTTGCTGTTGATTATGTAATAAACCATGCTCAAGACAAGCGCGTAAACAGCCAGCAGTTCCTTCAGGACGTAATGTTAAACTGTCACCATTAAGATCATTAAAGGTATACATCTCTTTTTCGACGATATCTGTTACTTCACCAATGCTGCGTTTAAATAATAGAGTACTTTCAACAATGGGCGATCGAATTTCCTGATAGCCATATTGTTGCAAGCAATGCTTAAAATTTTCTTCTAATTGTTGCCAGGCAAGACTTTGTTCAGGCAGCACATCATTCATGCCCCTGATTGCTTGAATTCTATCAACCACTTTTTGCCTCCGACGCAGGCTCTTCATTACTGGTAGAAAACATGGACTGCATGCGTGACAAATCTGTTAGTTTTAGCTGAGGATCTGCTTTATCAATAGCCGGCTCTTCAAGTTGAGCTGTTTTTGAAGCAAACATGGGTTGCGCATCTTTATTTTTATGCCACCAGACACCTACTGCTACAATTGCTGTAATTGCGACCATCGCCGTGAACCAGCGAACAATACGCTCACCAAAATTAGATTCACGTTTACTTTGCCATAATGCTTTTTCAAGTTTACGTTCAGGTGAGTATTTATGATTAAATGTTGCCAGTAATGGTTCAGGCGCCATTCCCAACAGTTTTGCGTATGCACGTAAATAGCCTTTAATAAATACAGGTTCAGGCATATTTTGGTAGTCATCAGCTTCCAGAAGCTCTATTACTTTGACTCGCAAATGTAATTTTCCAGCAACATATTCTTGCGAAATACCCTTTTTCTCGCGCATTCGCGCTAATTGAGAACCAGGGTTTTCCTGATTACTTTGATTATTATCGTCTGCTGGTATTGTCATATTCATTTTTGGCTCCGGTATAGTCCGTAAAATTATTTAATTAAGTGTTGTTGATATTCGGCTGCTATATCAGATTTACCCGCTTTATGAGAAGCATCTATTGCCAAAGCCAACAGAGTTTTGTCGTTAAGCACGATTGTTTGATATTTTTTTAAATTGATCAACGCGTCTTCGGCATTATTTTGTTTCAATTCAACTGTTACCAATTCATATAAAGATTGTTTAAGCACGGGATCGTGTTCGAGCGCCTTTATAAAATAAGTTGATGCTTTATTATAATCTGGAATTGCTTCTGCACATAGACCAGCATTTTCATAGGCACCAGCCGTATGTACGTACTGTACATCTTTTACCGCTTGTATAAAATAGTTTTCAGCTTCTTTATATTTACCCTGACGACACAAAAATGCACCATAATTATTAAGTTGCGCACCACTGTTAGGAGATAACGAGAGAGCTCTTTGGTAAAATGCCCTCGCTTCATTCATATCACCTGTTTTTTCCAGATAGTATGCCATTGCACCATTCACTTCAGATGAGTCTGGAGCAAGCGTTAAAGCGGTCAACAATTTTTTTTTCGCTCGTGGTCGGTCATCCTGATTTAAATAGGCAATACCGAGTTGTGTATTGTAAGTCGCGGCATTTTGACGTTTAACATTCTTTTCTGTTTTTACAATTTTTTCAGCCTCAATATTCTGGCAGGATTGCAATAACAATAAAGCGAATAAAATCAACACACGGAACAAGAGAAACAAAATTACCATACCAATTTATTAAGTTGGCACATTATAACCGCTAATTAAGGAATTAAAAAAGGGTTATCCCTGCTTTTCCTCATTTGGTATTTGTTGATTGGCTGGTATAAAGTGCATCTTCTGCCATCTTTGAGAGCGGCTTGTCTTATCTTTAACCTCTCCAGCAAGCTGTCCACAAGCGGCATCAATGTCATCACCACGTGTTTTACGTGTAATAGTATTTATTCCTTTAGCTACAAGAATATCTCGAAATGCATCAATACTGGCTTGAGATGATCGCTCGTATTGAGTGAGCGGAAAAGGATTGAAAGGAATCAGGTTAACTTTAGCGGGTACATTTTTTAAGAGTTTGACCAATTGCACAGCATGCTCAGGTTGATCATTTACACCTTTAAGCATGACATATTCAAACGTTACTTTTCTTTTTGGTTCATCTTTAAAATATTGCTTACATAAAGCCATAAGCTCAGCAAGCGGATATTTTTTATTAATAGGTACCAGTTCATTACGGAGCAGATCGTTAGGTGCGTGCAACGAAACGGCAAGTGAAACGGGGCTGACTTCGCGCAGACGTTCCAGATCCGGTAAAACACCGGAAGTACTTAATGTTACTCTTTTTTTCGACAGTCCATAGGCAAAATCATCCATCATGATATCCATTGCCGCAACAACATTATCAAAGTTGAGCAATGGTTCACCCATTCCCATCATGACTACATTGGTTATGTGCTTGTCATGTGCGCCATTTTGTAAGGATAATTCTCGTACAGCAAGCCAGACCTGGCCTATAATTTCGGCTGTAGTCAGATTACGGTTAAAACCCTGCTTCGCTGTTGAGCAAAAACTACAGTTTAATGCACAGCCTACTTGCGATGAAACACATAATGTCCCACGAGTAGATTCAGGAATATAAACCGTTTCAATACAATTGCCACAATCAAGTTTGAGCAACCATTTACAGGTGCCGTCATTGGATTTCTGACTTGTGACAATCTCAGGTAAACGAATTTCAGCAATCTGGGTAAGCTTGTCGCGCAATACTTTACCCAGATTGGTCATTTGTGAAAAATCGCTAAAACCAGTCTGATGAATCCATTGCATTACTTGCTGAGCACGAAAAGGTTTGTCACCCATGTTGCTAAAAAATTCGCGCATTTGCTGGTAATTAAAATTCAACAGGTTAATTTTATCGCTCATCACTTATCCTTGCAAAACAGATTATCGGTTACAGATTTCATGCGGCTCGAAAAAGTATGCAATTTCAATTGCAGCATTTTCAGCACTATCAGAACCATGAACAGCATTGGCATCAATACTATCAGCAAAATCAGCACGAATTGTACCATGTGCCGCTTCTTTAGGATTAGTCGCACCCATCAATTCACGGTTTTTGGCAACGGCGTTTTCGCCACTTAATGCCTGAATCATCACTGGACCAGAAATCATGAAAGTAACCAGATCGTTGAAGAAAGGACGTTCTTTATGAACAGCATAAAAACCTTCTGCCTGCTCACGTGTTAATTGAGCCATTTTTGCAGCAACGATGTTTAAACCGGCATTTTCAAATCTGGATAAGATTTGTCCAATTGCAGATTTTGCAACCGCGTCAGGTTTAATAATTGATAAAGTTGTTTCAGTAGCCATTTGTACTCCGTGTTGATTCAGATTAGAGGGCACTATTATACACGATTAACAGGGGTGCTGGCTAATATAAGTTAACCCTCACCCAAAGCAGCATCAAAATAGAGTGATTCTTTGTTTTCTGAGTCCTGAACAGGATTAATACGATACTCAGGTAATACTGAAAGTAGTTCTTTAGCTTTTAAGATCGCTTCATAAAATTCCGAACGAAACTGCCGAAGCTTAATCCCCATGTCATTGATAGCCTCGGAAAAATTTCTTAATGTAATTTCAGTTTGCCCTACAAAAGCTGTTAGGGTAGATATCTCCTCAAGAATCTGATGTCGTACCGTTTCATTCAGACCTGAGCCAAAATTTTTTTCAACAATTGCCCAGCCCCCTTCTTTCATACGACTATTTTTAAAATCATAATGAATAAGCAATCCTGTTAAGGCTTGAATAATGCTGCTATCCGATTTATTAATATCATATAGCTTGAATTCTTTTTTCAGTCTGCCAGCTATAGAAACAAGTAGCGCTTGCCATTCTCTGGCATGCTGCATAAGTATTGTTTGGCTGTTTGCGATCAAATTATTGTGTTCAAGCTCTGTATCGTTAAATTTTTGATTAAATTCAATAAGCGATTTCCGTTGATTTTCAATATCTTCGCGAGTCATCCCTCCTGGTGCTTCCTCACTTTTACCGCTCTCACCAGAAACCAGGTAATCAATAAATAGTTTTTGTGCATATAATTGATAATCACGCGCCTGTTGTAAAATTATCCCATTAAACACATTGCGCAACGGCACACGCAATAGATTGTGATAAAACGTATCAGGCGTATTTAATACAAAAACCATGTCATCTGAAGTCAATTTAATCTGATACCGCTCAAGCAGACGCTGAACAGTAATCAGGCCATAGGTTGAAACCCAACCGGTTAAATCATTTTCTGTATTTTCATCGCTCATTATTCATCCAACTTGATTTTGTAACAGTCTGTGATATAAAACGTTATTTTAAATTATAGATTAAATTCCCATGCTAAACGTTCTTGCCGCTGATATGCAAACCTTAAATCACTTTCTTCGTCTGCCCACACCAGTTTTATGGCTGGAAGCTGCCGTTGATAATCTGCCTTTACTTCTGATTGATCATGCACATTGTGAACGTAAAGCCGCAGCTACTGCACTCAATTTTATAAGCAAATATCCGGCTCACAAAGAATTGGTTGCTTTAATGTCACCTTTGGCTCGTGAAGAATTGCTCCATTTTGAAAAAGTAATTGATATAATGAATTTACGAGAGATTGAATTTATATCGTTGACACCATCGGATTATGCCCAGAAATTACATTGTCGAATAACCAAATTCGATAGTAAAGAGCGCTTGCGCGATCAGCTATTAGTTGGAGCAATTATTGAAGCGCGTTCTTGCGAACGGTTTCAGGCGCTAATTCCCTTTCTGGAAGATAAAGTACTGGCTCGTTTTTATGCATCTCTGGTTAAATCTGAATCGCGACATTTTCAGGAGTATTTACGTCTTGTCAATTTATATAGCGATGATTATGAGGAGCGTCTTGATTATTTTCTACAAATTGAAAATCAGTTGATAAGTTCAGAGGATTCGGTATTCCGTTTTCACAGTGGAATACCGATTATTAGTTAAGGCATCATACGAGGTGATGTTGACAAAGGCGTAGGCGCTGTACTTGCTTCAGGTTCTTCTGGAGCTTCCAATTCCGGCTTCATTTCAAACTGGAATCTGTTTTCTAACGCTGCTTTTAGGCCGTGATCATCGTCTTTATTCAGTTCGCTAAACCGCTTAGGGGTTAAAATTATGGGTTCTTGCGGATCTTGCGGGTTATCTTCATAATATACTTTAACTACTTTCTGATTATTATCAGTCATTTCAGTATTTTTAACACCTTTCAACTCTAGCCATTTATCCACTACATCCTGAAATATCTTTTTATGGTCTTCAGAAAGAGGCGTGTCACCAATTGCAGCCGTGGTAGTCAAAATACCATTGCCATCGACTTTAGCGCTAAAAACCAATGCATCTGGTTTTATGTCATCTTTAAGGCCTGTCATTACAGCAACTTTATCTACTGCGCCTTTGATAGTTTTGTCGTATATGATTTTAAGCGCAGGTTCAACAGGCCAATTATTTAATTCTTTACATAAAGCTTTATTGAATAGACCCAATGACTTCATCATAAGAGCAAAAGCAGAAGTGGCATCGGTATAACCTCTTAGTGCTTCGTTCATCGCATTTTTATTCTCAATTCCATGCGCTTCCCAGGCAGCATTTGCCTCCGCTTTTGCCGCTGCATCCTTGTTCTTTTGTAATTGAAGGTCGTTCTTGATTAGCACTTGCTGCTTTTGATTAAGAGCCTGCGTTCTTAACGTTAAATCGACTCCGGTATCAGGTTTATCCAATAACGATTTTGCCTTATCCAGGATACTGCCATCTTTTTCATTCGCCATGACTCACTTCCTATACGTTAAGATTGAATATAATAAAGACCCTTTGTATTATGATAACACAATAATTGGGGACTTTCATCCCAGTCACTTAAAATATATTGCTTATAAACAGCATTTTTAAAATCATATTGGGTTAAACCAGGCTTATGCGTATGACCATGAATTAATGTCATCACCTTATTTGTTTCCATATGCGCAAGCATTGCCTCGGGCACAACATCCATTACGGTCATCTCTTTTTTGCGATTCGCTTGACTAAACTCTCTGACTCCAGCTACTAATCTATTACGAAAATTAAAAGGCAGGCGCAGGAAAAGGCGTGAAAACCATTTATTTCGGGTAAACCGTCTAAATCGCTGATGCGATTTATCAAGCAGACAATAGCGATCGCCATGAACCAATAATACAGGCATATTTGCCAATTGGATGATTGTGGGCTCGTTAAGTAATGTCATGCCCGCTTGTCTGATTAATTTAGTACCAATCAAAAAGTCACGATTACCGTGCATAAAAAAAACAGACAAACCTGCTTGTGACAATTTTTTTAATTGCTGAACTATAGAAAGACTCCAAGCGTCAAGGGCATCATCGCCAGGCCAGGCATGAAAAAAATCGCCAAGAATATAGACGTTTTTTGTATTCAAAAGTGCCCAATCAACAAATTGATTAAAACGCTCGGTAATTAATGGTTCATTGGGATGTAAGTGCAAATCCGAAATAAATACAGCCTCTAGCATAGAGGCTCAACTTGTATGTGATCGCCCTGAAGATAAATCTGACAAGGCCCTGCATGGGGCTCAATTACATCACTCAATTTATAAAAACCGGCAATGGAAATCAGTTCCGCATCAAGAGACTGGCAAAAAATCCGTGCATTTCGATCACCAGAAATTCCTGCCAAAGCCCTTCCCCGTAAAGCACCATATACATGAATATTTCCATCTGCCAGCAGTTCTGCACCATGACTAACAGATGCTGTTATCACCAGGTCGCCACCTTTACTTACCACCTGTTGACCAGAGCGCACCGGTGTAGTTAGTAATTTGGTTTTTAACTCTTCGTGACTGATAAGCTCGTCACTACTGCTTGCAACCTCTTCAGGACTTTCCTCGATCAATGTTTTGTCGTGCGTGGATGAACCATGAAAAACGGCAAGGCCAGAACATTGTGCAAGAGTCGCCAACAAGGGCTTTGCTCCTTGAATTCCCACTGGCAGAAGGTTGTTTTCTCGCATGATTTTGCAAAACACATCCAGATCAATATCATTTTCCAATGCACTGCAATCAAGTACTACAGGCGTATTATCAAAAAGTTTGGGAGCTTTTAAAATTACCTCTCTTAACTGCTGTTCAAAAGCTGCTTTATCCGCATTTAACAATTGAATTACGGTAAACGTATATAATCTGCCTTTTAACTTAAACGCTTGTAATTTCAATAAATTATCAGTCATAACTATGATATCCCTGGCTCTTTTTTTTGTTTATACTATCATGAGAGTATACATAACAGAAGGATATCATCGTGGAGAAAACGTGGTTGGAGCATTATCAACAGGGAGTTCCTCATGAAATTGACCCCAGTGAGTATTCATCATTGGTCGCACTTTTTGAGAATTCATTTCGAGTACACGCTAATGCTGTAGCCTATGTTAATCTTGGTTGTGAACTGACCTATAAACAGTTAGATGATAAAAGCAAAGAATTTGCGGTTTATCTTCAGCACCTTGGTTTACAGAAAGGCGCACGTGTCGCATTAATGATGCCCAATGTTTTGCAGTACCCTGTGGCCTTATTTGGTATATTGCGGGCAGGTTTTACTGTTGTGAATGTTAACCCTTTGTATACTGCTGATGAACTCACTCATCAGTTAAACGACTCCGGCTCTGAGGTAATCGTGGTTCTGGCGAATTTTGCTCATACCGTTGAAAAGTCACTGCCTAATACGCCAACAGTTAAACACGTGATTACTACACAGATTGGCGATCTGTTTCCTAAAATTAAAGGATTTATAGTTAACGCCGTAGTCAGGTATATTAAAAAAATGATTCCAGACTATACCATTGCCAACGAAATACCATTTAACAGCACGTTAAAAGCCGGTCAAAACAAACCGTTTATTGAGCCCGTCTTAACCCATGACGATATTGCTTTTCTGCAATATACAGGCGGTACTACCGGGGTAGCCAAAGGAGCAATGCTTACTCATGGCAACATGGTTGCTAACGTATTGCAGGCAACCGCGTGGATAAGCCCTTTAGATATAAACGAGCAGGATATTATCGTTACAGCTCTTCCTCTGTATCATATTTTTTCGTTAACGGCCAACTGCCTGACGTTTATTAAAGCCGGGGCAAAAAATATTTTAATTACCAACCCTCGAGATATACCTCATTTTATTGATGAAATAAAAAACAGTAAATTTACTGCAATCACAGGTGTAAATACATTGTTTAATGCCATGTTAAATAATCCCAAAATTGCAGAAATTAATTTTAGTAAAGTTAAACTGGCTTTGTCTGGCGGTATGGCTTTACAAAAAAGTGTTGCTCAGCGTTGGAAAGAGGTAACCAAAACGCGGGTACTTGAAGCCTACGGCTTAACTGAAACATGCCCTGCTGTGACTATCAACCCAATGTATCTTGAAGAATATAATGGCAGTATTGGTTTACCCTTACCATCAACGGACATTTCAATACGTGATGAGAATGGTCAGGAAGTAGGTTTGCGTGAGCCCGGAGAACTGTGTGTAAAAGGACCTCAGGTTATGGCTGGCTATTGGAAGCGTCCTGATGAAACGGCCAACGTGTTCACGTCGGATGGATTTTTAAAAACAGGCGATATGGCTCAAATTGATGAAAACGGTTATGTTTATCTGGTGGATCGTAAAAAAGATATGATCGTAGTCTCTGGTTTTAATGTCTATCCTAATGAGGTTGAACAGGTCATAGGTTTACTGCCTGGTGTTCTTGAAGTTGGTGTGATTGGCGTCACCAGCGATGATTCAGGCGAACGGGTTAAAGCCTGTATTGTTAAACGCGATCCCGATTTAACAGCCGAGCAGATAATTGCTCACTGCAGAGAACATTTAACTGCTTATAAAGTTCCTAAAATAATAGAGTTTTACCCAGAGTTGCCAAAAACCAATGTCGGCAAGATTTTACGTCGCGCTTTGAGATAATATCCAACTTGAAATTACTATTCTGAACAATCTATAAGCTGCCGCATAATTCTAGCGGTAGCACCCCATACAAAATAATCGTCGCTGATAAATCGCCAGGTTTTTATTTTAATTCCTTTTCGTTGAACGATTATCTCTTCATAATTTGCAGGATCACAAACTTCTTGCATAGGCGCACAAAATACACTGTCAACTTCCTCAGAGTTAATAATATAGGGGTGAAGTTGATCAATCGTCGCTAACCATGGCTGGATATGATAGCCAGTTAGCGTGATTTCCGATTTTAGCATTTTCAGTAATTGAACACGGGAAGAAGCAATTCCTACTTCTTCATGCAGTTCGCGTAAAGCCGTTTGATATAAATCGACATCATCTTGCTGCCAATGCCCGCCTGGAAAACATACTTCGCCAGGATGATTACTCAGCGATTTGCTACGCTGAGTGAGCAAGAGTGTGTCATTCTCAAGAACACGTATAACGATCACCCCTGCTTTATGATTCATATAACCCCTTCAAAATAGCTGCAATTTTTATAAAGCACTCCTGATATTCTTCTTCACAATCTGAATCAATTACTATGCCACCACCAGCATATAAATGTAAAAAATTCTTTGTTGCGGTAATAGTCCGAATAGCAATATTACTATCAGATTGTCCATGTTTTGAAAAATAGCCAATACTTCCACAATAAATACCACGAGCATATTTTTCATGCTCGGCAATTACTTTCATTGATTCCAGTTTTGGCGCACCGGTTATAGAACCACCTGGAAAACAGGCTTTAAAGGCTTGAATTGCGCTAATTTCGTCACGGCATTGTGCTCTAATATGGCTAACTAAATGATGTACTTCCGAATAACTTTCCACCTGGCATAAGCCATCAACTATAACCGATCCTGTTTTAGCAATCTGACCAAAATCATTACGCAACAAATCAACAATCATAACGTTTTCAGCCCGATTCTTTTCACTGCTCAAGAGTTTCTGACATAATAGATTATCGAGTTCGGGATCATGAACGCGTTTTTCACTGCCTTTAATCGGAGAAGTTAAAAGAAACCTGTTTTCAAGTTTAACAAAACGTTCCGGTGAAAAAGAAATAATACCGCCGTATTCTGTGTGCATAAAGGCTGCATAAGGAACAGGATTAACTTCTCTGATGCGTTGATAAATTGCCCATAAGCTTCCCTCATAACCTGCAACAAATGGCTGAGTATAATTAACCTGATAACAACGCCCACGCTGCAAATCCTGATGAATTGCATGAAAGGCCTGTTCGTACTCAATCTTACTGATTAAAGGAGAAAAAGGACTGGTTATCTTACAATCCAGATTATCTCCCATTGGGCTGTGCCATTTTGTCAGCACCTTATCAATAATCGCAGGGGTATCTGCTTGCGTGTTACCTGCAAACAACGTGATTTTTCTTAATTGATGATCAGTGATAATTGCCCAATCATATAAACCACATAATAGCAAAGGTACCGAGGCCAAATCATTTTGAGGACTAATCTCAATGTTGGCTAATTCACAAGCAAGGTCATAGGAGAAAAAACCAATTGCGCCACCTTGGAAAGGCAAATCAAGCCCATAATCGACGTGAGTAATTGCCTTTTGCAAATCAGTGAATGTTTTTTCAATATCGCCTTGTTCACGCACCAATTTGATTTTATGATAAGGCATTGCGCTCAAAATATCATAACGGCCACGGGTTTTATCAATACTTTCAAGCAAAACAAAACCCGGTAAATCCTGAAGCTTTTGATAGTTTTTTGCGATTTCGTCAGTATACGGTAACTCAATTAAGGTAAAATGCATCACTTTAAACCTTTTTTTATGATTTTTTTACAGAAAACACTTTACGTGTAAGAAATCAAATTGTACAGTTCCTTGATTTTTTCTCAACTTGAACAGGCTTATATGCAAATTTATTTTCAACACATCCGATATAAAGGTAGTCCCTTAATATGGGAATATGACCCACACCTAAATAAAGCAATTTGCACATCCAGGCTACATGATGCAAAAAAACCTTTAACAAAAGAAGATATTAAGCATTTACTTGCAGAACTAACAAAAATTACAGGTGTATCTGTTGTAAGCAACAAAGCTACAATTGACAATTGTAAAGTATTTTTTCAAACTCACCCCTTGCAAAAAATATCGCAGTACGCTCTCGATTTAACTCAAGTTATACCGCCGGATGACTCACCTTTAAGTGGACATACAATAATCCGTTCAAAAAGCAGCCCTGATTTTAAAGATTCATCTGGCTCCGGTAAAAACACGCCGGGAAGTGCCGATCAGAATAAGGCGCAAACAGGGTTAGGTTTTTTTGAAAGAACCATATATGAGGCGGCAAGTTTACGACTAGATGACTTGATCCCCAAAAATAATCCAAGTTTTTCTGCTATAGCAGGTGCAACAACCTGTTATGAAAAAGATTTAAGCAAGTCCCATCCTTCACTCAAATCGTTTAAGCAAAAAATGCCATTGGAGCTTATTGAAAGCAGAAAAATTTTGATTAAAACAACTACTAATCTCCTAAAAGAACTAACCATTAAAAGATACGATATCTTATATGATATAAAAGGCGAATTTATAGCGGAAATACGTGATTTATTTGATAATTACCTTGCTCCTTACTACCATCGTCCTGATTCAACAGATTCAGCCCCTACGATGCAAATAGCAGATTATTTCCGAAAAGTTATTGTAGAAACCATAAGTAGCCAACATTTTGTTTCAACTGGAGAAGAGTGTATTAAGTTAAAACAAAATTTAATGGGTCTGGCCAATTTTTCTCATGCACCGGAATTTGTTACTGCTTATACAAATATGGCTCATTCCCCTGTAAAAACGCTTTTACGACCCCTGTTTTATTTAATTGACCCTGCAATAGATGATAATCTGATTACTAGCGATCCGAACCTGCTAATGGAATTAAGGAACTTTAAAAATTGTTTAAAATCATCAACAGGCGATATTTATAAAAAAATGATTCAAATTGAAAATATAGCTTATAAGCTGTGTTTGTATCAATATGAGACTTATACCAAAATCACTCAACTTAAAGAATTAGTCAATAAATCGGAAAGTAAGATTGATCTTGATCGAATTGCCAATAATTCATTAAACAATCTTATTATTCACGACTTTTTTTGTGACGTTTATGAATCCGTTTTTAGCATAGTGGCTTCCTATATTACTAACGATAGCAAGAAACTAAAATTTAAAGAGTGTTTAATGAAGGATTTGAAGACTTATCTGGACTCTGATAAAGAATTTATAATTTCTACTCAAAGCGAAGGAACCGAAATTGTGTTGCCTAAACAAAAGTATGCAACCGCCGTTTACAATCTGGAATATGACCAGCCTTATCTTTCGGAAGCACTCGCAACGCTTTACAAATCAAAATTGCCCAAATCAGCTAAACCCGAACAACTTTCTACACTTTTAGTAACCGCTTTGAAGGAGCAAGTAGAAATTTATGAAAAGACCCAAGCGCAAAAAAAGGAAAATAATCAATCTCCACGCCACACACCAATTAGTCTTGAAACATTCCTGGCTCAGCAGGTAAGAATGTGATAAACCATCCTGGAATGATGGTTTTTACCTTAATTTATGAGTATCCTATTGTGACATTGTGAATTCAGGAGACGATTCGTGACAATAGTGGCTCGTTTTGAAATACCGTTTTATCAGGTGATTGACGAGCAAGGTGAGTTATGTAACACATTACCATCTTGCGGCGAGGATAAAGCTGTTTTGCTGGAGTTATATCGCGTTATGGTTCGCACACGGACTTTTGATAAAAAAGCGATTGCATTACAACGTACTGGTAAAATGGGCACATACGCGCCTATTAATGGTCAGGAAGCTATTTCCACAGCTATTGGCCATGCCATGCACAAAGAAGATGTCTTTGTACCCTATTATCGAGATTATGCCGCTCAATTTCAGCGTGGCGTAAAAATGTCGGAAATTCTTTTATATTGGGGCGGTGATGAACGAGGCAGTCAATTTGCCTGTGATTCAGAAGACTTCCCCATTTGTGTTCCAATTGCCTCTCAATGTTTACATGCTACCGGTGTAGCTTTTGCAATCAAATATCGAAACGAGCAGCGCGTAGCTGTTACTTGTATCGGTGAAGGAGGAACGTCTGAAGGTGATTTTTATGAAGCAATGAATGTTGCTGGTGCATGGAATTTACCGGTTGTTTTTATTGTAAATAATAATCGATGGGCAATTTCTGTTCCTCTGTCTAAACAAACAGCCACAGAAACCGTAGCTCAAAAAGCTATTGCCGCAGGCTTTGCTGGGGTTCAGGTTGATGGTAATGATGTTGTTGCCTGCCGACAGATCATTGGTGATGCTATTGAAAAAGCACGACGTGGCGAAGGGCCAACGCTGATTGAGGCACTGACTTATCGCTTATGTGATCACACAACAGCAGATGATGCGACCCGCTATCAACCACAAGATGAAGTAGATGAAGCCAAGTTAAAGGAACCTATCGGCCGGTTTAAACATTATCTTGAACAACAAAAATTATGGGATGACGCTAAAGAAGAACAGCTTCTGCAGGAAAGTGCTAAACAGGTACAAGAAGCAGTTGATGAATATTTAAACCGCCCACCACAAAAAATAAGCAGCGCATTTGATTATCATTACGCCGAATTACCTGATTATTTGGTAGAGCAACGAGCAATTGCAATGGAGGAAGCCGCTCATGCCTGATATTACTCTCATAGAAGCAGTTACCCAAGCATTAGCCTATGAACTTGAGCATGATGACAATGTGATTGTTTTTGGTGAAGACGTTGGTAAAAACGGCGGTGTTTTCCGTGCTACGCAGGGTTTGCAAGATCGTTTTGGTGAAAGACGCGTATTTGATTCACCATTAGCAGAATCCATGATTGCTGGCCTTGCTGTTGGGATGTCTGCTCAAGGTTTAAAACCGGTAGCAGAATTTCAGTTTATGGGTTTTATTTATCCGGCGATGAATCAAATTATATCTCATGCAGCTCGTTTACGTAATCGCACACGAGGCCGTTTGCACTGCCCGTTAGTGTTCCGTGCACCTTTTGGAGGCGGCATTCGTGCACCTGAACATCATTCGGAAAGTACGGAAGCCTTATTTGCCCATATTCCAGGTTTGCAAGTGGTCATCCCCTCTTCTCCCAAACGTGCTTATGGATTATTGCTTGCGGCCATTCGCAATCCTGATCCGGTTATCTTTCTGGAGCCAAAACGTATCTATCGTCTGGTAAAACAGCCTGTTGAAGATAATGGTGAGGCATTGCCTATTGGCAAATGTTTTACTTTACAACAAGGTGATGACTTAACGTTAGTCAGTTGGGGCGCAAGCATGCATGAAACCCTGCAGGCTGCGAAACAATTAGGTGAGGAAGGCATTTCCTGTGAAGTAATTGATGTGGCAACTATTAAACCGCTGGATATAGAAACAATTATCAATTCCGTATCAAAAACAGGTCGCTGCGTAATTGTGCATGAGGGTGCGAAAACAGGCGGAGTCGGTAGTGAAATTTCAGCGCAGTTAATGGAAACCTGTCTCGACGATTTACTCGCGCCTGTTCAACGTGTTACCGGCTACGACATAGTAATGCCCTATTTTCAACTGGAAAAATACTATATTCCCAGTGTTAAACGTATTAAAGACAGCGTCATGAGCATAATGGAGTGAATATGAATATTTTTAATTTACCGGATTTAGGCGAGGGCTTACCAGATGCGGAAATCCACGAATGGTTTGTAAAGGAAGGCGACACTGTAAAAGCAGATCAACCATTAGTCTCTATGGAAACAGCAAAGGCTGTTGTTGATGTTCCCTGCCCACATGATGGCGTGATAACGAAATTGTTTGGCAAACCAGGTGATATTATCAAGACAGGTGATTCATTAGTTGGTTATGAAGCAACGTCAGCGCAAAAAGTTGATAAAGGTACCGTTGTTGGTAATCTTGAAGAAAGCCACGAAGTCAGTGAGGATAATTTTACTGTCGGAACCGTACAAAATCAAAATAGCAGTCAACGCAGCAAAGCAACGCCTGCTGTACGAATGCTGGCTAAAAAGCTGGGGCTTGATTTAAGTACGCTTACAGGAACCGGTGATCATGGCGTTATTACACGGGATGATGTTGAAAAAGCTGCAAATAAAACCACCTCATTACCCGAGGGCTTTGAGCCGTTGCGTGGCGTTCGGCGTGCGATGTTGGCGAGCATGGTGCAATCGCATCGTGAAGTAGTTCCTGTCAGTATTTTTGATGAAGCCGATATCCATAACTGGAAATCAGGAACAGATATCACCGCACGACTTATTCAGGCAATCACCACTGCCTGCATAAAAGAACCTGCTTTAAATGCCTGGTTTGATACTGAACATAGCGCTCGTAAATGTTTTAAAGAAGTTCATTTGGGTCTTGCTATGGATACCGAGGAAGGATTATTTGTACCGGTAATTCATAATGCTGAGCAACAAAACCCCGAGCAACTACGAAAAATAATTGATGACTATAAACAATCTGTACGTGAACGTGCAGTGCCAGCAGATAAATTAAAAGGTGCTACAATCACGCTGTCTAATTTCGGAAAATTTGCAGGACGTTTTGCCAGCCCTATAATTGTACCACCAATGGTAGCTATTATTGCAGTCGGGCGTTTGTTTGATGCCCCGGTTATAAAAGAAGGTAAGGTTGAATCACACCGCTCGCTCCCTTTATCCTTAAGTTTTGACCATCGAGCTGTAACAGGTGGTGAAGCTACACGCTTTTTGGGCGCGGTGATTGAATCGCTGCAACAGGTTTAAAATAAGAGTAGTATTAAAGTTTAGTATTAGAGTTCTAAAACCCGTCTTTACAAACGAAAGTAAAGCATCCATAGTTTTTCGTACTTTGAAAGCTGGAACAATATCCGTCTTTGCGAGGTACGAAGCAAACCAGAGTTCCGTGCTTCGATTTCTGGTTTGCTTCGCTAACCGCTCCTAACTAACTTCAAGACATCTTCGAATTTTCCCTTCTCCACTTTGGGGAGAAGGTGGCGCGTAGCGCCGGATGAGGGCGTTCATGTTGGCACGTATTGAGTGTTATTCTGTTCTAAAT
>Ga0105047_10003052_pt1 | contig 29669 bp, 24 predicted proteins | sample MAT04_FD_78384 | JGI IMG/M metagenome (GOLD analysis project Ga0105047, IMG submission 78384) | Freshwater microbial communities from Lake Fryxell liftoff mats and glacier meltwater in Antarctica - MAT-04 (megahit assembly) | ecosystem: Environmental > Aquatic > Freshwater > Ice > Liftoff... | reverse complement strand
TCGCCTGGCTGCGTTGCGCCGCCTCGACAGACGCAGAGTATGCCGTCGGACGGCGCGCCTTGCCAGACGAGCGCCTCGACACCCGCAACCCATCAACTTCACTGTGCAGAGCTACTAGTCCCCAGGGGACTCTCATCGCGAAAGGTGACCTCGATCGACAACGTCCGCGAAGAGGCAAACACGATCGCGAGCGCGATCCACACGCGCGGCGTCGCTGGGTCGGTCCGCCCGCCTTCAACAACCTCGACGCGAGCGCGTCCGCGGCCGGCGAGCGCGTGCTGCGCGGTGAGGTGCTGGAGATGTTCGATCCGCTGACGGGTTGGTCATCGCGGTACGGAGGTGGAATCTACGCCACCGGTTTGGCGCGGCTCTTCTCGACCGGCAACCGCATCGACGCCAACCGGGCGGTCCGCGGCGATGGGGGCGGTCTGCGCGTCAGCACCGCATCAGGGCGGGGGCTTGTTCGTGTTCCGCTTCCGCGCCGGCAACGGCTCGTTCACGGGTGATGCGATGACTGTGCTGGTCGAAGAGGTCCACGACGTCATCGGCGACGCCGAACTCGGTATCGACCTGGAGCATCAGTCGAGCTGAGCATCCATGGCGCCTTTCGTACCGCTGCGCTACACGCTCCCGCTCCCTGCGGGCCTGGCCGATCTGCTGGCCGGAGCTTCGCTGCCGCGATTCCTCGACGACATCGGGGTGGTGGCTTTCAACGTCTCGCAGGGCGCTGAGCACCTGTACCGGATGGACGCCACCTTGGCGGTGCGCGAGGTGATCGACCTCGAGTTCCCTGGGCTCCAGGGGGGGGTCGCTGACCCTGTTCCCTGGCCTCGATCTCACCCAGGGCCATACCTTCTCGGTGATCGCCGGCTGCCGTCACGACGGCGAGCGCGAACTGGCCGCCTCGGTCCCGGTGGAGCTGCGCATTGTCTCGGACGCGCTGCGGCCGGCGATCGTGGACGCCGCGCTCCACTTTCCGCCCTCGCTTCGTGATCTGGCGACAAGCGTGGCCGTCACCGGCGCGACCATCGGCGCCAATGGCTTTGGCGGCACCGTCCACTGGAGCGCGCCCGCCGATGGCGCGCGCCTCCCTCTCCTCGGCGGCCTGTCGGAGCGGCTGGCTCTGGTGGTGCGCGACGTCTCGGTCACGTTCGCGAGCAGCGCGCTGGTCTCGGGCGTCCTCACCGTCGACTTCGAGGACCTCGAGGTGCCCATCCCTGGCCAGGCGGGGACCGCGCTGATCCTCTCGGCCCAGGCTGGGGTGTCGCTGCGGCTGACGGGCGAGCCGGAGGGCCTCGGCTTCACGCTGGAGGGCGTGACGCCTTCCCTGCGATGGATCGGGAAGATCGTCAGGCCCCACCGGGCGCAGGAGCGATGGATCGATGCGGTGGTGCTGTCGCTGGGGCCGATCAACGTGGGCATCGGGCCGGGCGGTGACTTCATCCTCGATCTGTCGGCGCTCAGCCTCGATCTGCCTCGCTCGATGATCGGCGAGTCAGGCGTGATCGTGTCTGCACAGGGCGTGACCGCGCATGTCGGCGCCGGCCCGCCGCCGCCCGCCCGGCCGGCCGGCGGAATGGCAAGGCGTGTACCTGGCCTCGGCCAAGATCGCCAAGCGCAGGGGCTTGTGGGCCGGCGACACGGACGTGCTGTTCCCCGAGCAGTTCGGAAGCGGCTACGTGCCCAAGGAGCGCTTCCTCGAGCAGGACGAGCTGCAGAAGCTCCTCGGCGTTCTCGCGCCCGACCGCGCGGCGCGCGTCGCCTTCATCGTGGCCACCTCGGCGTGCTGGAGTGAGACCGAGCGCGCCCAGCGCATGCACATTCCCGACGACCTGCTCGAGGTCTTCATCGACTGCACCAAGCGCAAGGACCGCAAGCGGCGCTTTCAGATCGTGACGCCCGAGCAGCGCGGCCTCCTGCGCTACGCGATGACGCACGCGCAGGGCACGGACGGGCGGCTCTTTACCCGCTGGGGCAACGTGCGGCGCGACTTGATCGACGCCTGCGAGGACGCGGGCATCGCGCCCTGTTCCCCGAACGACCTGCGGCGCACGTTCGGCACCTGGCTGCACGCGGCCGGCGTCCCCCCCGACCTCATCGCGGCCCAGATGGGCCACGCCGACAGCCGCATGGTCGAGCGCGTGTACGGGCGCCTGCCGGGCAAGCAGCTCCGGGAGCGCTTGTTCGCGGCGACGGGCGGCACGGAGGACTGCCACGTATGTGCAACAGACTCTGCGGGAACGGCTGGAATCGGTGGACCCGCTGAAAACAGCACCGACGGAATTGATCGAGAAAAGAAGCGAAAGTGGGTGCCCGAACCCGGACTCGAACCAGGGACACGCGGATTTTCAATCCACTGCTCTACCAACTGAGCTATCCGGGCACCGGAGAGGGTTGGCCGTGTAACAGGTTCGCGGCGGGACGCCAAGAGGCTTTTGGACTCCGATCCAAAGCAGGTTAGGGTTCGAGCGTGATCGCCCTGGTGATGGTGGTGGCCGCTTGGTCCACCACCCAGACCAGTACGGCGACCACCTCCGCGGCGATCAGAGCGACGATCACCGCTTCGGGCACGGTCGCGGATGAACCCGCGCTCGATGTGCCGCCCCCGCTGTCCGACGAGGATCTGGCGCTCATCGAGGCGATCGCGGCCGAGGATGTCGCGCCGACCAGGACCGCGACGCCGGCGCGGGCGGGGCCGCTCTTGATGGTGGACCTGGGGCGGGATCGGATCCGCGCGGTCGTCCCGCGCACCGTCGGGGAGGCGCTCCTGGCCGAACCCACCAGCCTCGTGGCGCGGCGGCACCACGTCGCAGGCGATGATCTGATCGTTCGCGGGCGGGCCGGGCCGCGGCTCGACGTGCGGCTCGATGGGCAGCCGCTCACGCACGCGCTCACGCGGTTCGACGAGCACGCCGAGCTCGGGATCCTCGATCCCTGGATGCTCGAGCACATCACCGTCGGCGGCATGGATCGGGTCGCGCTCACCAGCGTGATGCCGAGGACCGGGGCCCACGTGGATACGTTCGCGGCGATCCCGGTGCGCAGCGCCGATCGATCCAGCGGGGTCGAGGCGCAGGCCGAGGGCGGGGTCGGTCCGGTCGGCCTCGCGCTGATGGGCGGCTACGCCGACTTCGGGCGGCTGCGCACCGATGGATCGCACGACGCCGCCCCGTGGCCGTACCAGCGCGCCAACCTGCGGGCGCGCGCGCAGGCGTTCGGCGCGAAGGACGATCCCGTGGCGCTGACCGCCGGCTTCGATGTCGATCGCCTCACCAACGTCGAGGTGCGCCGCTTCCGCGAGGAGCAGCGGCTGCGGACCGCTGGATTTCTCGATGGAAAGCTGCGGCTCGGGTTCGGCGATGTCGAGCTCTCGGGTGGCGTCCAGGACTATCGGATCGAGCGCAAGGGCGGACTCGTCGATCGCGTGTCGGTGATCGACACCAAGGCGCGCCTGGTGCTCCGGGTCGAACGGCGCGAGCTGGCGGTCGATGGCGCGTTCACGCTGAGCGACGCCGGCGCGGCGGGCTCGCAGTACACCGGGACCGCGGGCGGCAGCTTGCGGCTCCACCTGAAGTCGGTCGAGGCGCGCGCCGACATCCACTGGGTGCGTGCGCGCGTGGTGACGGGCGACGTGCCGCACCTGGCCGACGGGCTCACCAGCGACGGCAAGCTCGTCGTCTGGCTGGGCGACGAGCTCGCGATCGCCGGCGCGTGGTCGTATGCGTTTCGGATGCCGACGGTGGCGGACGCCGTTCTCCTCGCGCGCGACGACATCCTCCCGGAGCGCAGCGTGCTCGGCGAGCTGGGGCCGTCGTGGGTGGTCGACACCGCCGATCTCGCGCTCTCCGGCTGGGTGCGCTGGATCGATCGGGCGATCGAGCCGCTGCCGGGCGGACAGGCGACGTACGTCGAGGACGTCGTGCTGGGCGGCGCGGATCTGCGGGCCGGCTGGCGGCCGATCGCGCACCTGAAGCTGAGCGGCGCGGCCGGGTTCACCGCGTCGGACCGCGTGCTGGCCGGGATCCCAGGGCTGGTGCTCGCGGCGGCGGCGCGCTGGGAGTCGTCGCCCGAAGGCTGGAACGTCGAGCTCCACGCCCGCGCGCACGTCTCGATCGCCGATCCCTCACCCGCGGAGACGCCGCCGCCCACCACGCTGTCGCGGCCCGAGCGCGGCGAGTGGGACGGCCTGACCCTCGGGCTGCGCGGCTGGGTGCCGATCGGCGCCGGCTTCGCGGTCACGCTGGGGCTCGAAAACGCGCTCGATCGAAGGTCGCGCGGCTACGGCGGCGCGATCAACGAGCCGGGCGTGGACTTCACCGCCGCCCTCTCGCACGCGTACTGAGACGAGCGGTCGATCAGGGATCCTTCGCGGGCTCGTCGCGCTCCCCGAGCCAGCCCTTGCGGCGGAAGAACAGGAGCATGCCGAGCGCCAGCAGGGCCATGATCGCGAGCAGCGTCGGGTACGAGTGAGGGTTGTGCAGCTCGGGCATCGCGTCGAAGTTCATCCCGTAGATGCCGGCCAGGAAGGTCAACGGGATGAAGATGCTCGACATGATCGTGAGGACCTTCATCACCTCGTTGGTGCGCATGCCGATCAGCGACAGATAGGTGTTGAGCAAGCCACTGGAGAGATCGCGGTGCGAGTCGATGACATCGACGAGCTGCGCGCAGTGATCATAGGTGTCGCGGAGGTACACCTGCACCTCCGACGTGAAGCCGAGCGCGTCCCCGCGCTGCAGGCGGCTGAGCGCTTCGCGCTGCGGAAGGATCGCGCGACTGGTGGTAGCGAGCGAGGAGCGGATGCGGTTCAACAGATCCAGATCGCGCCGTGAGGTCCGCTCCATGATGCGCGCCTCGAGCTCCGCGAGCTCCGCGCCGACGTTGTCGATGATGGGGAAGTAACCGTCGACGATGGAGTCGAGGAGGGCGTACGCCAGATAGTCGGAGCCGAGCGTGCGAATCGGGCCGATGCCCTCGCGGATCCGCCGGCGGACGGGCTCGAGGATGTCGCCGTACCTCTCCTGGAACGACACCACGTAACCCGGTCCGAAGATCAGGCTGACCTGCTCCACCTCGAGCCGCTGGCCGGCGCGCTGCATCAGCATCCGGGTCACCAGGAGGAGCTGCCGAGCGTACGCGTCGATCTTGGGGCGCTGCGGGACGTTGACCACGTCCTCCAGCGCGAGCGCGTGGATGCCGAACGCGTCGGCCAGCGCCCTGAGGAGGGCCTCATCGCCGAGGCCCTGCACGTCGATCCAGGTGACCGACTGCTCGCGGACCAACGCGCGCGCCTCGTCAGGCGTCGCGACGTCACACTCGGTCACGCCCTCGGCGTCGTAGCGCAGGGCCCGCATGCGCGGCGGAGGATCGTCGGGCGCGACCACCAGCGTACCGGGCCGCGAGCCCGTCGGAGGATGCCGTTTCCTGAAGACGTCGAGCTTCATTCGAAGCGGACTTGGTAGTCGATCGTCCGGCCCGCGGGCGCGTCGAAGGCCTGCGACCACGACTTGCCCTCGTAGATGACCTTCAGCATGTACTTGCCTTCGAAGATCGTCTTCGGCTCGAGCGGCGCGACGCCGATCTCGCGGCCGTTCAAGCTGATCGACGAGCCATCGGGCGCGACGACCTTCAGCTGGCTGGTGCCGAAGCTGAGCGTGTCCGCCGTGTCCGCGCCGCCGCGTACGCGGTACGACTTGTAGAGGTTGATCATCTTCGTGGCGTCGGTGAAGCGCAGCTTGTGGACGCCGGTCGGCAGCTCCACGCGGAGCGGCGTGCGGCCGACCAGCTTGCTGCCGACGTAGACATCGACCGCCGGATCGGTGGTCAGGCTGAGGTTGCCCGTCTTGGGCTCAGCGGGGACCGGCGTGGCCTCGGCGCTCGCGACCGGAGATGCCGGCGCGGTCTCACCCGGCGACGGTGTCGGGGTCGGCACGGGCGGTGGCTCGTCGGCGGCACCGGGGAGCTCGGCGGCCTTGTGGCCCGACAGCGCTTCCTTCACGAGCTCCTTCGGCAAGGCGTGGCGGACCGGCGCTTCTTCGACGACGGGCGGCGGATCCTTCGGGAACGCGAAGATGCCGAAGACGATCACCAGCACCGCGATGCCGATGAACAGCACCGAGCGCGAGCTGTCGCCGGCGTCCTTCTGGAAATTGGTGACCGACGAGACCTCGCGGATCTGGGCCCGCGGCACCACCTGCACCGGCTGCGGCGGCATCGAAGGCTTGCCGCCGATCGTCGGCGTCTGCACCGCGTTCGGCGGGAGCGAGCCGCGGCCCGCACCGGGCGGCAACGACGATCGCGACGCGGCCGGGTGCGGCGGGTAGCTGCCGCTGCCCGGACCGTTGTGCAAGTTACCTTGCATTCCGGGGGGCCCGAAGCTCGGGCGGTTCATCGCGATGCCGCTCGGCTGGAGCTGCTGCGGCGGAACGGACGGGTTCCATCCCGGCGACGGCTGCGGGTTCGCGTTCACGCCGGCCATCACGCCCGGCGGCATCGTCCCGGGCGGTCCGTAGCCGGGGGGCGGCTGCGGTACGAAGCTCGGGTTCGTGCCGTAACCGGGCGACGGCGCGTAGCCTGGCGGCGACGCGAAGCCTTGGGGCGCGAACGAGGGGCGCCCCGGCATCCCGGCCGGTGACATCGGCGAGGGCGTCATCTGCGGCGGCGGGACCCCGAACGGCGGCATGCCTTGCGGCTGCATGCCCTGCGGCATCGCCTGCATCGGCGAAGGCGTCATCTGCGGCGGGATCCCGAACGGCTGCATCATCGGCGCAGAAGGCATCGAAGGCATCGGCGCCATCGAGGCGGAAGGCATCGGCATCGGAGCCGGCATCGACATCGGAGCCGAGGGCATCGGCGAAGGCATCGAGGGCATCGGCGAAGGCATCGAAGGCATCGGCGCGGAAGGCATCGAAGGCATCGGAGCCGACGGCATCGGCAAAGACGCCATCAGAGGCATCGGCGCGGAAGGCATCGGAGCAGAAGGCATCGAAGGCATCGGCGCCGACGGCATCGGAGCAGGCTGCGAAGGCCGGCTCGCCGCGAGATGCGCGGGGACCGCAGTCGCCTGCGCCGCAGCCTGTTGCGCGTCGACGCCGAGGGGCGCCGTCGCCGCGCGGGTCCACGATCCGACGTCCGGCATCGAGGGCAGGCTCGCGCTCGGGGCCGAAGGACGCACCGGCGCACCCGCGGGAGGCACGCTCCACTGCGATCCCATCGGCGCGGTCACGTCGCGCTTGGCGCGCGGGATGCGATCGGTCGTCTCGGTCTGCCCTTCTCCGAAGGGCTGGAGCACCGGCGCCGCGGTGTCCGATCGCGGCGGGAGGCCGTCGACCTGGGTGACCTCCTCGCGCGCACGGGCGGCGCGGAGCGGCGCGGGCTGCTCGACCGTACCGGCGCCGCTGGGCGAACGCGGCGGGCGGGAGGCCTCGAACAGCGCCGGATCGACGCCCTCGGGCGTCCCGGTGGGGCGCGTGAGCGCGGTCAGCGCCTCGGGATCGCGGCTCGACTCGATCAGCTCGCGGCGGATCACCCGCTCGGGCCCGTCGTGCGGGACGATCTCGCCGACGAACGCCGAGACCTCGACCTGCGAAGCCAGACCTTCGACGCCGACGGCCGCGATGAGCGCCGCCTTCATCGCGGCGGGCGACGCGGGGCGCTGCGGTCCGCGCTTCGACATCGACGTGAGCGCGACGTTGGCCAGCGCGGCGGCGACGCCTTCCCACGACGCGGTCGCGGGCTCGAACGTGAGGATCGCCGACTCGACATCGGGCTCGCCCGCGAACGGCATGCGCCCCGCGAGCAGCGAATAGAGGATCGCACCGAGACCGTAGACGTCGGTGGCCGGGCTGGTGGTCGCGCGGCCGCCGATCACCTGTTCGGGCGTCAAAAACGCGAGCCGCGCAGCAGCGTGCGAGGGCGGCGGGCTCCACAGCACGGCGGAAGCGCCGAAGCCGGTGACCCTGGTCTGCCCGTGGAACGTGACCGCGATGGTGTCGAGGCGGACGGCGCCGTGGACGACCGGGCGACTGGCGATCGACGAGAGGCCGTGATCATGGGCGTGCCCGATCCCGTCGCAGGCATCCGCGACGATGCGGGCGGCGACGCGCGGCGGCACGGGGATCCCATTTTCGCGCGCGATCTCCAGGAGCTGCTCGAGCGACTGGCCATCGGTGTAGTCGAGGACGCGAGCCCAGCCCTCGTCGAACGCCTCGAGCCCGTGGACGCGCTCGATGTTGGGATGGAGCACGCTGGTCACGAACGCCGTGTCGCGCTGGAGGCGCGCTACGAGCTTCTGATCCTGCGCGGACTCGTGCGGGAGCCAGACGATCTGGAGAGGGGTGTCGGCCAGCGGACGGCCATCGACCAGCTCGACTCCGAGAAAACTTCGGGTCTCGCGCGCCTGCGGCAAGGGGCCGACCACTGCATATTGCCGCTGATTGGGCATCGGAAGGGCACTCTAGCCGAGATCGCTCGACTCGTCAGATTTTGATCTCGCGGGGTAGGCACGGCACAGTGCCCCATGCGCCTGGAGGTCGGGGGCCACGTCATCGAGGCCCATTCGGAGGGCGGTATCGAGACCTGCTTCCAGGTACCGGCGTTCGATGTCTGCCTCGACATCGGCCGCTGCCCGCCCGGCGCCGCGGCGCGCAGCACGCTGCTCCTGACCCACGGCCACATCGATCACGCGGCGGGGCTTCCGTACTGGATCTCCATGCGATCGATGGGCGGGCAGCACGCGACGCGGGTGTTCGTGCCCAAGGCAGCGTTCGGCCCGATCCAGCGCATCCTCGCCGCCTGGACCGAGCTGCAGGCCGACACCGAGGTCTGCGATCTGGTCGCGCTCGAGCCCGGGGCGCGGGTCCCCGTGCGGGGCGGGTACGCGATGACGTTCGCGTCGCCGCACCGCATCGCCTGCCTTGGCTATACCCTTTACCGACAAATCCGGAAGCTCAAGCCCGACCTGGTGGGCCTGCAATCGGCGGAGATTCAGGCCCGAAAGCGGGCCGGCGAGGCCATCGACGATGTGATCGAGCGGGCCGAGGTCTGCTTCCCCGGCGACACGCGGATCGAGGTGCTGGAGCGCGAGCCGTCCGTCCGCGCCTCACGCGTGCTGCTCCTGGAGTGCACATTTTTGGGCGCATCGCCGACGCGCGAGCACGCCCGCGAGGGCGGCCACGTGCACCTCGACGACATCGCCGAGCGCGCGTCCCTGTTCGAGAACGAGGTGGTGGTGCTGACCCACTTCTCGCGGCGCTACTCCAGCGACGAGATCCGCGCCGCGGTGGAGAAGCGCCTGCCCGAATCGCTCCGGTCCCGTCTGGTGCTCCTCCTCCATCGTTGAGTTAGAGTGCCGCCGTGCGGGCGGATCAGACGATATCGACCGGCGCTCACGGGATCCCGGTGCGCGGCGTGCGGGCCGAGGTCACCGAGGGCCCCGACGCCGGGCGGATCGCGCTGCCGATGGGCGAGACGCTCTCGATCGGGACCGCGCCGACCAACACGCTGGTCCTCACCGATCCCACCGTCTCGCGCTTCCACCTCGATCTCACGCGCCACGAGAACGGGATCGCGGTCGTGGACCACGGCTCCACCAACGGCACGATGATGCAGGGCGTGCGCATCGAGCGCGCGATCGTCCCCCCGCGCTCCGTCGTCAAGCTCGGCCGCACCTCGATCCGCCTCGACGACGGCGAGACCGTCACCGTCGAGGCCTTCGATGGCGAGCAGCTCGGCGGGCTGGTCGGCCGATCGCCGGGGATGCGGCGCTTGATGGCGCAGATCGAGCGGGCCGCGAAGTCCGAGACCTCGATCCTGCTGCACGGCGAGACCGGCACCGGCAAGGAGGTCGTCGCGCGGGCGATCCACGAGGCCAGCGATCGTTCCAAAGGGCCACTGGAGACCGTGGATTGCGGCGCGATCCTCCCCTCGCTGATCGCGAGCGAGCTCTTCGGCCACGAAAAAGGCGCCTTCACCGGCGCGGATCAGCAGCACATCGGCGCGTTCGAGCGCGCCAACAAGGGCACGCTGTTCCTCGACGAGATCGGCGAGCTGCCCTCCTCTCTCCAGACCGCGCTGCTCGGCGCGCTCGAGCGGCGATCGTTCCGGCGCGTGGGCGGCAAGCAGACCATCGCGGTCGACGTGCGGGTCATCTGCGCGACCCACCGCGATCTGCGCCGCGAGGTGAACGACGGCACCTTCCGCCAGGATCTCTTCTATCGCCTCGCGGTGATCGTGCTCAGCATCCCGCCGCTGCGCGATCGCGCCGACGACGTGCCGCTGCTGGTCGAGCACTTCCTGCGCGAGTCGGGCTATGACGGCCCGACCGAAGAAGTGCTCAACGAGTCGACGATGGCCCAGCTCAGGCAGTACCGCTGGCCGGGCAACGTGCGCGAGCTGCGAAACGTGGTCGAAGTCGCGCGCGTGATGGGCGAGCCGCCTCCGCTTTCGCCGCCAGCCGGCGGAGAGCTCACCGCAAAAGCGTCCGCCAACGGGGTGAACACGCTCGATCTCGGCGACGTGCTCGGCATGCCGTACAGCGAGGCGCGCAACCTGATCGTCGACAAGTTCGAGAGCGTGTACATCGACGATCTCCTCGCGCGCTGCCGCGGCAACGTCGCGCAGGCCGCGCGGCAGGCGAAGATGAACCGCTCGTATCTCACGCGCCTCCTCAAGCGGAGGGGGCTCGAGCGCGACGACCGCGATGAGCGCATCGGGTGATGGCGCTCCGCCGCCTGGTGGCGGGCGACGATCGAACCGAGACCTGGCTAGGCGACGACGATGGTCGATCGGTCGTCGTGGAGCGCCTGCGCGGCGACTTCGACGCGAAGAAGCTGATCGAGCGCGTTCGGTCGATGGGCCGCACTCCGCACCCTGGGATCGAGCGCGCGCTCGCGTTCTCGCCGTCGCCCCCGAGCTGGACGTTCGCCTCGGACGACGCTGTGATCCTCGAGGATCTGGTGCACATGGCGGGCGGCAGTGTGCCGGCCCACGTCGCGCTGGTGCTGGTGCGCGCGATCGCCGCCGGGCTCGCCGCGCTCGATCGCGACAACAGCACGCGATCGCGGCTGGCCATCTCGCCGGCGCGCGTTCGAGTCGGCAGCGATCGCAGCGTGCGGCTGCGCGATCCGGGGTTCCTGGCCGCGCTCGACATGGACGGTGTCGCGCGCGAGGCGCGCGCATTCGCGGCGCCGGAGCTGCTCGCCGGCGACACGAAGATCGATGATCGCGCCGAGGTGTTCGCGCTCGGCGCGCTGCTCCATCAGCTCGCGACCGAGGAGCGGGCGTGGTCACCCGATCGCAACGCAGTGCAGGTCTCGAGCAGCCTCGACGCGGAGATCCGGCCGATCGTGACCCGCGCGCTCGCGCTGTCGGCGCAGGCCAGGCCGCGCATGACCGAGCTGATCACCATGATCGACCTCGCGCGCGTCGAGAGCGGTGACGTGCTCGGCGCCTGGCTGAACGACGTCGCGGCGAGCCGGGTGGCCGAGCCTTCGCCGCGCGCGTTCGACGCCGACGCGTGGCTCGCCGGCTTCACCGCGGCGTCCGTGGCGCCGCCCGTGCGCCGTCCGACCGAGCGCGTCGGCCCGCAGCACCTGGTCGAGAGCGCGAGCTTCGAAGAGGAGGAGAAGACCGCCGACAACACCGCGCCGCCGAACCAGCCGACGACCTACGATGTGCCGCTGATCCCGTCCGCGCCGCACTCGAAGCGGCCGATGTCCGACGCGACCCACGACGATCCGATGCTGGGCATGGTGCTGCATGGCTATCGGCTGGCGGCGCCGCTCGGAAATGGCACTTTTTCTCGCGTCTATCTGGGTCAGCACGTGCACCTCGATCGGCGCGCGGCGATCAAGGTGCTGCGCGGATCGATGTCGAGCTCGCAGGTGGCGCGCCGCCGCATGGCCCGCGAGGCCAACGCGCTCGCGGAGCTCGAGCATCCGCACGTCGTCGCGTTGCTCGACTTCGGGATGACCCCGAGCGGGCTGCCGTTCCTCATCACCGAGATGATCGAGGGCAAGACGCTGGCGCGCTCGATCAAGATGGATGGCCTGCGGTCAGGGCGCTCGGCGGCCAAGCTCGGCGCGGAGATCGCACGCGGGCTGGCGGCGGCGCACGCGGTGGGGATCGTGCACCGCGATCTCAAGCCCGCGAACGTGATGCTCGGGAAGGACGACAAGGCCAAGATCCTCGACTTCGGCGTGGCGCGCATGGACGACGGGCCGACGCGCCTCACCGCGCTCGCGGACATCGTCGGGACGCCTTCGTACATGGCGCCCGAGCAGATCCGCGGCGCGGCGACCGCGAGCCCGAGCGCCGATCTGTACTCGCTCGGCGTGGTGCTCCACCACGCGGTGACCGGGAAGCCGCCGTTCGTGGGCTCGACCAGCGAGGTCATCGACGCGCACCTCGAGTCGGCCCCGCCGCCGCTGCCCGATCTGGGCGGCCTCGAGCGGGTCATCGTGCAGCTGATGGCGAAGGATCCGGCCGATCGGCCGCCGACCGCGGTGGCCGTGGCGGAGATGCTGGAGAAGCTGGCGGGGATCTCGCCGCCGATCATCGCGACCGCGCCCGCGGCGCCGCGGGCCGTCGCCATACGCTGGGGGCGGATCGAGTCATTGGCCTCGCTGGCGATCGCGCTCGCCGCGCTGATCTTCGCCGTAACCCGGCGCTGATCAGGGCTATGCTCTCCGCGATGGGTGCGGCCTTGCTCGGCGTCTGGCTCGCGGCGACGCCCGTCGTGTTCCTCGATGGCGCGACCGGAGCCGACGCGGCCCAGACTCGCGCGGTGATCGACGCCCTCGCGCAGGCGATCGAGGCCCGCACCGGCGCTGCGCCCGATCGCGCCGAGCGGGCCCCCGATTGTGCTTCGATCGAAGCCTGCGCGCGCGCGACCGGCGGCGACCTGGTGATCATCGTGCGCGTGATCGCCGCCGTCACCACCACGCGCGTGCTGCTCCAGGCGCTCGATGGCGCGCGCACGACGGTCGATCTGTTGCCCGATCCGGGCGGGTGGCCGGCCGCGATCGACGCCGGTCTGACCGTGATCCTCCCCGCGCGCATCGCCGAGCAGCGGCCCAGCGCGTGGGTCCCGTGGACGCTGCTCGGCGCGGGGCTGGTCAGCGGCGCGATCGGGACCGCGTTCGGCGCGTCGGCGTCGTCTGCGAACGGCGATCTCGAGCAGAGCCGCCCGAGCGCCGACACCCGCGCGCTGCTCGATCGCAGCGGCACGCACGGCGCGGTGGCCGATGTCTTGTGGGTCACCGCGGTCCTGAGCGTGGTGGCGGGGATGGTATGGTTCGCGCTCGAGCCCTGATCTTCGTGCTGCTCTCGGGGTGCACCGCCCCTTCGACGTGGCGCGCGATCGGCGACGTGCCGGCGGACATCGCGTATCTCGCGGTGGTGTCGCTCGACGAGGACGGCGCGCTCGTCACGGCGTCGGGCCTGCTGGCGCGCGAGTCGTCGTCCACGCTGTTCTCGCTGATCGAGCCAGAGGTAACGCTGAGCGTCGTCGGCTGGACCGAGGCCGAGCTGGCGAAGACGATCGCTGGCGTCGATGCCGCGACGCTGGCGAGCACCCGCCTCGAGCGCGCCGACTCGACCGATCCCGTGCTTCCGGTGGCGTCGTATCGCGCGTCCGGGACCGTCGGTGACACCGAGGCGCAGCTGAGCACGGCGCTGCCCAAGACCTTCGATCTGACCGCACCCTGGGTCCCGAGGTGTCCGGTGCTGGTCGAGGGCACCGCCGACGGCGACCTGCGCTGCCCGGCCTGCCGCGTGAGCGTGACGCAGGACGCCTGCCGCCTCTCGTTCACGCCGGCGGGGTGCGGCGTGCTCACGCTCGACGCGACGGTCGAGGCGCGCGGCACCATCCGCTTCGATCGACCGGAGCTGCTGAAGACCTGCGAGAGCGTCACCTCGACCGGGAGCAAGCGCTTCGACTGCGAGCGGCCCGACGGCAGCTCGTGCACCCTCGATCTGTACGAAGGCGACGCGCCTCCATCGTTCGACGTGGCCTCGGTGGCCCCGCTCGGCGCGCAGGAGCTCATCGCCAATCCCGGCGGGCGCCAGGAGGACCGGCCGGTGCGCGGCTACTTCGCCGGTCTCGTCGACGTGCCTGACGGCGCGGTGGTGGCGGTGTACGAAGCGGGAGGCGAATGGAAGTGCCCGGTCGATGTGCTCTCGCCGAACAAGCGCTCGTCGCTCGTCTTCATCGGTCGCGATGCGCCGCTTCGCGTCGTGGGGACCGCCACCGCCCCGCCCTGCCTGACTCACATCGTGCCCGATCAGGCTGGTTTTCTCGGTGTTTTCGGCGACACCACGCAGCGCATCGGCCGGTTCGATGCCCAGGGGCGGCTCCTCGAGTCGGCGCCGATCCCGCAGATCCCGGGGCCGCCGTCGTTCGTCGTGCGCATGCTGCTGTCCGCTGATCGGCGGCGGGTCGGGCTGGTGCTGCTCGATCCGTCGACCGTACGCGCGGTCACCTTCCTCGCGGTCTTCGACGTCGCGACGCTGAGCCAGCTCTTCCCTCTCGTCGGCCTCAGCGATCAGGCGTACGCCACCGCGACCGTCGGCCCCGACCTCTTCGTGTCGTTCGAGAGCGACGACGCCGGCAGCGCGACGATCGACGCCGCGGGGATGCGGACCCTGATCCCGTCGCGCGACCGGCAGTGCGGGCTGCCGACGATGGGCATCTCGTCGCTGGGGATCGCGCAGGCGACGACGGTGTCGACCGGGCGAGTGCTGCTCTCGGCGCGCGCGTTCTCGCCGGCCTTGCTGTGGGTCGACGCGGCGCGAGCGTCATGCAAGCCGATCGCGCTGTTCGACGAGGGTCTCGAGCCGTACGCCACCGTCAGTCTCGGCGCAGGATCGGCCGCGTACGGTGGGACGTCAATCACGGGCGATGCGTTCGTGGGCCTCCTCGACGTGGGCGACGAGCGGATCATCCGCGGCGCGACGAAGGTCGGGAAGGGCATCGTGAGCCAGCTCGTCGCCGGATCGCAGGGCGAGATCTGGGCCGTCTTGACCGGTGAAGCGAAGGTCGCGAGGTTGACGCGACGGTGAGCGCCCCGGACCCAATCGAGCGGCGCGCGCGAGCGCTCGCGATGATGGTGGCCGGGCTCGCGATCGTCGTCGCGGCGCAGCCCGCGAAGGAGCCGCAGCTCGCGATCGAGGCTCACGTCGAAGCGCCGATCCTCCAGCCGATCGCTCGAGCGGTGGAAGCGCCGCCGCCGGTCGAGGTCACCGCGCCGATCGCCGTCGAGGCGCTTCCCCCCGTCGAGACGCCGCGCGCGCGCCCGCGACCCTCCCCCACGGCATCGGCCGCGCCGGTGGTGGTGCCCGTCGCGCCGGTCGCTCCGCCGCCGCCGTCCGCCGACGAGCGCCTGCTCCGCGCGCTGGCCCAGCGCGGCCTCGATCTCGCGGACCTCGCCGAGCTCGCCGACGCCGACACCGAGATCCGCCGCTTCCGCGCCCGCCCCGAGGACGGCCTCGACGCCGCGATCGCCGCGATCGACGACGCGCGCGTTCCGAACACGCTGCTTCGCAAGAAGCTCGACCGCCTCGCCGCAGCGCTGCGCGCCGCCGCTGCCAAGCTCCCGGCCGACGAGCTCGCGCAGCGCGAGAAGCGCTACCTCGATCTCGAGACCCGACTCAGCCTCGACCCTTCGAACGCCGAGCGCCACGCGATCCTCGCCGACGCGGTCCGCCTCGGTCGAGGCCTGCGGTGAGGTCGCCGGCGATCGCGATCGCGCTGCTCGCGGGCTGCACCGAGATCGTGCGGATCGACTTCCCGTTCCCGCCCCGCGAAGGGAGCGCGCCGGCGACCGAGCTGCTCGCCGTCACGACGCGGGGCGAGACCGCGGTGTACGCGGTGGCGTTCGGCGATACGCTCGATCTGCCGCTCCAGAACCCGTCGAGCGAGAGCGTGGAGCTTCAGGCCATCCTCTACCCGGGCACGCTCGAGGAGAACGGCTTCACGGCGGGTCTCCTCGGCGCCGGCGCCACGAGCGACTTCGTCATCGATCCCGAGGGCGCGTTCGCCGCGCGCGTGACGATCGCCGCGCCCACGGCCTGGGAGCCGATCCTCTCCGGCGCGATCCGCCCCGAGCTACGCGCGCACCGCCTTCACGCGCGCCGCGCCGTGCGCCTCGCCTCGGGCCTCTCGACCCACCACACCTGCGCGATCTACGACGACGACGGCGCGCGCTGCTGGGGCCGCAACACGGCCGGCCAGCTCGACAGCCCCGAGCGGCTGCTCCTCGGCCCACCCACCGAGCCCTTTGCGCGCGAGATCCGCGACATCAGCATCGGCGCCGCGCACACCTGCATCGTGGGACAGAGCGGCCACGTGGCCTGCATCGGGCTCAACGATCGCGCGCAGCTCGGCAGCCGTACCAGCGGCGTGCTGGTCGACCCGATCGAGGTCCCCGGTCTCACTGATATCGTCGAGATCGACTCCGGCTTCCACTTCACGTGCGCGCGCGATCGCCGCGGCGGCGCCCACTGCTGGGGCGCCACCAATGGCAACGATCGCCGCGGCGAAAAGCTCACCGAGATGACGCTCGGGCAGCCGATCGAGAAGATCGCCGTGAGCACCTTCAGCGTGTGCGGCGTCGCCGCCGGTCACGTCCTCTGCGAAGGCGCGGACGTCTGCGGCCTGATGCCGACCACTACCGTGGCCATCGATCTCTGGAGCCACATCGATCTCCACTTCCCCTCGCCGGCGGTCGACATCGAGCTCGGCGACACCTTCGGCTGCGCGATCCTCGCGTCGAGCGAGCTCTACTGCTGGGGATGCAACGGCGGCGGCCAGCTCACCTATGCGCCGCCCTTCCGCGACCTGATCCTGCCGAACCAGCCGCTCCTCACCGGCGCGCGATCGATCGAGCTCGGCTCGGACTCGGCCTGCTTGCTGCTCGAGTCCGGCGCGCTCGAGTGCCAGGGCGGCGATACTTTCGGCCAGGTCGGCAACGGCGGCGCGATGGAGGAGCGCGTCCGGCACACCGCGGTCATGGGCCTCTCCGGCGTCACGCAGGTCGAGGTCTATCAGTCGCACGCGTGCGCGATCGACGCGATCGGCGACATCTACTGCTGGGGCCGCGGGGACGACGGACAGCTCGGCGATGGCGCCGTGATCGATCGCGTCTCACCGGTACGCGTCACCCGCGTGCGCACCGATAGTTCGTGAAGAACGGTCCGTAGCGGTTCACGCCGGAGCCCCACGAAGGCTCGGAAATAGCTAGATCTTCTGCACCGAGAAGAGCTGCTTCAGCTCCCGCGAAGCCACCGTGCGCGCGCCCAGCCAGGGGAGGGGTCCGTGCCGCACGGTCAGCGCGCCGGCGCGCACCGCGATCCGGGTCTTGTACACGAACCCGCACAGCGTGAAGTAGCTGAGGCCGACGCCGACGCTGACGTGGATGAGCGGGAAGATCTTGAACGTTGACGTCAGCGACGCGTTCTTCGGCTTCGCTGGCACGCGGAGGGGCCAAGCTCGTCTTCGACTTCGCGATCTGATCGGAGCTCAGTCGGTCGATCCGTCCTCGAGCTCCGCCACGTCGAGGCTGCGCGCCGCCGCCGCGACCCGGACCCCAACGTCGAAGTCCTCGAAGAACCGCGAAGCCTCGTTCCTTTCCGTCTCACACAAACCGTGAGACATGGGGGCCATGCGCGCCTCCTGTGCCCTCCTCACCCTGCTCGCGCTCGGATGCAGCTCCGGCTCGACAACCACCGACGGCTCGCCCGGCACCGACGGCGGCGTCCGCGACACCGGCCCGCGCCCTGACGCCGGCCCGCGTCCTGACAGCGGCCCGCTCCCGGACGCGGGTCCTGTGCCCGTCGTCATGGGCCACGCGTACTACTCGGTCGGAGAGGAGAGCTTTCGCATCGAGGGACGAGCCGGCGCCACGCCCGAGAACGTCAGCACCGCGCTCAATCGGCTCGGCGCCGGGACGCGCGATCGCTTCGCCTCCGCGAGCGCCGACGGCGAGTGGATCGCGATGGCCTCCGATCGTGCCGGCTGCGGCGGCGAGTGTCTGGTGCTGGTGAAGGGCGATCTGAGCGCGATCGAGGCGGTGAAGCCGGACGGTCAAGAAGCCTACCCGGAGGGCACGCCCGCGCTCGCCAACGCCCGCCGCGCCATCGTCTACGCCGCCAAGGGTGGCCCTCACGAGATCGATCTGTGGAGCACCGTGCCGGACGGCGCCGGATGGAGCGCGCCGGTGTTGCTCACCGGCGCGTCGACGTATCAGTACAACAACGATCCGACGTTCAGCCTCGACGAGAGCACCGTGCTGTTCGACTGCGGCGCCAACCCGTACCCCGAAGACGGCGACAACGACGCTTGCGATGTCCGCATCGACAGCACTGGCTTCCACAAGGTGGTGGGGCCCGACGCCCTCCCGAGCCCGCGCAACAACTTCGTCCACTTCCCTCACGCCAGCCCGGACGGCGTGCTGTTCGAGAGCTCGTGGCCCGTCGGAGCCGAGATGCCCGAGACGATCTGGCTGCTGCCGACGGCGGGCGGCGACCCGACCCCGATCGCAGGCGCGTTCAACAACGCGGTGAGCCCCTGCGGCCTGCGCGACGGCCGCTTCTTCATGCTGTGGCTGGGGCGGCCCGGCAACGCCGCGGGCAAGCACGAGCTCACGCTGGTAGCGCGTGACGGCACGCTGATCTCCGTGTTGACCCCAGACGTCGACGTGAATGACATCGGCATCGGTTGCAGCGACTGAGCCGTCGCTTCGCGATGCTCCGCAACCTCCTCGCGAGCTCCACTTGAGCTCACTGACGAACGAGCTGGAACTCGCTCATGGTCGTGCCGCCGGGATCCGTGGTCATTTGAACCCAGGACATCTTGTGGACGACGGATCCGCTGGACGCGGTATTGATGAGCTGCATCTCGTAGGCCGTCGGCGCTGCACGTCCAATCGTTGGTCGGCGCGGCGGTGCGGTTGGCGGGATCGTCCCAGCGAGACCCGCGCTCGAAGCAGCCGTCGTAGCTCCCATCACCGCCGTGGCCGCTCACCAGGGCTCGGGCAGATAGTTCTTGAAGAACAGCCCGTAGCGGTGGGTGCCGCTCGTGAAGCCCTCGAAGATCGGCGCCACGATGCGCGCGGCGCCGTCGACCACGTCGAGCGGCGGCTGGAACTCGCGCCCCTGCTGCTCGGTCTTCTTCGCCGACGTGGGCGCCGGATCTTCGTCGGTGATCCAGCCGGTATCGACGCTGTTCATGTGGATCCCGTCGCGCGCGTAGTCGACCGCCGACGTGCGCGTGAGCATGTTCAGCGCTGCCTTCGCCATGTTGGTGTGCGGGTGCTTGTCGGTCTTGAACGCGCGATAGAACTGCCCCTCCATCGCCGACACGTTGACGATGTGTTTGTCCTCCGTGGGCACGCGCAGCATCAGCGGCTTCAGCTTCGCGTTGAGCACGAACGGCGCGACCGCGTTCACCAGCTGCACCTCCAGCAGCTCGACCGTGGGCACCTCGTGCAGGCGCAGTCGCCAGCTGTTGTGCGCGCGCAGATCGCGCTGCTGGAGGTCGGCGTCGAGCTGGCCGGCGGGGAACATCGCCGGATCGTCGTCGCTGATCGCCAGGCTCACCACGCCCGCCGGGAGCGCGCTGTGGTCCTCTTTTTCCAGGAGATGCCGGTAGAAGCCGGGCGGCCGCTTCACCGTCTGGCAGGCGTTGTTGAGGATGAAGTCGAGCCGCGGAAACTTCGCCTCGATGTGCTGGCAGAGCCGCTCGACGCTCGGCGTGTGGCGCAGATCGAGGCCGTACACGTGCAGCCGATCGCTCCAGTCGGCGAAATCGCTCTCGCGCGCGTAGCGCTCCGCGGCGTCGCGCGGGAAGCGGGTCGTGACGATCACCTCGCAGCCCGCGCGCAGCAGCTTGATCGCGGCGTGATAGCCGATCTTCACCCGCGCGCCGGTGACCAGCGCGACCCGCCCGGGCAGCGGAAACGTCATGTTTCTCCGCTCGAAGTTGAGATCGCCGCAGGCCTTGCACATCGAGTCGTAGTGATGGTGCACGGTGGTGAACGCGGCCTTGCAGACGTAGCAGTTCTTCGGATCGTGCAGCTGCTCGTCCACCGCCGGGGCCGGGAGCTCGAGCATGTTCGCCGGCGTGGGGAACACCGGCTGCGCGCGCAGCACGCGGATGCCCGCCTTTGCGAGCTTGTTCTCGTCGTCTTTGCGCAGGCGATCGCGATCGTTCTTTCGGTGCGCGCGATTCACGGCCCGGCGCGCGTCGCGATCGGGACGCGAGAGCCGTCCCGCGGCCTCGAGCAGCGCGCGCCGTTGATCGGGGGGGACATCGGCCAGCCGCGCCGGATCGGCGGCCAGCGCCTCGAGCAGCGCGATCGCGTCTTTCAGGCTGCTCATCGCGTGATCTCCTGCGGGACGCCGATCGTGAGGTCGAGCGGCTTCGTCGGCGACTGCAGAAGCTGGGCGAACAACGCGTGATCGCCGCTGTCGCTGTACGCGGTCTGGATGTAGCTCGCGCCGCCGGCCGCGTATCCGAACGCGAAGCGGGGCTTCACTGCGCGTGCCGCGTTCGCCGCCTCGCGCGGCCCCGCGGTGTGGCGCACCCACTCCATCCGGCGCTCGGCCGGGACCCACGGATCGTAGAAGTTGCCGTACCCGAGCTCGCGCGGCGCCGCGAACGCCTCGCTGCAGTCGCTCACGCCGAGGAACGCCACGTCGATCGGCCGCTCCGCGAGCCACGCCAGCGTCTCCGCGCCGGGCAGCGAATCCGCTGCAAAATAAGCGCTCAGCGTGGGCCCCGCGATCAGCCAGGTGGCCTTCGGGAGCTCGAGCTCCCAGTCCTCGCCCTCGAACGGGCAGGCGGTGACGCGCAGCGGGCCGACGTCGAGCGTGTCGTGGGTGTCGAGCTCGAGGATGCGCTCGAAGCCGAGGCACTCCAGCACGCCGCGCAGATCGACCTGCCACGGCTCCGGCTGCGATCCGACCTTCGGGATCAAGATCGGCGTCGATGGCGGCAGGTGCAGCAGCGCGGTCGGGTTGAGGTGATCGTTGTCGCCGTGGGTGATGAGCACCAGATCGATGTGCGGCAGCGTCCGCGGATCGAAGCGCATTCCGCTGAGCCAGCGCTCCGGCGGATCCGACGGCGCGAAGAACAGCGGATCGACCAGCATCGCGAGCCCCTCGGTCTCGACCAGCACCGCGGCGTGCCCGAGCCAGGTGACGCGCGGCTTCCCGGCGGGCGGCGTCCACCGCGGGACGACCTCGTCGGTCAGCGCGGTGAGATCATCGAGCAGCGCGAGGAGCTTCGATCCGTGGGTCTGATCGGCCGCCGGGAGCGCGGCGATGATCTCCGCCTCGGTGCGCGATCCATCGAGGAGCGGCATCAGCCGCCGCAGGACCGCGCCCGTGCGCGGCTTCCCGGTGATGCTCGCCGACATGACCTCGTGGCCCTTCTCGCGGCTCGCGAGGCGCAGCCCCACCAGCGCTGCGCCGGCCAGATCGCGCCCCCGCGGCATGAACGGCATCGGCGCGATCTCGATCGCCGTCTCCACCGCGAGGGTCGGCCACATCGAGTGCCGGCGGGCGATCTTGCCCTTGCGCGCGAGGACGCCGCTCTCGCCGCTGAGCGCGACGCCGGGATCGTTCTCCGCGTAATAGAGCAGCTCGCGAGCGATGAGATCCGCGGTGGAGAGGCCGGGATCGCGCGCCCACTTCGTCAGCCCCATCAGCTTCCGCAGATGATCGCGCGAGATGCGGTGCCACTGCCCGCTCGCGCCGGCGATCTCGAGCTCGCCCCACGAGTCATCGGGGCGGACCCGCACGTCGATCGAGAGCGCGCGCCGGAACCACTCGGCCTTCGCGGCGGTCGTCTTCCGGGAGGTCCCCCAGGTCATGAGATCGCGCATCGGACCGATGCGGCGGCGCAGCACGTCGTCGAACCCCAAAGCGAGGGTCGTCTACGCCGGCTGCGCGTCCCCCGCCAACAATGCTAGTGAGAGCCCATGAAGAAGATCGAGCTTTTCTGGGACGTGGGCAGCCCTTACACCTACCTGGCGAGCACGCAGATCGCCTCCCTTCGCGCGAAGAGCCGCGCCGAGATCGTGCTCCGACCCTTCCTTCTGGGCGGCGTCTTCAAGGCCACCGGCAACAAGATGATCGACGTCGCCCCCAAGGCGAAGAACCTGATGGAGGACCTGACCCGCTGGGCCAAGCTCTACGACGTGAAGATGCGGGTCCCCGGCTTCGACAGCGTGCCCTTCCCGATCAACTCGCTCCAGGCCATGCGCTGCGCCACCGCCGCCCAGCTCGAGAGCCCCGCCGAGGGCGAGGCGCTGATGCACACGCTGATGAAGGCGTACTGGGTCGACGGCAAAGATCTCTCCGATCGCGCGGTCCTCGAGTCAGTCGCCGGCTCGAAGTGGATGGCGGCGAGCGATCTGCAACCGAACAAGGACGCCTTGCGCAAGACCACCGAGGAGGCGGTCGAGCGCGGCGTGTACGGCGCGCCCACGTTTTTCGTCGGTGAGCAGCTGTTCTGGGGCAACGATCGGATCCACTTCGTCGAAGCGGCGGCGCGCGGCTGAGGACAGGCGTCCGCAGCTGATGGCGGGTGTTGCGGATCGTCGTCCGCAACAAAATCTGCGGCTTTTCTAGGCGATTCATCGGATTTGCGACGCGCGATCGCAAATTCACCAATGACCCGGGCGTCGCTCGACTGTTGCGTTGGCCGCGTCGCATGAAGAAGCAGCTGCCCCTCTGCGCCACCCCACTCCTCGGACTGCTCGCCTGCGGCGGTCCGCTCGACGACCTCCCGCTCGACACCACCGAACAAGCCGTCACCGGCACCCGTGTCGACCGCTCGCTCGCCATCACCGACCCCACCATCCTGGCCCGGTTCAGCTTCACCCGCACCCAGGACGCCATCGGGGCCACCGCCGGGACGCTGGCCACGACCGAGACCCGGCTCGCCATCTATCAGCGCTGGATGCGCTCGTTCGACGTGGGCGCCGATGGCTGCGACCGCACCAGCATCGATCCCAACGACTACGGCATCCGCTGCCCGCGCACGGCCGAGGCCAAGCTCGCCACGATCAACCCGTTCGCCGCCGGCGCCACCGTGCAGTTCGTGCCGGTCGGCCTCTTCAACCGCTTCGATCTGATGCCGAGCACCGGCGCGCACTGCGGCGAGTACCGCATCGTCTACGCGATGAAGACGACCGCGGGCGCGCCGCTCGCGGGCCGTGGGTTCATCATCTTCGAGGCCGCGCTCCCCAACCCGGACCCCGCGCTCGGCGTCGAGGGTTGCTTGCCGATCGCGCAATTCTGGCAGCGGCTCACCACCGACGCGAGCGTCACGTCGCGCGCGACCAAGCTGGAGAACTTCTTCTATCGCGGCACCGCGATCCCGGGGGTCGGCGCGGTCGTTCGCGCGCAGAACTATGGCCTCAGCACCGCGGCGGGTGCGGCGCTCAGCGGGCGCCCCGGTCAGATCCGCACCAACATGTTCATCGACTTCTTCGAGTGGCACCTGCGCGACTACAAGCTGCGCACGTCCTGCACGGCGGCCGCAGGATGCAAGCTCCTGGTCGATCAGCAGACGGTGAAGGTGAACCCGGCGGAGGAGCTCTTCGCCGGCACCCACGCCCGTTCGGCCGACTTTCGCGCTGTATTTCCCGCGCAGGTGCGGCGGCTGGCGAGCACCGACGTGAACACGATCGGGATGGGCATCAGCAACACCTTCAACGAGTTCGAGAGCGTGTCGCAGGCCGGGAACGTCGTGTACCGGGTCGCCGCCAACACCGCGATGCGGACCGCGATCCAGACCGAGCTGACGCGCATCGGATCAGCGCTCAGCGTCAGCAACATCCTCGATCGCGCCACCACCCAGACCTGCGCCGGGTGCCACCAGGTCTCGGGCGGACAGCCGCTCGGCGGCGGGCTGAGCTGGCCGGGATCGAGCGGCTTCGTGCACATCGACGAGTCGTCGAACCTCTCGCCGGCGCTGACGACGGTGTTCTTGCCGCACCGCCTCGCGCTGCTCGAGCGGTTCATCACCGCGCGTGAGCCGGTCCCGGGCGCGACGATCGACGATACAATCGCCGGGCGGCCGCTGGACGCGCCGAACTAGTCAGCCCACATGAGCTCGACGTCATACGCTTCCAGCTGCCGGTCCGCAGTGATGATCGGGAGGCGTTCGATCTGGGCCTGCGCGATCAGGAGGCGGTCGAAGGGATCGCCGTGATGCGCGGGGAGCTCCGCCACGCGCAAGGCGTGCTGGTTCTGGATGAGCAGCGGAGTGAGTCGGTCGCGGGTGACGCGCTCGGGAACATACTGCGCCGGGGCGGTCGGAAGGGGCAGCCTCCCGAGCGCGTACTTGATCGCGATTTCCCAGCTCGAGGCGACCGACAGGAGCAGCGTCGTATCTCCCGCCTGAAGGACGGCTCGGGTCTTCGGCGACAGCCGCGAAGGCGACACCGCCATCCAGAGGAAGACCTGAGTATCGAGAAGGAACCGCGCTTCGCTCATCGCTTGCGCCTCCGAGCGGGGCGCGGCTTGGGAGCGCGACCCTCGAACGCGGCGAGCACTTCAGCGGCCAATGGCGCATCGAAGTCCGCCGGCACCTCGAAGCGGCCCTCGTCCAGACCCAGCACCCGGGCGCGCTCGGTGTTCGCAATCGGCACGAGTCGCGCGATCGGGCGGCCCGCCTTCGCGATCACGATCTCTTCACCCGCCGCGACCCGGGCGAGGAGCCGCGATAGATGCGTCTTCGCTTCGTGGATGTTCACCTCGGCCACAGAGCCATACTTGGTCTAGTCCATAGACTAAGTCAACAAGTGGCCCGCGCCTCGACGCGGCTTGTCGGAGCGCTCGAGGAGCCTCGCGGCGTTGTCGTGGAGCACCCGCCGCCGGAGCTCGGGCCGGCCCTCGGTCGCGACGAGCACCTTCGCGAGCGGCAACACCGGGTGATAAAACGGCCAGTCCGATCCGAACACCACGCGCTCCGAGTCGGCGTCGTCGAGCACCTCGCGGAGCTGGCCGAGCGAGAGCCCGGAGATCTCGAGCCACACGTTGCCGTAGCGGCGCTGCATCGCGATCGCCTCGCGATGCTGCAGAGATCCGGCGTGGCCGAGGATGAAGTCGGTCCCTGGCAGCTCGCGGATCGGTCGCTCGTAGCGGAACATCTGCGCGCAGTGCTGCCCGAGCTTCGGCTCGATCCCGGCGGGCCCGCTGTGCCAGATCACGGGGATGTTCTCCTCGCCGCACCACCGATAGATCCGCATCGCGTATGCGGCGTCCGGATAGAACAGCTGGTTGGGCGGGTGGAGCTTGATCCCCCGCGCGCCGAGGTGGAGCTGCTCCTCGAAGCGCGTCTTGGCGTTCAATGACCGCGGATGGACGCTGCCGTAGCCGACCGCCTCGCTGCGCGCGCGTGTCGCGGTGAGCGTGTCGCGCGCGTGGTGGTTCGGGATGGCCATGTCGATCGCGAGCACTGCGGAGCGGACGACGTTCATGCTCCTCATGTCTCGCGCGAGATTGGGCGCGGTGTGATCGCGCCGTGAGCCCTTGCCGGTGAACGCGCCGAGCATGAGGTCGCGTTTGATCGCCGCCAGCTCGGCCGGGCTAAAGCACTGGTTGGCGCGGACGTCGAGGTGATGCGCGCAGCAGCGCCCCAGCAACAGATTGGAGTCGGGTGTCTCGCGCGTCATGTCGATCTGGTGCACGGGCAGCGACGGCAGCGCGTAGTGCGTGTGCATGTCGATCACTGGGCCGACTGCGCGATCAGAGATGACCAGCTCGCCCGCGTCCTCGTCGAACCACGGGAGCGCGGCGAGGGCCGCGCGCGTCGCGAAGCGTAGGGGGAGCTCTTGTTCGTCGGTCATCGTCCCGGGGCGCACGATAACACCGGCGCGACGGGCGCGCGGTGAGCACGACCTGCTGACCCTGTGGGGCCGAGCCGCCAACATCGAACGACTCGCCAGCGGTCCCGCGCGGCACGGCACTCGCACTTGTCGGCCCGTCCGATCGGCCTCGAGACGCCCGTGGCGCCGCCGACCAAGATCGAGCTGTACGCCCAGGTCGAGGCCGCGAGCGAGGCCGAACGCGCGGCGCAGGTGAGCCAGGGGACGCCGACGAAGCCGAGCGGCCCGACGCTGCCACCTCATCGGTTGCAGCACCTCGGCATCCTGGCGAGCTGGTACGAGCACGTCCCGACGCGTCTGCGGCGGCTCCTCTTGGCCAACCAGCTGTCGTTCGAGACCGCGCCGCTCGAGACGGCCTGCCGCGCGTTCTCCAAGGCCGCCCTCGCGTTGTATCAGGACCGCTCGACGGTCTCGCGCGAGACGCACCGGGCCGCGCAGGACGCGCTGTGGACGGTCGCCAATCGCATCCAGGACGCGCTCGAAGAACGGCACGCGCGCGGGCTCTCGGATCCGTTCGGCGGCCCGGTGGGTGCGCTGCTGAAGCTCGACAACCTGCTCAGCCGATATGACGGGTTTTTTAGCTCGAGTGTGGTGCCGACGTGACCTCTGCCCCAGCTGACTAATCGTTGCGCGGCGAGTACCGCACCACGGATCCGTACTGCGCCGGCCACTCCATCCGCCAGCCCTGCGCTTGCGCCGCGTGGCGGGTCCAGTAGGGATCGAACAGGTGCGCCCGGGCGAGCACGCAGAGATCTGCGCGCCCGCTCACCAGGATCGAGTTCACGTCGGCGTACGACGAGATGTTCCCCACCGTCATCGTCGGCACCCCCGCCTCGAGGCGGATCCGATCGGAAAATGGAGTCTGGAAGAGCCTCCCGTAGACCGGCTTCTCGAACGCCACGGTCTGCCCGCTCGACACGTCGACGATGTCTGCGCCGCCCTTCGCGACCGCGCGCGCGACCTCGACCGCGTCCTCGGGGGTCATGCCGCCCGGAGCCCAGTCGTGCGCGCTGATGCGGACCGAGATCGGCTTGTCGGTCGGCCAGGTGCGTCGCACCGCGGCCAGTACTTCGAGCGGAAATCGCAACCGATTCTCGAGCGATCCGCCGTACTCGTCGGTGCGCTGGTTGGTCAGCGGCGAGAGGAACGACGCCAGCAGATAGCCGTGCGCCATGTGCACTTCGAGGCAGTCGAACCCGGCCTCGTCGGCGAGCGCGGCGGCACGCGCGAAGTCCTTCACCAGCACGTCCATGTCGCCGCGATCCATCGCCCGCGGTGTATCCGATCCCGGCTTGTATGCGATCGCCGAGGCGGAGATGAGCGGCCAGTTCCCGCTCTCGAGCGGCTGATCCATGCCCTCCCACAGCTTCTTGGTCGAGCCCTTGCGGCCGGCGTGCGCGAGCTGGATCCCGATCTTCGCGGCGCTGTTCTCGTGCACGAACTCGGTGACCCGCTTCCACGCCTTGACGTGCTCGGCGGAGTACAGCCCCGCGCAACCAGGCGTGATGCGACCCTCGCGCGAGACGTCGGTCATCTCGGTCATCACCAGGCCTGCGCCGCCGATCGCGCGGCTGCCGAGGTGCACCAGGTGCCAGTCGCCGATCGCGCCGTCTTCGGCCGAGTACTGGCACATCGGCGACACCACGATCCGGTTCTCGAGCACCATGCCGCGCAGCTTGAGCGGCGTGAACATCGGCGGCGGCGTGGCGGTCTCGACCTTGCGCCCGGCGGCCTCCCACGCGCTCTCAGCGAAGCGGCGATCGACCTCCCCGACCAGGATCGGATCGCGGACCTTCAGGTTGGAATGCGTCACCCGCAGGCTGCGCGTGAGCAAGCTGAACGCGAACGCCTGCGGATCGAGCGTGTCCCAGTAGCGCTCGGTCTCCTCGAACCACTCCAGGCTCACCTGCGCGGCCCGCTGCGTGGCCTCGACCACCGGGCGTCGCTCGGCCTCGTACGCGGTCAGCGCCACCTCGACGCTCTCGTGCTTCGCGAGCGCCTCGGAGAGCGCGATCGAGTCCTCCATCGCCAGCTTGGTGCCCGATCCGATCGAGAAATGCGCGGTGTGCGCTGCGTCGCCGAGCAGCACGACATTGTCCGCGTGCCAGCGGCCCATGCGCACGATCGGGAACGCGCGCCACAGCGAGCGGTTGTCGATCAGCTTGTGGCCCTCGAGCCGATGCGCGAACAGCTTCTCCGCGAACGCGATCGTCTGCGCGGGCTCGGCGCCCTCGAGGCCGGCCTTCTTCCAGGTCTCCTCGGTGCACTCGAGGATGAACGTCGAGCGGTCGCCGTCGTAGCGATAGGCGTGCACGCGCCAGAGGCCGTGCTCGTTCTCGTCGAACCAGAAGGTGAAGGCGCGAAAGGGGAAGGTCGTGCCGAGCCAGACGAAGCGGTTCTTGCGGGCATCGATCTGCGGATCGAGGCGCACCGCGAGCTTCTGCCGCACGCCGCTGTTCACGCCGTCGGCGGCGACGACCAGATCGAACTGCGATTTGAGGCTGTCGAGGTCGGTGATCTCGGTGCTGTGCTCGATGATGACACCGAGCTCCTTCGCGCGCGCCTCGAGGATCTGGAGCAGCGTCTTTCGCGACATCCCGCTGAAGCCGTGGCCGCGCGAGGTGATGATCTGGCCTTTGAGGTGGATGTCGATGTCGTCCCAGTGCGCGAACGCGTCGGTGATCGCGCGATAGGACTCGGGATCGGCCTTCTGCAGCCGCTCCAGCGTCTGATCGGAGAAGACGACGCCGAAGCCGAAGGTCTCGTCGGGTGCGTTACGCTCGAAGACGCGCACCTCGTGGCGTGGGTCGGTCCGCTTGAGGAGGATACCGAGATAGAGGCCCGCTGGACCTCCGCCGACGCACGCGACTCGCATGGACGCTGCTGTAGCAGCGCTCAAGGGGCCGTGTACATCGTGGTCCACACCGGGAGGAACCGGTACATCCCGCTGTCCTGCGGCGAAGCCCCCCCGCCTGGGTCGATCGGCGTGAGCGGGACGCCGCGCAGCCAGGCCTGGTTGCTGTCGAGCGGCCCCGACAGCATCACCGCGCGCGAGACCGAGCGCATCATCCCCACGACACCGGCGGACGAGGCGCCGTGCGAGATGCCGGAGATGATGATCGACGACCAGCGCGGCCGCGCGCCGTCGAGGAAGTATCCCCAGTCGCCCGCGGGGGTCTCGGCGGTGCTCACAGCAATCTTATCGCTCACGATCTCCTCCTTGCTCATGGTGTGTCTCGGCGGTGTCGCGCTCGACGCTGTCGCCCGCGCCTCGGCCAAGATCCACCGCCGAGAGCTGTCGCGACGAAGGTGCCTTCGGTGGCTCTTCACCGTCCCCCGCTCCTCCGCGCGGCCCGAGCTCGACGGCCCGACGGCCCAACGCGCGGTGTCTCAGTCACGTCTGCGGGCGTGCCCGAGGGCTGGTTGTCCGGCCTTCGGGGAGGGGGATCACAGCCCGCGGTGCTCGCCTCATCGAACATCCAGCGTGGGATGAGCAACCCATTACGTTTCTCGTCGCCGTCTGGGTACGCCGCCCAATCGTGCTCGTTGAACGGACGAACGAGGACCTCGCGCCCAAACAGCGGGTGCCAGGGGTAGCGGACGGTGCTGAGCTCGATCTTGGTACGGTAGGCGTTGTCGATCGCCCGTGTTTGCTTCCGCCCAAGTCACCTCGACGAGCGATGGCCGCGTCGCGTTTCAGCTCCGTCATCCAAGGAACAACGGCGCGACCCATGTCGTGTTCCCCGAGCTCGCCTGGATGCGGAAGGTCGC
>Ga0105047_10003051_pt1 | contig 29671 bp, 28 predicted proteins | sample MAT04_FD_78384 | JGI IMG/M metagenome (GOLD analysis project Ga0105047, IMG submission 78384) | Freshwater microbial communities from Lake Fryxell liftoff mats and glacier meltwater in Antarctica - MAT-04 (megahit assembly) | ecosystem: Environmental > Aquatic > Freshwater > Ice > Liftoff... | reverse complement strand
TGCCGCACGAGCGCACGTTCGATGGACCGCGCAAGCATCGCACCGAGCTGATGCGTGCGACTGGCGCGAATATCAGCCCGGTGTTCCTGGCCTACCACGATCCGGAGCGGTCGCTCGTCGACATGTTCGCGTCGATCACCGATGACGAGCCCGACTTCACCTCCGTGGATGCGGACGGCACGCAAACCGCCGTGTGGATGGTCATTGACACGGCGCTGCTCGATGTATTCGAGCGGGCAGTGCGACCACATTCGCTGCTTATCGCCGATGGTCATCACCGCTACACGGCGGCGCTCGAGTATCGCGACGAGGTGCGTGCGGCTGCCAAGCCCAAGCTCGTGGTCGCCGGCGGTAGCGATCACGTCGGCCCACCGCACACCTCATCGTCTTGGCACGAGGGTGTGCTCGCGATGGTCGTCAACAGCGCGGATCCGGGCATCAGTGTCTTCCCCACGCATCGCATTCTGCGCGGCGTGGATGCGGCTCGGCTCGACCGTTTCGTCGTTGAGGCAGGCGCGTTCGCGGAAGAGGATTTCGGAAGTGACATTCCTTCCGCAATGGCCGCGCTTGAAGCGCTTGAGGTGCCGGGCATCGTCGCCTACGGTGGCGGCAAGGGCGCGCGCCTGCTGAGCGTGCCGGACGAGCTCGACATGCAGCTCGCCGCGCCTGACAGCTGCGAGGCGTCACGCGCGCTCGACGTTACCGCTCTCCACGCCCTGCTCATCGACGGCGGCGCGGTGCTCGCCGACCACGCACGCGGTGGGGTGGCGTACACCCGATCGCTCGACGAGGCGATCGCGTGGGTCGATGCAGCGCCCACCGACACGCTCGGATTCCTCATGCGCGGTGCGGATCCGGCCGCCATTCTCGAGGTCGCGCAAGCAGGCGAGCTGCTCCCGCAAAAGTCCACGTACTATTACCCCAAGGTGCCCACCGGAGTGGCGTTCCGCGCTGTTGATCCGGCGCTGCTGGGTCTCGCCTGACGCGCACACGGTGTGACCTGCGCTCACGGCGCTGCATGCGCGGTACGATGGCGGCATGACTTCCCGCCCCGATAACGACGCCATCCTGCAGCAACTGCGACTCGTGCAGGATCCTGAGCTGCGCCAGGACGTGGTCACGCTCGGCATGATCAAGAGCGCCGAGTGCGACGCCGATGGCCTGGTGCTCGTGCATCTGCTGCTCACAACTCCCGGCTGCCCGCTCAAGCAGAGCTTTCGCGACCAGATGAACGACACGGTCGGTCGCCTCGACGGTGTGGAGCGTGTGGAGATCGAGTTCGGCGTGATGAGCGACGAGCAGCGAACGGCGCTGCGCGGGCAACTCGACGGTGGGCGACGCAACCGCAAGCCCGGTGTTTCACTGCCGCACACGTGCCGCGTGATCGCCGTCACGAGCGGTAAGGGTGGCGTCGGCAAGAGCACCGTCACCGCGAACCTCGCCATCGCGCTGCACGCACTCGGGCACGAGGTTGGCATCCTCGATGCGGACGTCTATGGCTACTCCATTCCCACGATGCTGGGTATCCACCAGCGTCCGGTGACGATCGACGGGAAGATCATCCCGCCCGTGGCGCACGACGTGCGACTCATGTCGATCGGCTTCTTCCTCGATCAGGATGCTGCCGTCGTGTGGCGCGGTCCAATGCTCCACCGCGCGCTTGAGCAGTTCCTGGGCGACGTGCACTGGGGTGATCTGGACTACGTCATCATCGACATGCCCCCGGGCACGGGAGACGTCGCAATCTCCCTTGGACAGCTCCTGCCACGCGCTGAGGCGCTCGTCGTCACCACACCGCAGCACGCCGCGCAGACCGTCGCACGCCGCTCAGCGCTCAGTGCGATGCAACTCGACCAGATCGTGCTCGGCGTGGTCGAGACGATGAGCGACCCCGAGGAAGGTCCAAGCGTGTTCGGGCGTGGAGGCGGTCAGATCCTCGCCGATCAGCTCGAGGTGCCGCTGCTCGCCACGTTCCCGCTCGCCGCATCGATCCGCGAGGGTGGCGATACGGGCGTGCCGGTTGCGTCGCCAGCATCGACGCACGCAGGTGAGCCCGTCGCGCAGCGCTTCCATGAGCTAGCTCAGGCGATCGAGGCGCGCCGCCCAGCGCCCGTGGAGCCGCCACCGCCGGCGCCGATGGACCGCATCAAGAAGCCGCTTTCGCTGCTCTGACCGACCGCTCGCGCCTCGCAGTCGCCGCCGCCGGGTAAGGTGCTCACATGACCGAGACCACGTCAGGCGCCGCCTTCTTCGATGTAGACCGCACGCTGCTCGCGGGTGCGAGCGGGCTCGTGCTCGCTGCGCCGCTGCGCCGGCGTGGACTGATCAGTGCGCGTCAGCTCGCGCGGACGATGCTGGTGCAGCTCGCGTTTGCCGCGCGCGGCTCAGACGATCAGCAGCTCGACCAGCACACCGAGTCGATCAAGCTGCTCATGCGTGGGTGGGATCGGGCGACCATCGTTGAGGTCGTGGAGCAAGAGCTCGAGCACCGCATCCGCCCCAAGGTATTTCAGGAGGCGCTCGAGCGCATCAGCCAGCATCGCGCGCAGGGCATGCGCGTCTACGCGGTGAGCGCAACGCTCGAGGAGATCATCCAGCCGCTCGCTGAGATCCTCGGCCTGGACGGCGCGGTGGCGACCAAGATGGAGGTCGTTGACGGAGCCTTTACCGGGGAGATCGAATCGCCGTGCCACGGCCCGCAGAAGGCTGAGCGTCTGCGCGCGTTCGCCGCTGAGCACGACATCGACCTCAAGGCGAGCGTCGCCTACTCGGACTCCATCACTGACGCTGAATTCTTGCGCGCCGTCGGACGCGCCTATGCCGTGAACCCTGACAAGGGCCTGCGCCGGCTCGCCGAGGATGAGGGCTGGGGTATCCTGCGCTTCAACCAGCGCGAAGCCGTGCCGCTGCATCGCCGTCGCGGCACCCGCGCCGCGCTCGTTGCCGCGGTGGGCGCCGCCGCATTCGTGCTCGGTCGTCGCGCTCGCCGCTGAGCCCCGACCCGCCCGTGCGGTGAGTTACTGATCTTTCCCGCTGACCGGCAATAATCAGTAACTCGCCGCGATGCGAGCGTGGCGCCGCGAGCGCCGCTGATTACCCCGGCTGGCGCTGGGGCGTGAGCTCGAGCGCGTCCGCGACACCCTCGATGCGCGCCTTGCCGGGCTCTGCTGTCTGGTCGTGGTTGCGGAGCTCGCGCCACGTGATCATGCGCTCTGCGTCCTCGTCCCACAGCTTGAGACGGAACGCGCGCATGCCGTCCCAGATGGTCATGCGTGTCGCCTCAGCGAACAGCGGCAGCGCGTCGTGCGCGGCGCGCAGATGATAGTTCGGCACCCGCGCGCTGAGGTGATGCACGTGGTGATAACCGATGTCAGCCGTGAACCACGGCAGCGGACGCGGCAGGTCGAGGAAGGAGCTGCCCCGGATGGCGGCGGCGACGAAGTCCCACGAATCACCGGAGTCGTAGTAGGTCTCCTCGTAGTTGTGCTGCACGAAGAGGATCCAGGCCCCGATCATGCCGCCGACGAGGAGGATGCCGCCCTGTGTTAGGACGAACGTGGTCCACCCCATGAGCTGTCCGAACACGACGATCCACGCCACCATGAAGGCGTTCGTGGCGTACACGCCGGTGCGCACCTTGCGGTTGGCGTTCGACTTCGGCACGCGCCGTGCGATGAGAAATGACACCACCGGCCCGAGCAGCAAGATCGTTGCCGGCGTGCGGTACGCGTGGTAGAGGCCGCGCTTCCAGGCGGGCCAGGCGCGGTACTCACGAACGGAGTACGTCCAGATATCGCCGGGTCCGCGATCATCGAGATTGCCCGACGATGCGTGGTGAAGGTTGTGCTCGTGGCGCCAGCCGTGGAACGAGGTGAACACCGTAAACCCGATGAGCGTGCCAATGATGCCGTTGGTGCGGCGGCTTCCGTAGAGTGATCCATGCGCGAGGTCGTGGAACAATGAATACAGGCGCGAGATCGCGAGCGACGCAAAGAGCACCAGCCCGATTTGTGCGGCCAGGGGCGCTGAGCTCCACGCTGCGATGATCACCCAGGTGCCTGCATAGAGCGAGAACGACGAGACGAGCTGCCGTGTGCTGAGCCGCTCGTTGGGCGTCGTGTAGCGCTTGAGCGCGGCTTGCCACTCTTTGGGAGATGGCTGTGCGGAAGGGGTCCCGGTCATGGGAGCTGCTCCGTGTGAGGGGACGATGAGTGCATACAGGCTATTCGCGCCAGACGGGCCGTACGATGTTCCACGAATGCCGAATTCAGCATATTCGAGTCACTCGTGCGCGCGCACTTCGTCCACAGGCACCACAACATCGAGGCGCCCCGTGGCCACGTCATAGCACAGGCCGATCAGGTCGTATGTCACGGAGATCGACGCCTCGTCGCGGATACGCGCGAGGTCCGCGAGCAGCGTCGCGCGCTGATCGCGCAGGCGCTTACCGGCGGCGCAGTCGGTGTGCACGACGACCGCTACGTGTGTCACCCCGAGCTCGCGCGTAGCAAGCTCGAGCGTGCGAAGCACGTCCTCGGTGACCCGCGCCCCGGCGTTGCGCATGATCTTCGCGTCACCTGGCTTGAGCCCGAGCATCGCAAGCGGCTCGATACGAGAATCCATGCACGTGATCACGGCGAGTCCGCGCGCAGCCGTGCCACTCAGTCCTGCGAGCGCGAAGCCCTCGGCGTACCGCTCATTGGCCTCGAGCACTGCGGTGAAGGCGTCAGCCATTGTGTCACTCGCCCCCGAATACGCTGGCGTCGATCGAGCCGCCAGGTTCGAGCTCGTACACGGTCACGCCGTGCGCTGCGACCATGCCCCTCAGGCCCTCGGGGCGCCCGATCAGCGGCGGGAAGGTGCCGTAGTGGCCACCGAGCACGTGTCGCACGCCCAGCAGTTCGATCGCCTTCGCGGCGAGTTTGGGGCCCATCGTGTAGTGATCGCCGATGCACAGGATCGCGAGATCCGGCTCGTGCAGCTCGCCGATGAGCGCCATGTCCCCAAATACCGTCGTGTCACCCGAGTGGTAGATCGTGAAGCCGTTTGCGAGTTCGATGACGAACCCTGCGGGCTCGCCCGCGTACGCGCCGTCGGGAGTGGAGGAGGAGTGCTTGGCGTCGGTCATCGTCACGCGCACGCCGGCGATCTCGATCGTCCCGCCCTTGTTGAAATCGACGAGCTCGGCCCGGTCGATTCCCTGCGCCTCGAACCAGCCCATGAGCTCGACCATGCCGGCCACCGTCGCGGCCGTGCGCGCCTGCTGGCTCACCACATCCGCCACGTGGTCCACGTGCCCGTGTGTCACCAAGATGGCGTCGAGCGCGCCCAGCCCCGCACCCTTGAGCGCCTCGGGCGTGGTGGGACAGCTGTCTACGAACCCGTCGATGAGGATGCGCTTCCCGCCGGTCTCGAGCAGAAACGTGCCATGCCCGATCCAAGTCAGCGTGCCGTCGAATGTCGCGCTCATGTTCGTCCTTCGGGAAGCCGTGCGATCTGGGGCGATCATGCCACGCGTGTGGGGTGGCCGTTCACGCTATTCCGTCGAATACTTCGGCTGCGCCTTGGCCTCGGGACGGAACACGGTGATGGCTCGGTTCGCGGCAATCGCCGCCTCGCCCATACCGATCGTGATGAGCGTAATCTTGCCGTCGTAGCCGGCCACGTCGCCCGCCGCGAACACGCTGGGCAGGCTCGTCTCCATCGACGACGGATCGACCCTGAGTGCTTTCTTGGAGTGGAACTCGATGCCCCAGTTGGCAATCGACCCGAGCGCGCTCTTGAACCCGAGCAGCGTCACGAGCTCATCGCACTCCTCCACACGCTCGGTGCCATCCTCGGAGTTGGTGATCGTCACCGCGTTGACTCGACCCGCCAGGCCGTGCACGGCGGTCACCTCGCACGGCACCATGAGCTGCACCTTGCCGTGCCCGGCGAGCTCGCGCATCTGGGTAACGGAGTGCTCGAGCGCGCGGAAGCGATCACGGCGATGCACGAGCGTGAGCGGGTGGGAAATGACGTCCTGCAGCCCGAGCGTCCAGTCGAGCGCGGAGTCGCCGCCGCCCACGATGACAACCTTCTTGTCGACGAAGTCAGCCTTGCGCTTCACCAGGTAGTGGAGGCCGTTGTGGTTCCACGTATCGATGCCCTCGATCGGTAGCTTGCGCGGCTCGAACGCGCCATGCCCAGCGGTGATGATCACCGTGCGCGTCAGGTAGTCGCGTTCGCTCGTTCCCTTGAGTCGGATGAGCTGGCCGCTCGCCTCGTCGGGCGCGTCTTCATGCGACAGCGTGGCGCAGTCTTCCTCGAGCACGATCTCCGGATCGAACTGCATCGCCTGTTCGACCTGCAGACGGATGAGCTCGCTCGCCTTGATCTTGGGATGGCCCGCGACATCGAAGATGTGCTTTTCCGGATACATCGCCATCACCTGACCGCCGAGCTCCGGCAGCGTGTCGATGATGCGCACGCTCGCCTCGCGGTGGCCTGCGTAGTACGCGGCAGCGAGTCCGGACGGGCCACCGCCGATGATGGTCACGTCAGCGATCTCGGGAAAGGAAGGGGAGGGCTCCATACCTGGATCCTACTTCCGCAGCAAGCCTGCAAGCGCCGGTCCTTGAGGGCAGGGCGCGCCCCCCGCCCAAGCGTTGTTTGCAATACGTGCAACATGAGGGGGATGCGTACAGGTCCCAGCGCGCGCGGCCGATCCACCCCTCACCTGAGGACACCAAACAGTCACCGACATCTGATCGATCCCGTCGAATGCCCCACCCGAGCCACCCACCCGAGTTCGACGGGATGTGGAAGTGATTGGTCGGAACGCGAACCCTTTTCCCGAGGACCCGCACCGACGCCGTCCGAATACAGCGAGGGCCCCGCTTTCCCAGCGGGGCCCTCGCCTTCTTCGTATGTCGGTGACGCTGGTGTGACTCAGGCAGCGGGGGTCGGGGGGACCGGCGGCTTGGGTCGAGCGGCCACGAGCGCGTCGGCAGCCTTCATGGCAGCCTCCGCGTCGATGAGACCGTTTCCGGCGTTGTAGTCGTAGCCTGGCGCGTCGATGTCCTTGGCGCTCGTGGTGATCGCCTTGACGACCTCCTCGTGCGACAGGTCCTTGTACTTGCTCAGGAGCAGCGCAATCACGGCGGAGACGGCCGGCGTGGCCATCGAGGTGCCGCTGAAGGATGCGTAGCCACCACCGGGGATGGAGCTCGTGATCTGGTGACCCGGCGCCGAGATGTCCGGCTTTCGGTCGGAGCCAGCGGCATCCTTGATGGGCGAAGGACCGCGGCTCGAGAACGAGGCGATCTTGTCGTTCTTGTCGGTGGCTGCCACAGAGATGACCTCCGGGTAGCTGCCCGGCGCGCCAACGCTGCTCGGCCTCGGACCGGCGTTACCGGCGGCGAAGACGGGCTCAATGCCAGCAGCGAGGAACGACTGCATGAGCTTCTGGAACGTCAGGAGCTTGCCGTCGTTGGTTCCCCAGGAGTTGGAGATGATGTCCGGGGCCTTGGACGGATCAGCGTTCTTGCCCTCGGAGTCGGTCGGGGCGAGCATCCACTCGAGGCCCTTCATGACGCCAGCCATGGTGCCGCTTCCGCCCGCATTGAGGATCTTGGATCCAATGAGCTTCACGCCCGGAGCGATGCCCGTAGCGAGATGGCCAGGGGTCGCGATTCCGGCGATGGTGCCGCTCACGTGCGTGCCGTGCTTGTTGTCGTCGTATGCTTCCTTCTTGCCAGCGGTGGCGTCGAAGAAGTTGTAGTTGTTGTCCACGGTGCCATCGGCCTTCGTGCCACGGTACGCCGCCTTGAGCGCGGGGTGGGAGATGTCGATGCCGGTGTCCACGACGCCGACGGTGACGCCCTGGCCGGTGAAGCCCTGCGCCCACACGGCGGGAGCCTTCACGCGGTCCACGTTCCACTCGTTGGGGGAAGCGGCCGGCGGGGCCGGATCCGCATCGGCGAAGGTCATGAGGATGGTGGCACCCTCCATGACGTCCTCCATGCCGATCAACTTGACCTCGCGGTCGCGCTGGATGCGCCCCAGGCCGTCGACCTGGTTCATGGCCTTCCAGGCCTCAGCGGTCTTGCCCTCGGAGACGTTGTACGTCACGGAGTTGGAGAGGGGATTCACCTCGTAGGACGTGATCAGACCCTGCGCCTTGAGGGCGTCAAGCGCCGGTGCGACACCCTGCATGGTGTTGCGGTTGACGCGGGTGAGCTCATGGACGACCGCGCTCTTGCGATCGGTGCCACGGGGCATGAGGCTCGGACGATCGAAGTTCGCAGCTCCGTCAAGCTGTGCGATGTAGGTGCGCTCGCCAAGCTTGGAGCTGGCGTATCCACCCACTACGAGTGCGTTAGGCATGTCTTGTACCTTCCTTGGTGATGTGCCGCAAACGCCTTCCATGGCGAAGCGAACCGCACCCCCTCCGGGTGCGCTGCCGGCGACCATACCAACGCCGAACCGACGCGGTAGCACTTCCCTACCGACTGGCCGCCATCGGGCCGCTGGGGGCCAGGGACGCGTGCCAGGGACGCGTGCCAGGGACGCGTGCCAGCGGCCGCCACCGGTTGCGCCCCGTGGCCTCGGTCCGCGGCCTCGGTCCGAATGGCCCCGCCCCGCCAGGGTTCGCCCGCCGAGATACTGATTTTTGCCGTTCAGCGGCAAAAATCAGTATCTCGGGCCTTGAGTGCACGAAGAACGATGGCGCATGCAGACGGCAGATCATTCCAGATGACGTCGGTACGGATTCGAATGACCCGCCAACCCTCAACGCGGAGCGCGGCGTCTCGAAAGGCATCGGCAGCTGCGATCTCCGGCTTGTCGTGCCACGGCCCATCCACCTCGATGTTGAGTCGTAGCTCCGGCCACAGGTAGTCAGGCTCAATGTCGTTTCCGCCCATGGAGCCGCGCGTGTTCACGATCGGCTCCGGGACGCAGAGCGCAATGAGCGCGTCGAGCAGGCGGTCCTCCGAGGCGCTTCGCGTGCCAGCGCTCCCAGAATCGAACAGCTGGAGCGCCCCGCGCGCGGCAACCACTCCGCGTGCACCTCGCCGCCGATCCAGGATCCCGCTCATCAGCTCGAGATCCAGCGCTCCGTGGTACGCGGCTTCGTACATAACGTGCGCGATTTGGAACTTCGTGAGCGTCGTTCCGAGGTCGCAGCACGTGCGAGCGGGCACCGTGGTCGTGATGCCATGGGACTCGCGTACGTGCGCGATGTCCAAGTCTCGCCTTGATCGGATCACTATCCCGGGCAGCCGCTTTCCCTGCGGCACGCGCCCGCGCGTCAGGACCACCGTGCCACCCACGTGTCGCTTCCAGTGGCCGTCGTGAGCTGCGGCCGCGCCACCCGCGAGCGCCGCGAGCCCATCGCACGACGCGAGGGTCGCTCGGATCCGCGTGGGAGCGAGAGAAGCTGCGTATGGAGGCGCATAGATGCCGCTGGCAAGTCTGATGAGTTGCCCAGCCCGCGCACGTCGGGACAGGCTCGACGGACTGATCTCCTGTGCCAGTGCATCCGTCGATCGAACCACGCCGTCGCGGTCGGTGGCGATACGGGCGATACGCGTGTCGACCGGAGCGAGTTGACTCATGCAAGGATCGTGCCAACGTCGGAGTAACGGAAGTTGCGCGCTTCGTCACAGCTATGTGCAGCGCGTGTGACGAAGCCGTTGCAAACCGTCGCCACCGCTGTCGAGATACTGATTTTTGCCGTTCAGCGGCAAAAATCAGTATCTCGACGAGAGGGAAGCGGGAAAGGGGCGTAAGCCGGAAATCCTCACACAGACTCTTCCCTGATCGTTCGAAGGCGCGACATGCACCGGTGTGGGTTTGCTACCCTTCGCCGGTCGCGCGTCGCCTCGGGAGGGCGTCGCCACCACTAGGGAAGGGAAACCCATGACGTTCGCTAATCTCGAGACGGGCTCGCGCACCTACATCGCGCAGCTCAAGGTCACACCGAATTTCGCTTCGGCCGCTGAGGCCACCACGCGCTCCGAGCGCAAGCAGATGGCGTATGGCGCCATGATCGACGCCGAGTCCACCCTCAAGGACACGCTTCTTCCGAAACTCGACGCCCTTAAGGCCAACGGCCTCGTCAAGGGCTGGGACTTCGCCGCCGGCACGGGCGCGCTCATCCTCAACGTCGACGAGGCGCACGCCGCTGCCGCCTTCCAGGCGCTGCAGGGTGTCTCCGAGCTGGGCCGCATCGTCCGCAACCAGGAAGTCCGCATCGACGAGCTCGAGCAGACAGCAACCCCGGTCGCCGCCGATCCGACCCCGCCGACCACCCCGCCCGCCAAGACGGTCGAGTGGAACGTCGCCAAGATGGGCGTCGAGAAGGTCTGGGCCCAGGGCATCACGGGTGCCGGTATCACCGTCGGCATCGTCGACACCGGTGCCAACGTGCAACACGAGGCGCTCAAGGCGCACTACCGCGGCACGCAGGCCGACGGCACCATCGACAACAACTACAACTTCTACGACCCGATCAACGGCAAGACCGAGGCGTACGACGACCACAACCACGGCTCGCACGTGGCCGGTACCAGCGTCGGCGGCACCGCCGATCACCTGACGGGCATGGCGCCGGGCGCCAAGTTCATCTCCGCCAAGGTGTTCAACGCCTCCGGCTCGGGTGACACCGCCAAGATCCTCAAGGCGCTCAGCTGGATGCTCGCGCCGACCAAGTCCGACGGCACGGGTGCCGACCCCACGAAGGCGCCTGACCTTGTCTCCAACTCCTGGGGCAACAGTAACGGCGCGGCGCTCGTGTACCTGGACGCCTGGAAGGCGTTCGAGGCTGCGGGCATCATCCCCGTCGTCGCTGCCGGTAACTCTGGACCGCGCGCTGACACCGTCGGCTCGCCGGGCTCGTACCCGCAGTCGATCACCGTGGGCGCCACCGACTCAAACGACAAGGTCGCGTCGTTCTCGAGCCGCGGCCCGTCGAAGATCAAGGACGGCAACGGCAACCTCATCCCCAAGCCGGACATCTCCGCACCGGGCGTGGACGTCATCAGCTCGGGTAAGACCGGCAACAGCTACGTCAAGATGAGCGGCACCTCGATGGCCACGCCGGCGGTCTCGGGTCTTATCGCCCTCATCCTGTCGAAGTTCCCGACCCTCACCGGTGAGGAGGTCCGCGAGGTGCTCAGCAAGAGCGCAGTGGACATCGATGCACCGGGTTACGACGTCAACACAGGCTTCGGCCGCGTCGACGCCGTCGCAGCGCTCGCGAAGGCTCAGGAGCTGTTCGGCACCCCGCCGGCTCCCACCCCGCCTGCGCCCGCCGCCTGAGGCGACTGACATACCGTTCCACGTGTGGGGCGCTCTCCTTCGGGAGGGCGCCCTCGCGCGTCCGGGGGCGCGTTGCCGAGGGGGCTATATACCGTCGACGGCGAGCAAGGAATCCACGGGTGCCAGATCGTCGGTGAGCACCGGTACGTCGCTCGTCTTGAACTCGCCGCGATAGCGTGCGCGGAGGATCGCCCGGAGCTTGGCGTCCAGGAGCTGGTCTGCCGGTACGGCCATCCTGGCGGCGCCGATCAAATCCTCCTCGCCGGCAAACGGCGGAAGCACTCCCCGGTTCTTGGACGCGATGAACTCGACATTGGAGAAGTTCTGGAGGTCGACGGCTCCCTGACCGTCCGGCACGGGGTACACGACGATGTCGCGGAACGCCTTCGACCACGTTTCATGCATCGACCGCAGGAGCTCGCTGTTGCCTCCTTCGACCGCTCCGATGAGGTTGGCGGCCACCACGCCGTCAGGCGCGAGGCGCTCGCTCGTGAGCTTGAGGAACTCGCGCGTGGTGAGGTGGAAGGGGATGGAGTCCGCGAAGTACGTGTCGAGGATGATCGCGTCGAACTTCGCATCGTCCTGAGCCTGGAGCCACGACCGCCCATCCGCAATGTGCGTGTGGATCTTGTCGTTGCCGTTCTCAGAATCCTCGTACGCGAACCACGTGCGGGCCAGCGCCGCCACCTCGGGATCGATCTCCACCACGTCGATCTCCAGATCGGGGCGCAGCTCGTGCATCCGCATGACGGCGGCGCCGCTCCCGAGGCCGATGAAGAGCATGCGTTGGGCATCCGGGCGGATGGCCGGCACGATATCGAATGCCCGTAGGTACTGAAAGAGCGGTGGGCCGGTCACGGCGGGATCACCCTTCGCGTCCAGGGCTGCGGCGGCTTGGAGAGAGTTGTCGAAGTGCATGACGCGCGCGCGCTCGTCGCCGATCTGCCCCGCCTTGTAGTCCACCACGCGGATGCGGTGGTACTGGCTGTCGGCCTTGGCGCGCAGCCGGCCGCCCTCGCTCGGTTGGAACTCGGCCTCGTAGCCGCCGGCGCGGAACACAGGTGAGTACCCAGAGCCCACGCTCGTGAAGGTGTCATCGACCGCGTCGCCCAGCGACCCCGAGCCGGCGAGCAGCACGAGCAGGAACACCGCTACACCGGCGACCCACGTCGTGAGCGCGCGCCCGTGCCCGACCACGGCGGTGAGAAGCCCGCACCCGCCGAGTGTGAGCGCCACGGTGAGCACCGTGCGTTCGGAGCCGACCTCTTGCACGAGATAGAACGACGCGGCGATCGTGCCAACGATCGAGCCCGCAGTCGAGAGACCGTAGAGCGCGCCAGCCGTGGCACCGACCTTGGCGAGGTCGCCCGCGCGTAGGCGTACCGCCCACGGGGAGACCATGCCCATGAGGACGCTCGCCGGGCCGAACAGCAGCACGCTCGCGACGAGTGAGTTGGCGCGCGCGCCGAGGTCCACGTCGATGATCCATCCCTGGAGCGGATCCGCCACGATCACGCTCACCGCGACGAGCACCGACGCGCTCGACAGCACGAGCGTGAGCGCCCCCGCGCTTGGGAACCGGTCCGCGAGGCGCCCGCCGACCGTGTAGCCAATCGAAAGCGCCGCCAAGAATACTGCGATGAGCGATCCCCACACGTACATCGAGCTGCCGAAGTACGGGGCGAGCAGCCGACTGCCGACCATCTCGTACGCCATGAGCGCGGCGCCTGCAAGGAACACCACGACGAGCAGCCACCAGCCGGCCTCGCGGTCGGTGCCCGCAACGGGCTCGACCCGCGTTCGCGGCGGACGCCCCTTGGGGCGGCGGGACATCTTGGTCGGTCGGCTCGGTTGGGCGCTCACCCGTGGACGCTACCCGTGTGTGCGGGACCTCACGCGCTGCGGTGATGCGTCACGACTTGGGGTTTCTGCTGTCTCTGCGCCAGGAGGGCGAGGGCGGCGTGGGCGAGGTGCTGCCTTCGACGCGAGGAACCTGGATACGGATGCGAATCGCGCGACTCGCCGCTCGGCTCGAAAAATCAACACAACGAGCCAAGGGTGTTGATTTACTCCAATATAATCAGCAGTGTGCTTGCGTATTGAACGACGAGTTCGGTTGGAGGTGCCCAATGTCGCTCCAAGACACAACTCCTACCGTTGTTTCGAGTGGTGCGCTCGCCGCACTTCTCGGCATTTCGCCGACGTGATTCCGTGAGCTGTCCAACGCAGGGATCTTCGTCGCCCAACGCACCCCAGGGGGACACCGCCGGTACGATGTCCAGCAGGCGACGGCGGCGTGGGACCGTCATCGAGCCTCACGCGCTGGAATGCGCTCGCCGCCGCCGCAACTCGTGCTTCCCGAAATTGATCGGGTTGTGACGGAAGCGCCGATCGTCGATCGGATCGTGTCGTTGGAAGGGCTCGAGGAGCACCGGGAGGCGCAGATCGCTCTTGCCGCTCTCAGCCTGGACGATCGGCCCATCGCTCGCGGCGTGTTCCTGCACGCGTATTCGGAGATCCTCAACAACGCCATCGATCACTCGGGATCGATCCTCGCACGCGCTCGTGTATGGAGGGCCTCCAACCGAATCGTCGTGGAGATCGCCGACGATGGCGACGGAGTGTTCGCGCACATGCGAATGGGATTGGGGCTGCCCGACGATTTCGCTGCCATCCAAGCGTTGACGAAGGGGAAACATACGACCGACCCCACGAGGCACCCCGGCGAGGGCATCTTCTTCACGACGAAGGCCGTGGAGGAGTTCAAGCTCGCGGCCAACGGTCTCGAGTGGGTCGTGGACAACCCTCGCTCCGACCACGCAGTGGGCGTGTCACACATTCAGGTGGGGACCCAGGTGCGGTGGGCGATCGATCCCGACACGCCGCGCGACTTGCCATCGCTCTTCCGTTCGTACACGATCGACCACGAGTTCGCGCGCTCACGGCCCGTCGTGAAGCTCTTCGGGCTGGGCCTGGCCTTCGTCAGCCGAAGCGACTGCTGAGCGGCATGGAACGATTCCGGGAGGTGGAAGTCGACTTCCAGGGAGTAGACGGGGTGGGGCAAGGGTTCGTGGACGAACTCGTGCGCGTGTGGCCGATCATGCATTCAGAGACACAGATCATCCCCTCGAACATGAACGACGCGGCGCGATTTATGATCGAACGAGGCCTCGGCGGCTTCAGCAGCTGAAGCTCTGCCCGCAGCCGCAGGAGCCTGTGGAGTTCGGGTTCTCGATGGCGAAACCCTTGCCGTTGAGGCCGTCCTGAAAGTCGACGATCGCGCCCTTGAGGTACCCGGCGCTCTGCTCGTCGACGATCACGCGTACGCCGCTCTGCTCGAAGACGATATCGTCGGCATGCTGCTCGGTATCGAAGCCGAGCGCGTACTGGAACCCGGAGCAGCCGCCGCCAGTGACCGCGATGCGCAGTGCCTGGGGCTCGCCGTCCTCGGCCAGCAGCACCGCCAATTTCTCCACGGCGGAATCCGAGAGGACGACGGGAGTGGCTGCGGGTGCGGGGTTCGTGGTCTCCATACGGGTCATCATGCCACAGGATCGTGCGATCCATGCGCACCGCGCGTGCTGGACGGGTAGGGGCGCCTCATGGACATCCTCATCCTCGGGGCCACGGGCCTCTCCGGAACCGCCGTCACCAACGAAGCGCTCGCGCGCGGGCACCGCGTCGTCGCGGTGCACCGCGGCGGCTCGAACACGCTCGCGGGGCGCACCGACCCTGGGCTCACCCAGGTCGTGCACGACCGCGCTGGCGGGCACGCTGCGCTCGCCGCGCAGGCGCCCTTCGATGCGGTAATCGACGTCTCCGCGCGCATACCGGCGTACGTGGTCGACGCCATCCGAGAACTCGACACTCCGGGCATGCGCTGGGTGCTGTACTCCTCAGTCTCCGCCTATGCTGACCTCTCGCGGGGACCTGACGAGGATGCTCCGCTCACCGAGTTCGAGGATCCAGCACTCGAGCAGGCGCTCAGCGCCGACCTGTGCCATGCGTTCTCCTACGACTGGTACGCCGCCGCCAAGACCACATGCGAACGCCAGCTAATTGAGCGCGTTGGACAGGAGCGTGCGTTCATCATGCGCCCAGGCCTCATCACCGGCTGGCACGACGGCACGCGCCGTGCCACGTACTGGGTGGAGCGACTCGCGCGCGCGGGTGAGGCGCTCGCTCCACCGGCGGAGGATGCGGTGCAGGTGCTCGACGCACGCGACCTGGCTGCATTCGCGCTCGACTCCGTCGAACAGGGCATCGTTGGCACGTACAACACCGCGCCGATCGCAGGATCCACAACGGTCGGGGATCTGATCGCGGCCGCTGGTGACGCCGTGCGAGCCACGGGTCGCGAACCCGCTCCTGTGCACCACGCGACAGCTCAGCAGCTTGCCGAGCACGGGGTGGAGGAGTGGAGTGACATGCCAGCGTGGCTCCCTGTCGCAGGCGAATTCGTGGGCATGGTGACGGCGGACACGAGCCGCGCGCACGCCGCGGGGTATCGCACCCGACCGATCGCTGAGACGATGGAGTGGGTGCTCAAGTGGCTCGACTCCGGGGACGTCGGCGCGAGCCGACTCGCCGCAGCGACCTCCGGTCTCCACCCTGCCCGCGAGCGCGAGGTGCTCGCCGCGCTGTCGGGGGTGTCCGCATGACCACTCCCACTCCTCGCCGTCACCCCATGCTCGCCGATCGCGCGTCGAGCGCGGTATTCGTCATCGATGTGCAGGAGGCGTTTCGCGCGCACATCCCCGCGTTCGGATCGATGGTCGCGACCATCCGCTTGCTCGTGCAAGGCGCTCGCGCACTGGGTATCCCGGTGGGCTGGTCCGAGCAGTACCCGCGAGGCCTGGGCCGCACTGTGCCTGAACTACTCGACGTGCTTGAGCCCTCCGAGTACACAGGCTCGTCGTTCGACAAGCTCGAGATCTCGTCATTCGACGCGCCCGGCTGGGCTGGGCTGCCCCCAGTTATCCGCGACGCCGAGCAGCTCATCATCGTCGGCATCGAGACTCATGTGTGCGTGCGGCAGACAGTGCTGGGCCTGCTCGCCGACGGGCGCTCCGTGCAGATCGCCGTGGACGCGGTCGAGAGTCGCGGCGCCCAGGAGTGCACACTGTCACTGCGCAGCCTCGAGCGCGCCGGCGCCCAGCTCGTCACGGTGGAACAGGTGCTCTTCGATTGGCTCGAGGTTGCTGGCACCACCGAGTTCCGCGTCGTGCAGGAGCTGATCAAGATCCATGGGGCGTGAGCGCGTCGCGCTGGGATCTGCCGACGAGTACACCGATGTCGACAGGCGCCGTGCCCCAGTCTCGGACGATCTCCTCGTGCTGGATGTCGAATCCCGCATGGAGCGCCTCGCCGCGCAAGTCCTGGAACGTGCCGTGCTCGCCGGCGGCCTCGACGAGCGCACCGCGATTCTTGTTCCACAGAAGATCGGTGTCGCGCGCCACATCGACAGTCAAGATCATCGTTCCGCCCGGCTCGAGCCGGCGCTGTATTTCCGCAAGCAGCGCACGTCGGTCGTCGCCACGCAGATGCTCGATGACGCTCACCGAGTAGATCCCCTCAAATCGCCGATCAGGCGGGAGGCGTTCCAGCGTCGTGTTCCACGAGGCGTTCGCCAGGCCCACTTCGGCGTAGTCGAGGAAGTCCCACTCGTTCCAATCCGGCCGGGGCGGCCACTGGCGACGCGTAACGGAGGGGTCGACGGTGTCGACGATGTACCCCGCGTCGGTGAGGTAGGGGGCGAGCGGCGACACTCCCGCTCCGATGTCTGCGACGCGCCCACCTACGGGGACGTGTTCCAGGACCAGGTCGGCGACGCCAGGGTACTCCCACACCCGCGGCTCGTGATCGGGATAGAACGCGATCGTGGCGCGTGCGCACACCCGCATTTCGGCCAGCCGCAGCGGATGTGGATGGTGCGCGATGAGCGCCGCGATCCCCGCCGCTGGGATGTCGCGCGGGTGCGGGGTCGTCGGCGCGGTGAGCAGGATCCAGGCCCGCGAACCGTCGCCCAGATCCACGGGGTACACGTCGGTGGCAGGACTCACAGCCCGGACGTCGTCGGCGAGCTCTTCGCCGCGTGTCAGCACCACCACGGCTGGCTCGTTCGCGAGGAGCGCCCGGAGCGAATCGGCGTTCTCATGGGCGATTGGACCGACGACCTCGTCGGCGAGCGTGCGTGCCACATCCATGAGTGCGCTCAGGTCCGCTGGCGCCGCGATGCGTGTCGGCAGGATGTGGTGCTCGTTCATGCTCGTCCCTTTCGAAGCTCGGTCGCCGAGGGGTGCCCGCTCTGCCGTGTACCTACACGCCGCCACGCCGCCACACGCGGTCGGTAGGCTGCGACGCGATGGAGGACCCCACACGCATCGTCGTCGCCACCACGTTCGAGAACCGCGCTCCCTACGTGAGCGAGGTGGAGATCCTCTTCCGAACGCTCGCGACATACGGCGGCGAACTCGCCCGCGCGCGCCGCATCGCATGCTGCGTGGGTGCGCCCGATCCATTCGTGGTCGAGGTGCTCGGCGACCTGGACGTCGAGGTGCGCGAGGTTGCGCCGTTTGACGAGCGCTGCCCGCACGCCAACAAGCTCGCCATGCTCGAGCTCGCCGTCGACGGTGACCTCGTGCTCGCGCTGGATACCGACATCGCCATCGCGGGTGACATCACCCCGTGGCTCACCACCTCCGCCATCTCCGCGAAGATCGCGGACAACGAGACCGTCGGGCTCGCCAACTGGCCATCACTCTTCGCCGCCCGCGGCGTTGAGCTGCCGCCCGCGCGCTACCTCAACGACCACGCCGGCCGCGAGACGATCCCGTACTTCAACAGTGGAGTCGTGGCAGTCCCGTCGGCGATGTGCGCGCCCCTGCTGGCGGAGTGGGGCGACGCCGTGCGCTGGCTGCTCGACTCCTACGATGAGCTGCCTGCGCTGTTCACCGACCGCAGCTTCTTCACCGACCAGTTCGCGTTCGCGCTGGCCATCGCGCGCCTCGACGCGCCAGTGCGAGCGCTGCCGCTCGAGCTCAACTTCCCCACGCATATCCCGCTCCATCCGACGGTGGGGCCGGAGCATGTGAGCCCGCTGCTCGTGCACCACCACCACCTACTCGAAGCAGACGGCCAGCTCAAGCCGTGTGCTTACCGCGCGCCGAATGCCGCGATCGAACGCATCAACGTCGAGTTGCGCCGTGACCCGGATGCTGCGGCCGCCCCGCCCGAGGCCGCGGCCCCTGCTCCCGCCCCCGGGCAAGAGCGCTTTGACAACCAGCAGTTTTGGAACGAGCGCTACACGACCAACATGGAGCTCGGGTCGGGCATCGGTTCACGCGGGGATCTCCTCACGCGCAAGCGCGCGATGCTCCAGGGCGTGCTCGATGTTGACCAGCCGGTCTCATTCCTCGATGTAGGCTGCGGTGACATCGAGATTGTGCGCGAGCTCGTCTACGCCGGCGCGTACACCGGCATTGACATCTCCGACGTGGTCGTCACCCGTAATGCGCAACTGATGCCGCACTGGGACTTCCTTCATGGCGATTTCATCGCCCTCGCGGCCGAGCACGACCTTGCGGCGGATCTTGTCGTCTGTCTCGACGTGCTCATCCACCAGCACGACGCCGACTTCTACGAGCGCTTCGTGCGCGCACTCGTTGGCGCAACCCGCAAGGTGGGCATTGTCGCGGCGTTCGATGCGCTGCCCACGGGCGCTTTCGCGAGCGCGATTACGGCCTTTCACGGGCCGATCACCGAGCTGCTCATCGCGTGCGGCGCCACGGACATCGAGCAGATCGACGAGTATCGCGGCACCGCCGTCGTGCGGTTCACGCCGCCCGCCGGATAGGCCCCGCTCGCGCTGTTCGCGCCGCTACTTCTCGATCGGGATCACGAACTCAAACCTCCCGATCTGCTCGCCGCGTACCTCACTGCGCGTCGTCCAGAACATGATCCCGGGGATGTCACTCAAGTTGTTGCGCACCGTTGAGCTCAGCTGCGCAGCCTGTGCGGAACTGTCGCCCGCCGCTTCGAAGATCGCATCCACGATGGCGGTCAGATTGACGTAGCCGTAGGCGCCGACCTCCTGCGGCGGCTTGGCGGCCTTCACCGTTGCCTGGTAGTTGTCATCGTCCGCGAGGGTGTCCGCGTCGCCCGCGAGCGACTTGACGGCTTCGGAGGGCAGGTTCTGCGGGAACCCCGTCACGAGGAAATCGTCCACCTTCTCGGCGTTCACCGTCACGCCGGTCGGGCTGAGCAGGTCGCGTGGATCGAGCCCGAGCATCGCGTAGACGCCGAGCGCGCTGTTGACCGCAGGATCTTTGAGCGCGGTGGTGAGCGTCACGCCGCCGGGCGACTTGGGTGCAACCTTGATGGTCGTTTTGGTGCGATCAGCGTTGGTCGTGAACGTGATGCCGCCCTTGGTGAGCGCCATCTGCAACGCAGCGGGCATCGTGTACTTCACGGCCGTGGCGGTCGCGGTGTACTCGAACGAGCGCTTGCCCGGTGCCTTCGCGATGGGCTTCTGAGTTGCGGCGCCGGGTGCAGCGGAGGCCGCAGCGGCGCCCAGTGTCGCTGCGTCGAAGTTCTGCGTCGCTGCGGTGGCACTCGGACCTGCATCCTCCATGGCGCTTGCGAGGCTGTTGTCTTCGAGCACCATCTTGAGCGCCTCGATGCCGATGGTGCATGCCCAGGTGTACGTCGGGTCGCAGTCTTGGCCGAGGTCGTCGAGCTTGATGTCATACGTGTCCTTGGCCTCGCTCCAGGCATCCTGCACGCGGCGCAGCTCCGCCCCATCCGCGACGGCGCCATACGCCGTCATTGTCCCGGCGGGCATGCGCTCGGTCAGCTTGCGCGCGCCGACGTCGGGCGTGGCGATATCGCGTGGATTCGACCAGGTAGAGGTCGTGTGCAGACCAATGTCGTCGATCGTGAGTGAGCTCCCGATCCAGTCGGGCACGAGCCCGTCGACGGACTTCGTGTTGAGCAGCTCGGTGAGCGCGTCGAGGTCCTTGCCCTTGATCGCTCCCTCGGCCTGAGCGGCCTTGGGGATGAGGTCGAGCACAGGATCTGTCGCGACGGCGGCACCGACAAGCGCGTCACCGATGGCCGCCTCAACGGATGCCTGCGCCTCCTCGTCGTCTGCCAGTGACGTACCCTCATGCGCGTTGATGAGCCGCTTCATCTCGGACTCGCCGGGGGTGATCACCGCGAGCCCGTCGCGCACGGTCCATACGAGATCCTGGTCGTCGGTCTTGTTGACGTGATACTCGATCCCGTCGCTCGTCTTGTCCGTGGCCGCGCCCTTGGCGAGGTCGTCGATGATCGCGCTGGCGAGATCCTCATCGTCCACCTCGATCCAGAGCGCTAAGGGGAGACTGTCGGACTGAGCCGTATCCGCGCCATCGATCGACTTGAGTGCCGCGTAATCGTTGCTGGTGATGGCGAACCCGGCACGGTTGCCGAATGCGCGCTCCAGATCCGTCGCGGAGATCTTCGCCTTGCCCGGGGCCTCCTTCGCGATCTGCTTGAGCAGCGCTAAGCGTAGGCCCTTGCCGTCGCTCGCGGGCAAGAACGACTCGGCGAGCGACCAGGCGGGCAGCCGCCCGAGGGTGTCAACCGCTGCGTCGATCTTCTTGGGATCGGCGTCCACGCTCGAGACGAGCCACGTCTTGGGGGGTAGCCAACCGAGCGGGCCATCACCGCCGATCACGCCGCTCTTGCCTTCGCCGCCTGTGCCTGTGGAGCCGCTGTCATCGCCGCTCCCACACCCCACCGCGATGAGCGCAGCCGCGCTGAGCAGGGCGAGCGTGAACAGCGCGCGGGACAGGAACGGGCGGGACGAGCGTCGAGACAGCATGCCGCTCTCCTACCCAGGTTCGCGAATGCTTCACGCGTGAACCTCAACCGAAGATGCGACCCCCGCGTGCGCCTCGCGGCCTGCACGGGTAGGCTGAAGCCATGACTCTTGAGAACTGGATTCCGGTCGGGCTGTTCCTGCTCGTGGCGCTGATGATCCCCACGGGCCTCATCAGCCTGGGCTTTATCTTCGGAACCCGCTCCACGCGCCCCGATATCCAGGGCAACAAAAAGCTCGCGTTCGAGTCGGGCGTCTCCACCGGTCACGCCGGGCGCCACCGCAACCCGATCGACTTCTACCTCACAGCCATGCTGTTCATCATCTTCGACATCGAGATGGTGTTCATGATCCCGCTCGGCCTCGTGCTCTCAGACCTCGGCACCTACGGTTTCATCGAGCTGCTCATCTTCGTCGGCATCCTCGCCGTGGGCTACGCCTACGTCTGGGGTCGCGGCGCGCTCGAGTGGGAGTAACGTGGTGGCGGCGGACATTGGACTGCCCTGCACCACCACCCACCGTGGAATCGACATCCCCAAAGTGATGCGAGTCGAGCGAGCGGCGCGGGGATACCGAATTCGGTCAGTGGAGTGCCGCGTCAGGTCGAGAGTTGCGCCGACCGCGCGTCAATGACGGCGTCGACAGCGGCGATGATGCTCGTGTCCGCGTCCGTGGCAACAACTCGCGCGCGCTGCTCGTCGCGATGGACGGCGATGCGACCGACGAGCTCGGACACCCGGCGGTTGACACCGCCGGCGCCGAGGTCGAGGCGGTCCGCGAGGTCGCGGACGTCGTCGATCGTCACGGTGTCCGGGTCGACGCGATCGCCGATCGGCATCCCGAGCGTACGCGTGAACCGATCGCCGTACGCCTGGGTGCAGACGATGTCGTAGGCGGGGGCGACTGATACACGCCGATCGAGGTGCATCAGGGAGACGTTCTTGGCGTGTGCGTCGCTGTTGCCCAGCACGAAATTGGTTACCGCGAGATCGAACAGGCCGAGGCGCAGCCGCGCGGGGCTCACGGCGTACGGGAGCGCGGCGGTGTAGATGTGCTCCCACCGGGGCTGACGGGAGCGGCGCGCATCGAAGTACTTCATGTCTGAACGGATCCCGAGCGCCTGACATCCATCCTCTTGGTGCGTACGAAGAGTCTTCCCAACGGCGTTGGTCACTCGGTCATAGCGCGCGATCTCGAGCGCGCTCACCTCCGCGAATCGGGTGACCCGAACCGACGCCGTGGGGACGCCGGTCGCTGCCGCGAGCCACATGCAGTAGGCCTCGTTCGCGACCAGGTCGGGTGCAGGTGGGAGATGCGGCTTGATGATGTGCGTGCTCGCGTGGCCGTGCGCGGCGATAGCAGTCCGACCGTCCGACCGAACCACGAGCAGCTTGCCCTGTACACCCCCGAGGCTCAGCCGCACCTCCCCGGCATCGTCGAGCGCGAACGGGCGGGTCGGCAACTCCAGGAGATGCTCGGCGAGCCGCCCGCCTTCGAGCCAGTCGAGGCCCGCCGGCGGCTCAAGATGCGGGGCCTCGCCCTCCGCGAGCACCGCCACGGCGCCGGCGCAGTCGCGCCCGATCCGCTCGAGCAGCGCGAACGAATCCATTTCGGGCAGGCGCAGTCGCTCCGCCACACGTCGACGCACGTGATCCTCGGGGAGGAGGCCGTCGAACACGACGCCGGTGGGTTCGGGCGCGAACGGCTCCGCCCGGACGGGAAGATGAACGGAGAGGAGCGGGGCCCCGATTTCGGCTGCGACGACCTCGGGTGCATAGGTGAAGCGCATACGGCGCGGCCCGCGTCGCTCGAGCGATCCCACGCGCCGCTGCCCGAGCCACACACCGAGCGTGCTGCCAGTCATCCGTCACCTCGGCGAGCGAATTCCAGCCGGAGGCCGAGCGCGTCGGTTACCTGTAACAGCGTTTCCCACCGTACGCCCGATTTTCCCTGTTCAACATTGATGATCGCGGGGCGGCTCAATCCTGCCGCGAACGCGAGATCCTCTTGCCGCAGCCCCTGGCGCGTTCGTTCGGTGCGCAGTTCGCGGCCCAGACGGCGGGCTTCGGTGTCTTCCGAGGGGCTCATAGGGTAATCGTGCCCTTCATAGGGCTGTATATAAACGTACGTTGTCTTTCGTGCATCTATTGGTGCTGTGAAGGTGTTTTAGGGATAAATGTCAAGCTACGTTGATGTACATGGCTGTTCTCGGTCGCGTGCGAACATCGCTGACGGGATGTCAACGAACAGTGACACGACGCGGTCCTCGAACCGTTTCCGGGCTCCGGAACCGCTCACCCGCTCGGGTCGCGCCCCGAGCGGGTAGCATGCAGCGGTGATGGCTGACTCCTCAGATATGACTCCCGCAGGCGCAAGCGCGTACGACCCCGCGCGCGACCCCGACTTGCAGACCGCCTATCACCTGCACAAGCAGGGGAAGATGGGTGACAGGCAGCTCTTGCAGCTGGACCCCAACCTGCGCCGCAACCCGGTGCAGGTAGTCAAAGACGACATCGAGTCGCAGATCCTGCTCACGTCGGTGGACAAGATGAGCGGCTGGGTCGGCTCGCAGGTCAACAAGGCGCAGGCGAACTCGCTCTGGCCCGCGATCTTCGGTCTCGCGTGCTGTGCCATCGAGATGATGAGCGTTACCAGCTCGCGCTATGACCTCGCGCGCTTCGGCTCCGAGGTGTTCCGCGCCTCGCCGCGTCAGGCCGACATGCTCATCATCTCCGGGCGCCTGTCTCAGAAGATGGCCGCGCCGCTGCGCCAGGTCTACGACCAGATGCTTGAGCCCAAGTGGGTCATCGCCATGGGCGCGTGCTCGAGCTCCGGCGGCATGTTCAGCAACTACGCCGTGGTCCAGGGCGCAGACAAGGTCGTGCCCGTCGACGTGCACATCCCGGGCTGTCCGCCCCGTCCCGAGCAGCTCATGCACGGGTTCATGTTGCTGCAGCAGAAGATCCGCGACGGTATTCCGCCCGCCTACCTCGAAGAGGTGGGCTCCAGGGAGAGCGCCGCCAACTACGAGAAGTGGCTCGAGAACCAGCGTGCGATGCAGGAAGGCGTGTTCGCTCCGTCATGACGACCTCCGCCCTCACTCCCGACGGCATGGGCCAGCCGGCTGACGACGCCGCGCCCAGCCCCTTTGGCTCCGGGCCCGCGGGGCTCCAGCGTGAGGAGGTGGATGCCGCAACGCGTGGCACAACTCCCTCCAACACGGTCGACCATCGCGGCCTCGCCATTGCGACAGAGACTGCCGCTCAGCTCGTCGAGCAACTCGGCGCCGAGGTGAGCGAGTGGGGCGTGTTCCGGGACGAGGTCACTGTGACCGTCGCGCCCGAGGCCATCGCGGACGCTGCCACGCGCCTGCGCGACGATGCCGGCTTCGCGCTGCTGAGCGACATCAGCCCGTGCGACCGCTTCGGTTCCGAGCGCGCGCACCCCAAGCGCTTCAACGTCGACTACATCTTCACCAAGCTCGTCGCGGGCGCCCCTCGTGTGCGCGTGCGTGTGTGGGTGGATGAGGACGAGACGATCCCGTCGCTCATCACCGTGTACCCGACCGCCGACTGGCACGAGCGCGAGGCGTTCGACTTCTTCGGCATCGTGTTCACGGGCCGCGAGGGCCTGCGCCGGCTCATCATGCCCGACGACTGGGTCGGGCATCCGCTTCGCAAGGACTACCCCATCGGTGGCGAGGCCGTCACCTTCACCAACTCCGCGCGCGAGCTGTAGGAAATGGCTGCGTCGCCGACCCCGGTTCCCCGCGCGATGTTGCGCGAGCTGATGCGTCATGGCATCACCGAGGCGCAATTCCTCGCAGCGAACGCATCGCACGAGGGCCCACTTCCGCTCGACGTGGCGGATCCGCTGCTTCCCGGCTGGCATCTGCGACTCTATGCCTGCGCAGATGGAGTCCCTCCAGCCTGCGCGATCTTGCACATGCGACGCGCCGGCGCGTCGATCGACCTCGATCACGACACGAACGACGTCCCGCCGACGGATTCCACTCGAGCGCTCGTCGTCTCGCTCTTCGAGCAGTGGCGTGAGCGCTCCCCCGTCGATTGGGCACTGGAGCAGGGCGCGCTTGAGGTGGCTGTTGTCGAGCGCCTCGATGCCTCAGTCGTGGACCGAGCGACAGTGCTCGACATGTGCGACGGTGAGCTCGTGCACGTCATGCGTCTGTGGGAGATCGAGCCAGATACGACTACTCCGGTGACCAGCCCTATTGGCTCGCGGTCGTAGGCTGCTTCGAGCAGCGTGCTGTGTGCATAGAAGCCGCGGCGATGCCGCCGCTTCTATGAGCTCGGCGCACTCTGAGAAGCCCTCGCTTGCCCTGTTCATTTCACGCTACAATAGGGTGTAATGAACACCGCAATGACGATAGCTGACGTGGCGAGGGAGCTTGGCACCACGCCTGTGCGCGTGCTGCGCGCGGCAGCGCGCCTTGGGCTCGTCCTCCCTCGGGCTGGAGTGGGTCTACGCGCACCGTCGCTTGTGGGGGACGACCAGTACCGAGCAATACGCAACGCGATCGGCGCAGCCCCTGCGCATCTCGACGGATTCTCGCGCGCGCAACTGAAGGCGCTTGCTGCGCTCGCGCGCTCGCCGCGCGGCCTGGTGTCAGCTCGGGCAGTTGCTCGGCGCGCAGGGGTGTCCGCCGCCACCGCTTCCAAAGAGCTCGGGCGACTGCAGCAGATGCACTTGGTCGAACAGCGGGTCGAGCGCGTGGCGCTCGGTCGAGCCCGCGACGTTGCTGTGTGGCACGCCGCGCGTCAGGGCGCAGGATGGCCACAGGTCGCGCGACTGGTGAGCGATATTGCCCTCCCAATCGCGGCACGCGAGCTGCCCAAACGGGTCCCAAACGAGCTGCTCCACCTGTTCTGGAATACAGCACAGAGCCAGCTTGACCCACGCACGGCGGGGGAGTACATCGCGAGGCGCCTCATCACAACGGGCGATCTCGACGGTCTTGCATGGGGCGCTGAACATCTCGATCCAGCCGCCTGGATCCACGCGGCGGAAAGCCGCGGCTTGTCTGCTCGAGATCAGGCGCTTGCGCGCAACTTGGCGGCATCATGATCCTGCTGCCGCCTGAACTCGCGCACTTCCTCCCCGCCGATACAGCGCAGACCTGGGAGACGATCGCTCCGCACGTACCCCGTTCTGCGTACCTCGCCGGCGGGACGGGTATCACCGCGCATCTCCGACATCGCGTGAGCCAGGATCTCGACTTCTTTCTTGAGGACGCAGTGGATTTCGATGCCCTTGCGGCGACGCTCGAATCGATCGGAACATTCGCGATAACCAGGCGCGCGCACGGAACCCTAAATGGGATGTTCTCGGCAACTAAAGTCCAGTTCCTCGACGCCAGCACGCAGGTTGCCGTTGATGCATACGCGGACATCGGTGGGCTCCGAATCGCGTCGCTGCGCGATCTGGTGGCAACGAAGCTCAAGGTCATCGGTGATCGCGGTGAGCTCCGCGACTACTTCGACCTCATGGCTATCGAACAACGCGGCGGGGGTGCGGTCGAACAGGGGCTCGGCGACTATCTCCTGCGCTATGCGCCTACTGATCCCGCGACCTCGCTCAGCCATATCATCAAGGCGCTCGGCTACCTCGATGACGTTGACGAGGATGACCTCGTGCCTGAGCGGCGGGAAGTCGTCGCGAACTACTGGCAACGACGCCAACCAGCAATCGTGCGCGCGGCCGGGCGTCTCGGGTAGCGTTGTGGGTGACGAGTGGGACGGAGCCGGCATATGTCGATTCTTCGCCGTCTCTCAGCACTGACCAGCATTCTCGTCGCAGCATTACTGCAGACCGGCGCGCTGAGCGCGGATGGGCGCATGTCCGAGCGAGCGGCGCTGGGTCGGGTCGCGCCGGGCTTCGGCGACGCACGTCACGCGATGGACGTCGCACCGAACGGGGGCGTGGCGCATGCATGGGTGGGCACCTCGAGTGATGTGGTCGTGCGAGTGCGCACGCTCGACGGGGTGCGGGGCGCTCGGGTATCGCTCGGCCGGGTGGTCGGCGACGATGACAGTGAGAGTGACCACGACTGGATCGACGTGCGGGTGGCGACCGACGGCACGACGCCGTCGGGTGGTCGCGCCTCAACCGCATGTATACCCGTCGGATCGCGGCAGATGGCACGCTCACTCCCATGTACGTTCGCCGATGTCGCAGCTTTGGTCAGACCCGCGCGCAGGATATCGATGCGAACGACGGCACGTTGATGGCCTGTGGACTCGACGTGGTCCGGTGGCCTGCTCCAGGCACGCATCCGATCTCCACCGAGCGTCTGTGGCGTGCGGTGCGGAGCAGCGAGGAGCGCGCGGAGTTCGGTGTGTTCGACACCGCGCCGGCTCCAGTGGAGTCGGGCACATCGTCTGTGCATCAGCCGTCGGGGGTCGTCTGATGAGCATGACGACTGGGCCTGGTGGCGACGTCTTACACCCACCTAGGCCGCGCCGGCGGGGTAGGCTCCTTCGCGAGCGCACACACGCGAGGATCAGTCATGCCAGCTTCACGCATTCCCTTCCCCATCCCGAGCGAGCTGCATCCGCCGGATGATCCCGAGATCCGCGAGCAGCTCATGCCGCTGCACGTGGGTCCGAACCACCCCTCGACGCACGGCGTGCTCCGCCTCGACCTGATGCTCGACGGCGAGGAGGTCGCCGGGTGCGTGCCGCAAATCGGCTACGTGCACACCGGCATCGAGAAGAACATCGAGCAGAAGACGTGGTGGAAGGCCATCCCGTACTTCGACCGGATGGACTACCTCTCGTTTTACTTCGGCGGTTACGCCTACACGTCGGGCGTGGAGCGGCTGTTGCAGCTTGAAGCGCCGCGCCGCGCCGAGTGGCTGCGCGTGCTGTTCATGGAGCTCGACCGCATCTACTCCCACCTCGTGTGGCTCGGCACGAGCGCGCTCGAGATGGGCGCGATGACACCCTTCTTCTACTGCTTCCGCGAGCGCGACTCCATTAGCGACCTGTTCGAGATGGCAGCGGGCTACCGCATGCATCCGCGCTACTTCGCCATCGGTGGCCTGTTCGAGGACATCCCGCCGGCGTTCGCGGCCGAGTGCAAGAAGCTGCTCGACGAGCTCCCCTCACGCTTTGACCAGTACGTAGACCTGCTCAGCCAGAACCCGATTTGGAAGGACCGCCTCATCGGGGTGGGCCACCTCTCTGGCGAGGACGCGCTGGCGCTCGGCACGACCGGACCCAATCTCCGCGCGAGCGGCGTGGACTGGGATCTGCGTAAGGATGCTCCGTACGGCGCGTATCGCGAGCTCAAGGTCGAGAGCTGTGTGCGCGACGCGGGCGACTGCTATGCCCGTTACCTCGTGCGCATCGACGAGATGTACGAGAGCGTGCGCATCTGCCAGCAGGTGCTCGCCGGACTGCCCGAGGGGCCGATCATCGCCGACGATCGCAAGATCGTGCTGCCGCCGCGCGCAGAGCTGCACACCTCGATGGAAGCGGTCATCCACCACTTCAAGCTCGTGACACACGGGTTCCAGGTGCCGGCCGGCGAGGTGTACAACGCCATCGAGTCGCCGCGCGGCGAGCTGGGCGTGTACATCGTGAGCGACGGAGGCACCAAGCCGTGGCGCGTCAAATGGCGCGGCCCGAGCTTCGTCAACTTGCAGGCCGTGTCAGCCATGGCCGGCGGCGAGCTCATGGCCGACCTCATCGCGACGGTCGGTTCCGTCGACGCCGTGATGGGTGACGTCGACAGGTGAGCGAACGCGGGTCCGCCTGAGCTAGGCCGAAGCGTCTGCGGCCGTGTAGGTGCGCGCCGGCGCGTACGGCGATCTCGCAACAGGTGCTTGGCCGTACCTGTTTCGACCCGTCGCGCTGCCCGTGATGTTGGCGCTCGCTGGATTGCCGGTCGAGCAGGCGCTGAACGTCGTATCCGTACACACGAGTGGTGGCGTGTTCGTGCAGGTGGTGGTGACGCGTGTGGTCGGCGCATCCTCGCCCGTGAACCCGCCCGCAGACGCGAGCCACCGGGTGTGCAGCGTGCGGGTGATGCACTTGCGATACAACAGCACGCCCATGTGGCATCGCTCCGTGCCGGCCCAGATGACGCAGTTGTCCGCCTCAATGCCGTCGCATTCCTCGTTGCGCCAATTGTACGCACCGGGGGCGGCGGTGAGGCGCTCGTAACACTCACCCTCGCCGCGATACCGTGTCTCACAGGGCACCACGCCCGATGTTGGGATCACCCAGAGACCGATGCCGCAATTGGCTACGGAACCCGACATGAGCGTGCGCGTCCCGATATCGGGTGTGTCAGCGTGTTCGATCGTGTTGAGACCACGCGTCATCCCCCGGATGTTGAGGAGCGAGCGGCCCACCACGTTCGGGACGTTGGAGAACAACGGCGCCCCGGGCGCCAGACGTTGCGGGTTGCCGACATACGCGACCGTCGACTGTGCCAGCGGTTCGCGATAGGAATCGGTGATGTCGTCGCCGTCGTCTTCGA
>Ga0105047_10003050_pt1 | contig 29674 bp, 27 predicted proteins | sample MAT04_FD_78384 | JGI IMG/M metagenome (GOLD analysis project Ga0105047, IMG submission 78384) | Freshwater microbial communities from Lake Fryxell liftoff mats and glacier meltwater in Antarctica - MAT-04 (megahit assembly) | ecosystem: Environmental > Aquatic > Freshwater > Ice > Liftoff... | reverse complement strand
TGGTGCCCTCGGCAGGACTTGAACCTGCGACGCACGGTTTAGGAAACCGACGCTCTATCCCCTGAGCTACGAGGGCGGGGCCGGCGCATCCCCCGACGGGTGGGAGCCTGCGGACCGGGATAACCCTCGCATGGTAGGGCACCATCACCGGCACCTCGCTCCAGCCGGCGTAGGTCGATCGGCCCATTCCCTGGCGGGTCCCCTTCAGGTACTCAGAGTCTCATGTCTTCTCGCCAGCGCACCCAGCGCGGAGTAGTTGTGTCACTACTCTGCGTTGCGTTCCTGTCGGGGTGTGGCGCTGTCCCGTCGGCTCCTGCGGATTGGCGGGACACGATGTTGGCGTCGGTCAACGCTCGGAGGTCTCGAGCTGGCCTGCGCGCTCTCACGTTCTGTGCGGCGCTCAACGAGACGAGCCAAGGGCACTCCAACGATCAGGCTGCGGCCAAGTCGTTGGGTCACGAAGGGACGGACGGATCGTCGCTCACACAACGAGTCGATGCCTCAGGTCTCGGCAGATGGACCGCGCTCGGTGAGAACTTGGCGCGCGGATTCACGACGCCCGAGGCGGTGAACCGAGCATTGATGGCGTCGCCGGTACACCGGGCCAACCTGTTGAGTCGGCTGTACACTCGCGTCGGGTTCGGTGCTGCGGCTGACGAGACCGGTGTCCTCTACTGGACCCAGAATTTCAGCCGAGGCGGAACCTGCTGAGCGATCGTTGCGAACTTTCTTCGGATGCAACCTGGCGTGTGGAAGGGTGTGCGGGCAGCGATCGCTCAACTTCTTCGCCGCGCAGACCGATCGAGGGCGAAGATGAAGACAGAACTCACCGTGCAAGCCGGTGTGATCCGGGTGCTGCTGGTCGACGACCACCAGATGTTCCTCGACAGCCTCGATCGGGTCCTTCGCGACGAATCCGACATCGAGATCGTTGGTCACGCCGCCGATGGCCCCGAAGCTCAGCAGCGAATCCTGGAGACCCATCCCGACGTGGTGGTCCTCGACTACGAACTCCCAGGTCTTGATGGGGGAGCTGTTGCCCGATGGATTCGTGACTCCGACATCGATACCTACGTCGTAATGATCACCGGCAACGCCAGCCTTCCGGCGGTGCGTGACTCACTCGAATCAGGTTGCACCGGTGTCGTCACCAAGGACCGTGCCGCGTCCGACCTCGTCGCTGCCATTCGTTCCGCCGCAGTCGGCGAGGCCACCGTGGCGGTCCCGGCGATGTCTATGTTGCTCAACGAGGCGCGACTCGGGACCGACGATGCCGGGTTGACCCCGCGCGAGCTCGAGGTGCTGGCGCTGCTCGGGCAAGGCGCATCGACCGAGGAACTCGCAACGGCCTTGTTCGTGTCGCGCAACACCGTTCGCAGCCATGTGCAACGGGTGCTCACCAAGATGGGCGCCCGTTCGAAGCTCGAGGCCGTGGTGATGGCCCGCGAGCGCGGCATCCTCAGTTGATGACGCGGGTCTGAATCCTTGGGTCTGACGACTCGGTTCTGACCTCCGACCTCAGCGGCAGTCAGGCCTCGCTCGACGGGCCCGCGCTCGGTAGCTCGACGATCACTGACGTCCCATCGCCGGGTGTCGACTCGATGTTGATCTGACCGTGCGCTTGCTCGACGACGTTGTGCGCCAGCGAGAGTCCCAGCCCCGTGCCGGTGCCGCGCTCCTTGGTGGTGAAGAACGGTTCGAAGACCTGCGCCAGCGTCTCCGCGGACATGCCCACCCCGGTGTCGGTCACGGTCAGGATCGCTGATGGCAACCGCTCCTCGACGCTGACCCTGACTACCGCCCCGGCGTCGCTCGCGTCGCGGGCATTGAGGATGAGATTCACCAACAGCTGCTCGATCTGGCTTCGATGGACGGTCACCATCACCCGCCGATCCGGCGACGAGAGCGCGAGCGCAACGTGAGGTTGAAGCGGCCGTTCGAGCAAGCTGATAGCGCGACGAGCGATCCCCACCAGGTCGCACAACTCCGGTTGTGCGTTCGCTCCCAGTTCGGGCCGCGAGAACCGCAGCAGTTGGCGGGCGATGTGGGCGCCGCTCTTGGCGGCGGCTTCGATCTGCGCGATATCCATTTTCACCGAGTCCGACAGGCTCGGGTCGCGACCCATAGCGGCGGAATAGTTGAGAATCACACCCAGAAGATTGTTGAAGTCGTGTGCCATCCCACCGGCCAGTCGTCCCAGGCTGTCGAGTCGTTGGGTTCGCTCGAGCGCTGTCACCAGGCGCTCGCGCTCTCGTTCAGCGGCGACAAGGTCCAGTTCCTGCTCTCGGTCGCGCAAGGCGCTTCGGGCCATATAGGAGTCAGTGACATCGGTGACGGTGCCGAGGTATCCGGTGACTTCGCCATTTGGCTCCCGGAGTGCGATGGCGGAGCTGATCACCCATCTGGCCATCCCGTTCGGCCGACGGAACCGGAAGTGCAGTCGGAACTCGCGTCCGTCGGCGATGGAGTTGAACCATTCGCGGAGCGCAAAGCCGCGATCGTCGGGATGCAACGCCGACAGCCACCCCTCACCCAGTGCTTGCTCAGCTGAGAGTTGGGTGATGTCGGTCCAACGGTGATTGACGAACACGCAGTGCCCGTCGGCGTCGGTTTCGAACACGCCGACAGGAACGGCCAAGGCCAAGGAACGGAAACGGTGCTCGCTCGGGTCATCCGGGCGGCGGGGGCTGGCTCCTGGGTCGACGGACATCGACATCGAACCTACCGGTCGCTACTCGGCCAGCGCGTCGAGCACATCCATACGGCTGGCGCGGCGGGCCGGCACCGCGGCCGCCAGCAGCCCGACCAGCACGCCGACACCGGCAACGATGGCCAGACGCCCCCACTCGAAACTGAAACCGATCTGGCTGCCGTCGTCGGCGATCGACAACGAGCGCGTCAGACAGAAGCCCAAAAAGGCACCTGCCGACAAGCCGATCAGGGTGCCGAACATGGCAATGATGAGCGACTCCCCGCGGATCATCGAACGCACCGACGCCGGCATCATCCCGACGGCGCGGAGCAGCCCGAGTTCGCGTCGCCGCTCGACGATGGAAAGCGTCATGGTATTGACGATGCCGATGAAGGCGATGAGCACGCTCATGCCCAGCAGCCCGTTGACGCCGGCGATAACCCACCCGAGGACGGAGTCGAGGATCTCGCCGATGAAGTTGCCCTGCTGAACCTGCACCGAGCTGTAGGAATCGGTGAGCGTCTTGATGTCGTTCACGACATCTTTCACGCTGCGGCCGTCGACCTTGAGGAACAATTGGGTAGCGGGCCGGTCCCCAGCGATCTCGCTGAAGGTCGCCGGGTCTACGAGGTTCGAGAGAAAGATCGTGTCGAAGCTGAATGCCACAACGGCGACCACGCGCACGTTGGCTTCGGTGCCGCTCGGGGTGGTGATGTCGACCTGATCGCCGAGCGCCGGTGGCGCTTGGCCGTTCGGTCCACCCCCACCAAAGTCCACGATGGCCATGGTTCCCGGCCCGAGATCATCCAATGATCCCTGACTCGCCGTGAGGTCGACTGTCTCCTTCAGCGCTGAGACATCGCCCGAGGTGACCTGTCCGTCGATGCCGTCAACCGTGGCGTTGGTGCTCCGTACCTGGGCGACCTGTCCGACCCCCTGTACTGCGCTGATCTGGTCGACGAGTGCGGGTTGGATCCCGGACAGATCCGACAGCACCGAGATGTCCGACGACGAGAGATCGTTGACCGTGTTGACGAGCGCGGTACGTAGCGAGCCGCCGGCAGTGGTGACCAACGTGATGAGTAACACCCCGATGATGAGGGCGTTGGCCGTCGAGGCGGCACGCCGTGGACTGCGCTCGATGTTGTCACCAGCCAACCGCATCGCGAGGCCGCTCCGTCGGAAGAGTCCACGCAGGCCACGTGCCAGCGAGTTCAACACGATCGGAGCGCTGAACAAGATGCCGAAGATGAAGAGCAACGCGCCGGGAACGATGAGGTACGCATTGCCGGCGAATCCACCGACGAGTAGCAAGACCCCGCCCAGAGCGAGCACGATGAGCCAGATGAACGACCGCTTCTTGGGGATGCGTTCCAGGGCCGAGGCACGCATGGCCTCGACCGGGGCCACCTTGGCGGCCCGTCGCGATGCCAGAAAGACAGACGCCACGGTGATGAAGGTTCCCCAGAACACGCACCACACCACGGTGAAGAGCGACAGGCGTGCTCCTGCTCCGAGCAGCTTGATGTCGAATGACCTGAGGATGGCGACGGTGAGTAGTGCCAAGCCGTACCCGACGGCGAGGCCGACCAGGCTGGAAACGAAGCCAATGGCGAGGGCCTCGAGGCGCAGCGAACGACGAACCTGGCTCGGCGTGGCGCCGATGGCTCGCAGTAGTGCCAACTCTCTTGTGCGTTGAGCCACGATCACTGCGAAGGTGTTGGCGATCACGAAACCGCAGACGAACAGTGCCAGGAACCCGAATCCCTGCAGCACGGGCTGCAGGAACGTTGCGAACTGCGCGGCGCCGCCTTGGGCGTCCTTGATGAACTGGGCACGATCGGTCGCCACGACCCCCTGAGGCAGTACAGCCCGGACCGCGTCGAGCACCGTTGCGGCATCGGAGTCCTCGTCGACGGTGATCAGTATCCGGTCGAACTCTTCGGTGCCGGCGAGCAGGAACGAGAAGGCATCTGCGTCGACGAACGACGCGGTACCGCTGCCGTCCTGGGCGGATTCGGGTCCGAATGCCGTGAGGCCGACGAGCGTGACCTGTCGTTCGCCGAGGCCTGTAGCGATACGGACCGAGTCACCGACCTTGAGGTCGAAGTCGGACGCCGAGTCGCGGTCGAGTGTCATCTGTCCGGGCTCGACCGGTGCGGCGCCATCGACCACCGTCAACGGTTTGATACCACCACTGTCCACCCAGCGTCGACCGGTCACGCTGTCAGGTTTTGTGCGGCCGGAATGGAAGATGTTGATGTTGCCTTGGAGCTCACCGACCGCGGACTTCACTCCGGGAACCGCGGCCACCGCCCCGACCAACGCGGCGGGAATCTTGGCAGGCGGGCCAGCACGATCCTCGCTCGCCTTCACTTGGCCTTCCACGGCGGCGTATTGCTCCTCGAGGGTGCCGCCGAGCGACGACTTGATGGCATCGGTGAACATCAACCCAGCGCTGAGGAACGCGACGCCGACCACGATGGCGGTCACCGTGGCGACCAGTCGCCCGAGGTTGGCACGGATCGTCTGAATGGCGAGCTCGAACATCAGCTCGCCTCTCCCGGTCGGGCCGGAGCCACCATCATGTGGTCGAGGACCGTATCCACCGTTGGATCGGGGAGGTCGCCGACGATGAGCCCGTCGGCCAAGAAGACCACCCGGTCGGCCATGGCCGCCGCCCGGGGATCGTGAGTCACCATGACGATGGTCTGGCCCTGCTGGTCGACGGCATCTCGGAGAAAGCGCAGGATCTCCATGGCCGTGGCTGAATCGAGGTTGCCCGTCGGTTCATCGGCGAACAGCAACTCGGGCCGCGACACCAGCGCGCGAGCCACGGCAACTCGCTGCTGCTGGCCGCCGGACAGTTCCTTGGGGCGATGCGACAGCCGATCGCGAATCCCCAACCGAGTGACGACCTCGTCGAAGAGGGCCGGGTCCACCTGTCGTTTGGCGAGCTTCATGGGCAGCAGGATGTTCTTCTCGGCAGTCAGCGCCGGCACCAAGTTGAACGACTGGAAGATGAATCCCATTCGTTGGCGGCGGAGCAGGGTCAAAGCTGTCGGGTCGAGTTGTTGAATTTCGGTGTCGCCGATGAACATCCGCCCCGATGTGATCCAGTCGAGACCGGCGATGGATTGCAACAGCGTGCTCTTGCCGGACCCGGATGGACCCATGACGGCGGTGAATCTGGCTCGCTCGAATCCCACGGAAACGCCAGCGAGCGCCCAGACCGGCTCGGCCTCCGTGCCGTACATCTTGGTCACGTCGTAGGCGCGAGCCGCGAACTGTCCTTGGGCGGGCGACGAGGTGGGGGCGACTGCAGACATTGGGGGAAGGCGGCGACGAAGTGATCGTCGTGACCGAGTCGACTGTAGGCGCGATCAGCTCGGCAGGTGATCAACTGATGCGGATGATGGTGGCGTTGACCAGTTCGACGTAGCGATCGCTGTTGGTGAAGTCCGCTCGGTCCTGTTCGCCGATGTAGAGGTCCAGATGGCCGGCCCCACCGAGACCGGGCGTGAACTGGTCTTCGACGTCCCACACCGTGTTGCGGAGCTGGGCAGCGAATCCCGGCTCGATGCCCGATCCGTCGTTCTGGCGGAGCGGATCCACCACTCGGAACCGTGCCCCCTTCGGCAGCGCTCCGCCGTCCGCAGCTGCCGAGAGAAATGGTCGCAGCGCCACGCCATACCCAGAGGCTGCGACGGTGTCGAGCCAGTAGCCCACGTCGAATGACCAGTTCAGATACATCCCAGCGGTTGGCCCGTTCGTGATGCGTCCGGTCCCTTCGTCGTGGACCGCGTTGACGAAAGTCGCCGGGTACGTGCCGAGATCACTGTTTCCCCGGGAGCAGTTCTGCCCAACGCAGCCCGTCACCGACTGGGTGGCGCCTGAATGGAACGACTCGACAGCCGTGTAATAGATGGTCAGCCGCCACCCGGCGCTCGAGACACCACTGGGCGGAGCCGTGGACTGTGGGGTGGTCGATCTCGGCGCCGAGGACGTGCCGGGCGAAGGTGAGATCGCGCCTTTGGTTGCCAGATGAGTACCCGAAGATGCGGGCATCTGAGCCTTCGTGGGGGCTTGTGTCGGGACCGGGCCGTTGGCGACCGCAACTGGCGAGGCGAGGTCGGCAGCGCTGGGCGTCACCGCATCCGTCGGCGCGGTATCAGGCGCCGCGGCCGGCGCACCGATCGGTCCTGCCGGACCGACGGGGACGGATGTCGTGGGGGAATCGGCGGCAATCTCGCCGTCGTTACCGCCTGCCCTCGAGAGGTCGTCGGCGTTCACGCTACGAACTCCGGCCGGAGCACTGGCATCAACGGTTTCGACGGTGGTGTCGTCGCCCAACAACGTCGGCGACCATGGTCCCTGCGCGACGAGCACGATCAGGGCGGCGACAAGCGCCTGACATCCGAAACGAGCACGCATCGAGAAACTGTAACCCAACTGCAACAAAGACCCGATATCGAACGGAATGGCGAGGATCGACGGGTCATCTGGTGACGTTTCGTGGCGTCAGGCCAGAGATCCTGGCGTCGAGAGCGAGGCGAAGCCAGCGAGTGCGATGACCACTCCACCGACCACCGCCAAGATCAACCCGGGTCCGGGGTAGACGTCGATGCCGAACCCCCCGACGTTCAACCCATCGTTGATCCGATAGATGTTCCAGCCGGCCATGGCCGCGAGCGCTGAGCCGAACAGCACCATGAGTACTCCAGGAGCAGGGTTCGCTCGCCGCAAGGCCACGTGAATCATCGTGAGCAAGGCGCCGATGACGGCAACGGGCCCGAGGATGTGAACGCTCAGGAAGTTGATGTCGAGTCCCCGGTCCAGATCGAAGTCCCACGCTTGAAGCAGCTCGGACCGTTGACTCGAGGTGACGACCACCCACGGGGCGAACACCCCCAACCCGAGGAGTCCGCCAATGGCCCCCAACATCCGACCACGCGGCCGTCGAGTGTTGCTCCCCGGGTGCGGAGCCAGCGGCGCAGCCAGGGCGAAGTTCTGCGGCGGTGTCGGTTCGGGCGGTTGATAGAACGGTTGAACGATCGTGGGTGGAAACTCGGGCACAGCAGACGGAGCGGTCGGCACAGCAGGCGGAGCGGTCGGCACCGGCACCGGCGCCGTGGCCGGGAAGTTCGGAGGGGGAGGGCTTCCCACACCCGGGCCAGGCATCACTGACACAGCCGTATCAACCGGCGCGACCGGCTGCGATGGCTCTGGCGGCGCCGGAAGCCACGACGGTGGCTCCACGGGATACTTCGGAGCGTCATCGAAGGTCGGGCCGGTCTCGCTCATGTGCGAAGACTAGTTCTCGCCCAGCGCACTCGATCTGTTCGGGCATCGCTGTCCTAGGGTGCGGTCCATGCCACGTCTCCGACAGGTCAGCCGAGCCGATGCCCCCGACGGAATCGTCACCGCCATGTACGACCTGTTGTTCGGGGAGCGGGATCCCGTCACCGAGCCCGGCACCGTCACAGGGACCCCGGGCGACTGGTGGACCGTCTTCGCGCTCGTGCCGGACGTGCTCGATCATGCAGTGCGCGGCTTCGGCTTGTATCGCAGCCCGAACCGCAAGCTCGATCCGCAGCTCCGAGAGTTGGGACAGACCCGCGCTGGATGGGCCCGCGGCAGCCAGTTCGTGTTCTCACAGCACGCCAAGAGTTGCCGCGCTCTGGGGATGGACGACACGAAGATCGAGTCCATTGCCCACTGGGCGGCGGCCGACTGTTTCTCGGAGGTGGAGCGCCTGGTGCTGGCCTACACCGATGCGCTTGTCTATGACGGCGGTCGCGTTGCGGACGGATTGTTCGAGTCGCTCCGGCGTCACCTGTCCGATGAGGAGATCCTGGAACTCACGTACATCACCTGCATGTACGACATGCATGCCACGATGAGCCGCGCGTTGCGGACGGAGTTCGATGACCAGCCGGAACCGATCGTCGAGGTCGATGCCCCTGACGGGTTCGATGCTTCGCGAGACATCGGTCTCGATATCTCCGGTGGACGGTCCTCAGCGCGATGACTGAACTCGATGGACGCGTTGCTCGGTCGATCCGAAGTCGGGTCGTGGTCGCCGAGGCATGGGCTGCCCGTGTGGAGGCGGAGCCGATGCCACCGGACATGGAGACCCTCGCCGAGGAGTCCGGTGTCTCGGTACGCTCGATCTACCGGCTGTTCGGTGACAACCGGGCCGTCGTCGATGAGGGTGTTGTTGCCCGGCTCCGAGCGGTTCGGCCGCTCGTCGCCGTGGACGCCCCGGCTCGCGCGTCGTTGGCGAATCGTTGTGAGGCAGTTGCCGTAGGACACGGCGCCTTGCACGAGGCGCTCCTGAACTTTCGATTTTTCGCCATCGATCCCACCGCTGCGCCGGTGGTGACCAAGGCGCTGGGCTCGTTGCGTCGGGCGCGCCGCGCCGCGCTGAGTTCTATCTTCGAACGCGAGTTGGATCGTCTGGGTAGCGACGACCGACCAGCTCGACTCGACGCCATTGAGTCGGCGAGCGGGTGGGGCACGTGGCACGGGCTGCGCGTCGACCAACGTCTCGCCAGAACCCGCGCCCAGGACATCGTCGAGGCTGAACTGCGCGCCATACTTCGCTGACCGGAACCAGGACAAGTACACGAGCAAGAAGGAACCCCCGATGGACTGCCTCAGAACCCCCGATGACGCCTTTTCCGGGATCGTCGACTTCCCGTACGTACCGCACTACGCGGAGATCGATGACCTCGACGGCGGACGGCTTCGAGTGGCCTACATCGACGAAGGTCCGACCGATGCGGAGATCATCTTGTGCATGCACGGGGAGCCGTCGTGGTCCTACCTCTACCGTCACATGATCCCGGTCTTCGTCGCCGCGGGGTACCGGGTGATCGCCCCCGACCTGGTCGGGTTCGGTCGCAGCGACAAGCCATCGCACCGGTCGGACTACAGCTATGAGCGCCACGTCGGCTGGATGACCGGCCTGCTCTTCGACGAGCTGGACCTGGCTTCGCTCACGCTGGTCTGCCAGGACTGGGGTGGCCTCCTCGGCCTTCGAATCGTCGGCGAGCATCCCGAACGGTTCGCTAGCGTGGTCGCCGCCAATACGTTCCTCCCGACCGGCGACCGACAGTTGGGCGCAGCGTTCGATGCGTGGTGCAACTTCTCTCAGACGGTCGAGACGTTTCCGACGAGCTTCGTCATCAACGGTGGTTGCGTCGGCGACCTCACCCCCGCCGAGATGGCTTCCTACGACGCGCCGTTCCCCGACGAGTCGTACAAGGAGGGCGCTCGCCAGTTCCCGATCCTCGTACCAGCGTCACCGGAGGATCCGGCGGCCCCCGCCAACCGAGCGGCGTGGGCGTCCTTGCAGCAATTCGAGCGACCGTTTCTCTGTGCGTTCAGCGATGGTGACCCCATCACTGCGGGCGCCGATCGTGTGCTGAAGGAACAGATCCCCGGCGCCTCCGGCCAACCACACACCACGATGATCGGTGGTGGACATTTCCTCCAAGAGGACTGCGGTCCGGAGCTCGCAGCGGTCGTCGTGTCCTTCGTGCAGGGGACGTAGTACTCGACGATGACGGTCAACGCTCCACCTCCTCCTGAGTTGGCGTTGACTCCCGTCGCGCTGCGTTCGCCGTCAGCGCGAGCGGTGGAGCTCCGACTCCGTCAGACCATCCGGAGCCTCGGGCCTCGTCTCGGACCGCTGGTCGTGGCCAAACGAATGGGTCGCGCGGTGCCGGACGCGCAGCTCGCATCCGAAACCCGGCGTGCCTTCGGGCGCCTGGGCGCCACGTACACGAAGCTTGGCCAAGTGGTGGCCTCAGCTCCCGGGGTCTTCGGACCCGAGATCGCGGATGAGTTCCGGTCTCTGCTGGACGACGGCCGGCCGGTGCCCTTCGGTCGGATCCGCGCGGTGATCGAATCGGAGACAGGGCGACCACTCGATGAGTCGTTTGCGCGGATCGATCCCACGCCCATCGGTTGCGCCTCGATCGCCGTCGTCCATCGGGCAGTGCTGCCAGATGGACGCGATGTGGCGGTGAAGGTGACGCGACCAGGAATCCGTCGCAAGGTCTCGGCGGACCTCGCAATCATGTCCCGCATCCTTCCCCTTCTGGCCGGCCGGATCGCTGGCGGCGACTCACGTCTGGTGAAGCCGATGCTCGAAGGGCTGAGAGAGCAGTTGTCGGAGGAACTGGATCTTCGCAACGAGGCGCGGACCATGTCCCACTTCGCAAAGATGATTGCCGATGCGGGGCTGACCAACATCGTGATCCCTGCCACGGTCTCGGAGTTGTCCGGCCAACGCGTGCTGGTGATGGAGTTTCTCGACGGGGTTCCGATCGACGACGTCGAGGCGGTGCGCAGCTTCGGTTTCGATCCCACCCCGATCGTCGAGGCGGTGGTGAAGGCGTGGTTCCTGACGACGCTGCGTGATGGCGTGTTCCACGGTGACGTTCACGCCGGGAACCTCATGCTCCTGGCCGACGGTCGTGTGGGAATCCTCGACTGGGGGATTCTCGGTCGGCTCAGCGACGAGACACGCCACGAATTCAGAGACATGATCGCGGCGGCGCTCGGAGACGACGCGGCGTGGGTCCGAGTGACGGATCGGGTGACCGAGCAGTTCGGCCCGATGTTGGCAGACCGTCTCGGAATCAGCCGTGAGCAGATCCCGACCTTCGTACGCGGGCTCGTCGAGCCGCTGCTGACCCGCCCGTTCGGCGAGGTGCAGCTCAGTGCACTGTTCATGGGTCCTGACTCCACGGCGGCTGGTGGCGCCGGATTCGTTGGCACAGGCTCGCGTCACGAGCCCATCGAATTCGACCGGGGAATGTTCCTCTTGGTGAAACAACTGCTCTATTTCGAGCGGTACGGAAAGCTGTATCTCTCGGAGGTCTCGTTGTTGTCGGATCGAGCGTTCTTCGAGGCGATCATCGCCACTCCCGACGAGGTGTGACATCTCCCACCCAACCATCGCTCAGGATCTCGTCAGATCGGCCGATTGAACTGGTGTGAACAGGTCCGTGACGTCGCCACTCAGCGACCGTGATGTGGCTGATCGCTACCACCCTGACGTGACCCTGGTGCTCGATGACCAGGGAAACATCGCCTTCATCAGCGATTCCGTGGAGCGAATCGGTGGCTGGAAGCCCGCCGAGCTCATCGGTCGATCAGCGCTTGAACTCGTCCACCCCGACGACCACGCGTACACGTTGGGCTCCCTTCTCGAGGCGACCACTCATCCCGGCGAGCATGGCGCCATAGAGCTGCGAATCGTGCGCGGTGACGGCTCGTGGATCCACACCCAGGTCACCACTTACAACTCGCCTGATGACAACGATGGACGCATGGTCATCGCCATCCGCGACATCACGCACCTCCATGACCTTCCTGAGCGTCGTCGACGCTTGGAGCAGGCCACGCTGGAGATCGGCGCCCAGTGCGCTGGTGTGTCGCTCGACGATCTCGAGACGGCCATGGCCAACGTCATCGGACGACTCGGCGAGATCGTCGATGCCGATGAAACCATGGTGGTAGCGGTCGGAGCGGCATTCGACACGGTGACATCGTGGAAGTGGACCCGACAGGGCGTCACCGCCGAACTCGCCGCCCCGGCGTGCGAGGAAACGGCAGTTGATGCGGCGCTCGGCGTGGAGAACCCGTCCCGACTTCGAGCGACGCTGGGCCGATCAGTGTCGGGGATCGTGGAACAACCCGTGCTCGACGACGGTGTGGTGCTCGGCATGTTGACGCTGTCGTGGCACACCCCCGAGGCCCGCCGCTACTGGGACGAGGGGAACAGCCCGCTGCTCGAAGCGGCAGCGCGAATCGTGTTGATGACGGCACATCGTGTCGAACGGGAGCGACTCCTGGCACACCGGGCGGTTCATGATCCGCTCACCGGTCTCGGCAATCGCGCCCGACTGCTGAACGCGCTGAACTACGAGCTCAACCGATCGTCCGGTCGTTTCGACGGTGGTCTGGCGGTGGCCTTCTGCGATCTCGATCGCTTCAAGATGGTCAATGACACCTGGGGTCACGAGGCTGGTGACGAAGTTCTGGTGGCGGTGGCCGATCGGCTCCGTGAGTCGGTTCGTCACGGCGACCTGGTCTGCCGCGTCGGTGGCGACGAGTTCGTGGTGCTGTGCCCGGGGGTCGATGACCCCGAGTTGGCGCAGACGCTCGCGTCCCGCATTGTCGACCAGGTTCAGATTCCGGTGGCCTTGTCGCGGGGACCGGAGACGACGGTCAGTGCCAGCATTGGTTTGGTCATGGTGCACGGTCGCGCTGACGGACCGCTCGAAGCGGCCGACCTACTCCGACTGGCCGACCAGGCAATGTACGAGGCCAAGGCACAGGACGGCCGCGGGATCCGATTCGTGGACGTCAACCTGTCGCTGGACGCCGCGTCGGTCCGTTGAGCTCGCTCAGCTGAGTTCGCTCGGTGTCACTGTGGGGCTGAGGAACTCGTGAAGGTCCGTGAGCGGCATGGGTCGGGCAAAGTGGAAGCCCTGGCCGCGTGTGCAGCCCAGCTCCACGAGTCGCTCCGCTTGCCGGGGGTCCTCGATGCCTTCTGCCGTCACCGTCATCCCGAGTGAATCTGCCAATCGAACAATGGTGGTGACGATGGCGGTGTCGTTGCTGTCGTCGGGCAGACCATCGACGAACTGTTTGTCGATCTTGAGGACGTCGACCGGGAACTGTTTGAGGTACGACAACGAGGAGTAGCCGGTCCCGAAATCGTCGACGGCGAGCTCGACGCCCAGTTCGTCGAGTTCCATCAACAGCTCGCGGCTCGCCGCGGCGTTGGCCATCAGGGCGGTCTCGGTGATCTCCAGGCACAGGCGCGTGGCCGGGAGTCCCGATCGCCACAAGGCCTCTGAGACTCGAGCCACGAGGTCTGGTTGGTCGATCTGGCGAGCGGAAAGATTCACGCGAACTACGATGCCGTCAGGACAACGTGTGGTGATCGGGAACTTGGCTGCCTCGGCGCACGCCTGCTCGAGCACCCACCAACCAATCGGAACGATGACGCCGGTTTCTTCTGCCATCTCGATGAACTCGGCGGCGCTGAGAACGCCACCATCGGTGTTCCAACGAAGAAGCGCCTCGACGCCGAGGACCTCACCGGTCGCCAGATCCACCTCGGGTTGGTAATACACCTCGAACTCGTGATGATCGACGGCGTGACGGAGCCGCTGATCCAATTCGAGTCGGCGCAGTACGTCCGCCGCCAACTCGTCGTCGAACAGCGCCACGCGGTCACGCCCCTCGTCCTTCGCTCGGTACATGGCGGCATCGGCCCACTGCATCAGCTCCTCCGGAGCTTCCTTGCCCGTGGTGGCGATGGCGATCCCCGCGCTGGAGGTGATGATCAGTTCTCGGCCACCGACACTCAATGGTCGCGACAACGCTTGTTGGAGACGAACGGCGGCGTTGACGACCTGGGTCACGGTGCGGCAGGTGGTGAGCAGAACCGTGAACTCGTCGCCGCCGAGTCGCGCCACGACGTCATCAGGTCGAACGGTCGCTCGAAGGCGTTGTGACACCGAGCGCAACAGCTCGTCACCGGCGGCGTGGCCGAGCGAGTCGTTGACGACCTTGAATCGGTCGAGGTCGAAGAAGACGACTGCCAGCACATTGTCGTTGCCGCGCTCGAGGCGATCGAGGGCAATGTGGAGGTGAGACAGGAACAGATGCCGGTTCGGCAGGTCGGTCAGCTCGTCGTGGCTCGCTCGATAGGCCATCTCCGCCTCACTTCGGCGGCGTTCGGTGAGATCTGTGGACACCAGCAGTAGCGATCGCGTGATGCCATCGGAAGTGGGTTCCGGGACGATACGAGTCTCGAGATACCGTTTGCCAGCGCGAGTACTCAACTCGTACTCGACGGTCTGAATGGTGGTGGTGTCGAAGGCTGTCTCTCGGGCGTTCCTCAACAACGCGCGGGTCTCCGGGGTGACGACGTAGTGCCCCTCGTCGTGAGGGATCAGGAGTTGGCGCGCGGCGAGATTGGAGAACAGCGACCGGCCGTCACGGTCGACCCTCATCACCGGGTCCGGCAGGTTGTCGACCAATGCCGAAAATCGCGCCTCGCTCTGGTCGAGTTCGTCGCGAGCCAACCGGGAGGCGGAGACGTCGTTGAACTCGATGATGAAATTGAGAATCGTCCCATGACGATCGCGAACTGGGCGAGCGGTGATCTCGGCCCAGATCTCCCGACCCGCCGAACTCGCAAGTACGGCGGGGAACATCTGGACGTCGACCCCGTCGCGAGAGAGCGTCTCGTTCCCCCACGAGATGCACGCCTTGTGGAAGTCCTCTCGGACCAGGGTCAGTGCCATCTCACCGACCAAGTTTGCCGAAGTTCGACCGACCAGGGCGCACAGTTCGTCGTTGGTTTGCAACATCCGACCCTCGATGTCGATCAGGGCCAAGGGAATCGGTGACGACTCGAAACCCATCCGGAGCTGATCGAGGGTCTCGGCCAGCCGACGTTCGTTGTACTGGCGGGCGAAGAGCTGCCCGAGTGTCGATGCGAACATTCCGAGAACGATCAGGTCGTCCTCGGTCCACGTGGCGAGGTCGTTCAGCCAGTCGAGCCCCAGGTTTCCCCAGACCGCGCCATTGATGACGATGGGCAGCTCGAGGAGCGACCGAAGGCCTTCGGCTTCGAAGTACTGGCGGTCGCCGGCCCATTCGCCGGTGAGTTCGCTGACATCCGCGATGGCGGAGATCTCTCCACGGAGGTTGCGCTCGATGGCGGCGGGGAAGACGTCGAAGCTCACCATCTGATAGCCGCCAAGGTCGGACTCGATGCCCGCTCGGTGCCACTCGTGCGACATCGACTCGGTGCGGAACAACAGGTCGTAGGAGAGCACGTAGGAACGATCGGCGTCGAGGAACTCCCCGAGCTCTCGCAGTGCCCACGTCACCGTCGTGTCAATGTCGCTCGACGCAACGTTGATGAACCGGTGCTGGACCTGTTCGAGCAGACTCTCCAGCTGGACCTTTCGTCGGAGCGCTGCTTCGTTGCGGCGATCCTCGGTTACATCGCGAGCAGTGAGCATGACCCAACTGTCGTGGCCGGCTTGTAGCCAACGCGGGCGGACATTCACATCGTGCCATCGACCGTCGGCGAACAGCACCCGCAAATCGATGTCGGGTTGCTGCCGAGCGCTGGGCTCGACGACTCTCATCTGTGCGAGCAGGGTCGTGGCTCGTCCCAGGTCATCTCGGTGGATCAGAACTCGTAGATCCCCGCCGCGTACCTGGTCGGGGGAGTACCCAGTGATGGGCTCGATCGAGTCGGAGGCGAATTGGCAGACGAGGTTCTCGTCGCAGATCACGATCAGCTCGGGTGATTCGATGACGATCGCGCGCCACGTCTCGGTGGGGACGGCGCCGATGTCGGAAGGTCGGGCTCCGGTCGACATGGTCACGGGTAGCTGAACGTCTCGAGTGACCACCCTGTAGTCATCGGCCCAAAGCCGCTCGAGCTGAGTGAAATGGATCGCAGCACAATTGCTGTGAAGGAAACGACTCAAGGCTGCGATGCCGTTGCCGAAGTGAAGAGTGTGACGTCGATCGCCCGTTCAGAACACGACGCCGCCCTGGAAGCGCTGGTCTTGGCAAGCGCTCCGGCGGTGATCGCGGCTGTGGACGACAGCGGGACGTTCCGGTACATGTCCGCCGCCGCTCACGCCGTACTCGGATACAGCGACGATGAATTGGGTCGCAACGTGGTGGAGTTCATCCACCCGGACGATCTCGAGGCGGCACTCGTGTCCATAGCGGGCACAGTCGATCGAGTCGGACCGGCGGAACCGATCACGCTGAGGTTCATGCATGCACATGGCGAGTGGGTGCGACTGGAGCTGGTGGCGTCGAGCGTTGACGCCGATGTCTTCACTGGGCTGGTGATCGTTGCGCAACCGATTCAGGAGCTCGCGGCAACGTCCATCGAGCCAGGCGATACCGGCGGTCGAGAGCGTGACACAGCGATCGATGACGCCGCGGTGCCGTGCATTGTTGTGGACCGCAACGTCGCCGTGGTCAGGGTCAACGAGGCGGCGCGGCGATACCTCTCCGTCGACGCCGACGTGGTCGGCCTACATCTGGAAGACGCGATGACACCCACGGGCGACGCGTCGGTGTTCGGTCCTTCGTTGATCCGACACTCTGGTGAGAACGGTCGATGGACGCTCGAGACCGAGCTGCTGTGCGTCGATGGTTGCCGATCGGTGAGTTGGACGGCCACGGTTCAGCGTGATCGGTCCGGCGCACCGGCGTTCGTGGTGCTGTCGGGGCTCGACGTGACCGCTCAGCGCGCTGCGGAGGCCGCATTGCGCGCCAGCGAGGAACGCTTCCGCGCGTTGGTGGCCAACGCCAACGATGTCGTGGTGGTGGTCGACGACCGTCACGTCGTGACCTATGCCAGCCCGTCGGTCGAGCGTCTCTTGGGGTGGCTGCTCGATGATGTCGTCGGTCAATCCGTCGAGGCGCATCTGTTCCATCCCGACGACGTCGAGATGGGTCGGAACCGTCTCGATCAGGTGATCAGCGAACCAGGCGTCACCGATCGCTTCGAGCTGCGGTTCCATTCGGTGCACCGCAAGGAACGCCACATGGAGGTCACGGCTGTGGCGTTACCCGACCTACCGGGCGTTCACGGCACCGTCATCACGGCCCATGACATCACTGATCGTCACGAACGTGAGGCTGAGTTGGAGCGACGTTCCCTCCACGACGCCCTGACCGGATTGCCGAATCGCACGTTGTTGTTCGATCGACTCGCCCAGACGTTGCATCGCCGACAGACCAACGGTGTGGCGATCCTCTTCGTCGACCTCGATGGTTTCAAGCTGGTGAATGACACCTTCGGTCACGACATCGGCGACCAGGTCCTCATCGAGGTGGCGCGTCGACTGGAACTGGTGGTCCGAGAAGCCGACACGGTGGCACGCCTGGCCGGCGACGAATTCGTCATTCTCTGTGAGGACGTGCAGGACCCGGCGTTGGCCGCCGAACTCGCCGATCGAATTGTGGCAGCGGTGTCCGAACCGATCCTGACCGAGCGCGGCGCGGCGATCGTCGGTGCCTCCATTGGTATCTCGATGGCCGGTCAGAACGCTGATCCCGAGTTGGCGGTTCGCGTTGCCGACCAAGCGATGTACCGCGCCAAACGGGGCGGCAAGGGCACGTACTCGTTCAGCGACGACGACGCACCGGTTGCCGGCTGACAACGCCGACCCCCAGGTCGGACGGCGTCAGTCCTCCATGGGTCGGAGCACCTGTTGCAGGAACTGCTGGGTACGAGCCTCGCGGGGTGACTCGAGCAGCTGAACGGGTATCCCTTCTTCGACCACGTGACCGTCGGCCATGAAGACCACCCGATCGGCTACTCGACGAGCGAAGCCCATCTCGTGGGTCACGACCATCATCGTCATACAGTCCGACGCGAGGTCGCGCATGACGGCCAGGACATCGCCCACCAACTCGGGATCGAGCGCCGAGGTGGCCTCGTCGAACAACATGATCTCCGGGTCCATGGCCAGGGCGCGAGCAATGGCGACGCGCTGTTGTTGTCCGCCTGAGAGCTGACCAGGGTAGGCATCGACCTTGTTGGACATGCCGACCTTGTCGAGCTGAACGAGTGCGTAGGTGCGAGCGGCCTCGGCGTGTCGTCCGAGCACCAAGGTCTGGGCCAGCGTGACGTTCTTGAGCACCGACAGATGAGGGAACAGATTGAATTGCTGGAACACCATGCCGATCTGGCGTCGAATCGGATCGAGGTCGACGTCGGGATCACAGATGTTGATGCCGTCGATCAGGATGCGACCCGAGGTGGCCTCCTCGAGACGGTTCACGCAGCGGAGCAAGGTGGACTTCCCCGAGCCCGACGGGCCGATGACGCACACGACCTCCTGGCGGTCCACTCGGAAGTCGATGCCGCTGAGCACTTCGGTCGTGCCGAACGATTTGTGGAGATCGCAGATCTCGATGGCCGCAGCGACAGTGCCATGGGTGGTGGTGTCGGTCGTGGACGCTTCGCTCATCGGGTCCTCATCTCGGTTCGGCGCTCGACCCATTTGACGAGGTACGTGAGCGGAAGCGTGATTGCGATGAAGCACACCGCGGCTGCTGTCAGCGGCGTGGAGTTGAAGCTCGCCGACCGCGCCTGGTTGGCAATGGTCACCAGCTCACGTTCGCCGACCGTGACCCCGAGCACGTAGAGCAGCGAGGTGTCCTTGAGGAGCAGCACGAACTCGTTGGTCAGCGGCGGAACCACAATGCGCAACGCTTGGGGCATCACGATTCGGCGCAGGGTCTGTCTCGAGCTGAGCCCGAGGGAACGGGCCGCCTCGGTCTGACCCTTGGGGACCGCCTGCAGCCCGGCGCGGATCGACTCCGCCATGTAGGCGCCGGCGACGAGCGCCAGCGCCAGCCCACCCTTGCCGTAGTTCTGGTTGAAGAAGCCCGGGATCTCGTAGTCGCTGAAGGCGATCTTGATGCCGTACCCCACCAACAGGATGGTCAGGAGCGCCGGGAGGGCGCGGAGAACCTCGACGTAGGTGGTGGCGAGCCATCGGGCCGGCACCACCTGCGACTGTCGCATGGTGGCGGCGATCAGCGCGAACACCAGGCCGCCCGTGAAAGCAATGAACGTATAGAAGAGCGTGTTCACAACGCCCTCGGTGATCATCACCGGGAACTGCGCCTTGAAGACGTCCCACCGGAAATAGGCGTCGCCGAGCTTCGCCCAACTGACGGTCGAGTAGAGGACCGCACCGACAGCGCCCAGACCGACCGCGAAGATCCCCCATTGGATCGCGATCGACCTGGCGCGCTTGCTCACGGTCCGATGCGGCGTTCTCGATCAGTGACTCGGACGTCGGCTACTTGGCGACAGTCAGGTATTGGTCGAAGAGCTTCTGGTAGGTGCCGTCGGACTTGGCGGCGGCGATGCCGTCGTTGACGAGCTTCAAGGTGTCGGCGTCGTCGAGACGGACGCCGAACGCGTACTGCTCACCGGTCTTGAACTCTTGCAGGTACACGTACCCGGGATTCTGCTTGACGCCCTCGGCATTGACCGGGCCGTCCTGCAGGATGGCGTCGATGTCTTCGGTTCCGAGTGCTGTGAACAGTTCGTCGGCCTTGCCGAACTCCTTGATGGTGGCGTCCTTGGCATTCTCGTTCGCGTAATCGGCGCCGGTGGTGCCGGTCTGAACACCGATGACCTTGCCCTTGAGATCCGCCAGATCCTTGATGGTGCCGTTGTCGGCGGAGCGAATCACGAGCGACTGTGCCGAGTCGTAATAGGGCTCAGAGAAGGCGATGGACGTCTTCCGTTCGGGCTTGATGCTGAGCGCCGAGGCGATGACGTCGCAGGAGTCCGAGCGGAGGGCATCGATGATGCCGTCGAAGGGCGTGACCTTGACGTCGATCGACATGTCCTTCTGTGCCGCGATGAATCGCATCATCTCGATGTCGAAACCGGTGTAGGTACCGGGCTTGTCCGGGTTCTCGAATTCGAGGGGAGCGTAGGGGATGTCCGAGCAGACTACGAGCGTGCCGCCCGCACCGCTGCCATCTTTGATCACGACACCGGCCGAGGTGGTGGTGGTGACGGCATCTTTCGCCGTGGTCGTCGTCGACGAGTCCGACGCGACCGTGTCGTCCTTCTTCGAGCAGCCCGTGAGTGCCAAGCCGATGGCCAGACCCGTTGCCGCTAGTCGGAGTGAATGTGAGCGCATGATGTCTCCATCGTGGTGTCGTGTCGAGAAACTCGTTGAACTCTAGGTCAGTCGACCCGTCGGTGTTGTTGCTGCGGCCTCTCGCCTACGATTCGGCTCGTGGCACACATCTTGCGAGTGACAGGTCTGAAACACTGGACAGCGGTTGGTCTGGTGGCAGCAGCGGTCGTTGCGGGCGCGGCCTGCAAGAGCGACGAGATCACCGCAACCGGGGTTGCGGGCGAGGGACAGCAGCTCGCCGAGTCAAAGGGGTGCACGGCGTGTCACACCCCGGACGGTAACAAGGCAGCAGGACCGAGCTGGAAGGGCTTGTGGGAATCGCAGGTCACGCTGGAGGATGGCCCCACCGTGACCGCCGATCGGGGGTACATCATCGAGTCGATCCGCCAACCGCAGGCCAAGATCCGCAAGGACTCGGTCGGCCAGATGCCGAAGGGTGACCTCACGAACGAGGAGATCGAAAAAGTGATCGCGTACATCATGACCCTGAAGTAACCCGCTGGGGGCGCCGAACGCCGTGTCCGATTTCCGCTAGCGGTACCGAAGTCAGACCGTCAGACTGGCTTCGTGGACGATGACGATCGGTACCAGATCTGCGAACGAGGCGATCGACGCTTCGACGGCATGTTCATCGTCGGCGTGACCACCACTGGGATCTACTGCCGACCGTCGTGTCCCGCCCGAACCCCACATCGACGCAACGTCCGCTTCTTTCCAACGGCGGCGGCCGCCCAGAACACCAAGTTGCGAGCCTGCAAACGATGTCGTCCCGATTCGTCGCCTGGTTCGCCTGATTGGAACACCCGTCAAGACGTGGTGGCGCGTGCCATGCGGTTGATCGCCGATGGCGAGGTCGACCGATCCGGCGTGCCGGGGTTGGCGGCCAGCTTGGGATACAGCCCACGACACCTGACTCGCCTCATGACCGCTGAGCTCGGCGCGGGTCCGTTGGCGATCGCCCGATCACAACGAGTGCGAACGGCGCGGACGCTCATCGAGTCGACGTCGATGCCGTTCACGACGGTGGCCTTCGCAGCCGGCTTCGACAGCATCCGGCAGTTCAACGACGACGTCCGCGCCACCTTCGCGTTGACCCCGACGGGACTTCGCGAGCGCTTCGGGCGCGGCGTGGAGATGGGCGGCATCGATCGAGGTGAACTCCGACTTCGACTTCCGTATCGGTCTCCGTTCGACCACCGAGCAATGACCAGCTTTCTGCGGGCGCGCAGCATTGATGGCATCGAGCACATGACTGCTGAACGCCAGTACTCGCGGAGCATTGTCCTGCCCGGGGGACCGGCGGTCGTCTCCGTCCGCTTCAGCGATGGGGCGCTCGAGACGAGCTGGTGGTTGTCAGATTTGGCAGACATTGCCCCAGGGGTCGCTCGACTGCGACGAGCCTTCGACCTCGATGGCGATCCCGAGGAAGTTGACCGAGTGCTGAGTAAGCGTCGACCGATGCGTTCAATGGTGGCCAACCATCGGGGACTCCGGGTACCCGGGACTGTGGACGGGTTCGAGTTGGCGGTGCGGGCGATTGTCGGCCAACAGGTCTCCGTGGCCGGTGCGCGGCGAGTGTTGGGCCGAATCGTCTCCGACCACGGACCGCTGCTGCCAACGGAGTTGCGCTCCGCTGATGGCGCCGAGGTCATGCGACTCTTTCCACCGCCAGCAGTACTTGCCGACCTCGACCCGGCAGAACTGCCACTGCCGAGGCGTCGGGGAGCGACGATCGTTGCGCTCTCGCAGTCGGTCGTCGACGGGGTCGTGCAGTTCAGTGTGGCCGAGGACCTCGCCGGGCTTCGAGCATCGTTGTTGGCACGGCCAGGCATTGGCCCGTGGACAGCGGACTACGTGATGATGCGCGCGGGGCATCCCGACATCCTGTTGGGGTCGGATCTCGTCGTCCGACGTTCGCTGGACTGTCACGGCGTCACTCCCGAAGACGCCGCACGATGGGGGCCCTGGCGGTCGACGGCCACCATGCACCTGTGGCTGGCGACGAGCTCCGGCCAGAATCGATCATGAGCGAGGACCCTATGAGCACACTTCGATCCATGACGCTGCCCAGTCCCATCGGAACGCTGACCCTCGTCGCCTCCGATGTCGGGCTGCGAGCCATGTTGTTCGAGATTGAACACAGCGGCCGACACCAGTTCGAAACGGTGTTGAGCATGACCGATCCGACGTTGGTCGTTGCTCGACGCCAACTGGAGGAGTATTTCGCCAAGGAGCGCACCGAGTTCGATCTCCCGCTCGACCCGATCGGGACCGAGTTCCAAGTGATGTGCTGGTTGGCGCTCGCCCAGATCCCCTACGGCCATACCGTCAGCTACGGCGAGCAGGCGGCGATGGTCGGCCGACCAACTGCTGTCCGGGCCGTCGGCGGGGCCAACGGTCGGAATCCTCTGGCCATCGTGTTGCCCTGCCATCGCGTGATCGGCGCCGATGGCTCGTTGACCGGCTTCGGGGGCGGTATGGACGCAAAGCGGTTTCTTCTCGGGTTGGAATCCGACACGCTGTTCCCGTGACCGATCCGACTTCACCGCATTCAACTCCCACAGCAGCCCCCAGCGACCGCAGCACAATCAAGCGATCCGCCCACCACGCGAGTTACGACCGTGCAGCGATCGACGCGATTCTCGACGCGGCGTTGGTGGCGCACGTCGGGATCGTCGACGGAGGTCAACCGTTCGTTCTCCCCTGCGCGTTTGCCCGATGTGGCGACGAACTGTTGTTGCACGGTTCCGTCGCCTCCCGCCTGTTCCGCAACGCGGCTGCCACGCGCAACATCTGTGTCACCGTGACGCTGCTCGACGGGATGATTGTGGCGCGATCGACCTTTGAGTCGTCGATGCGATATCGCAGCGTGGTGGTGGTCGGCGATGCCCGACTGATCACAGATCACGAGGAGAAACGGGCAGCGCTCGAGGCGCTTTCGGAGCATCTGATTCCCGGCCGATCCGTCGAGACCCGTCCCATGTTGGACGTCGAGATCCGTCAGACCTCGGTGGTCGCCCTCAGCCTGGCTGAGGCCGCCGCCAAAATTGGCGACGGATTCTCCGACGATCCCGACGACGACGTTGCGCTACCGATCTGGGCGGGCGTCGTTCCGCTGGAACAGCACTGGGGCGAGCCGATGGCGGCGCCGAACCTGGTGGATGGTGTCGATGTACCAGCGTCGGTCGAGGCGCTCAGACTCCGGTGAGGATGACGGCTTCATTCCCGTCGAGCACGCCGTCCCAGTCGTGGCGTCCAGCGCTCGACAGCACGAGCTGGCCGGGCAGGCGGGTGGCGATCCGTTCGTCGACCATCGACACGAGCACGGTGTAGGGCCCAGAGTCGCCGGCGCCGCTTCCGATTCGTCGATAGGCGAGTACCCGTGCCGGATCGGGCCCGTCGATGAGCTCGAAGTCGCCGTGCTGCAATGCCGGGGTCGACCGACGGAGCGCCAGTAGATCGCGATAGAGATGGAAGATGGACGCCGGGTCGGATCGTTGGGCTTCGGCGTGTCGGGTCGCCGCATCAGGTGGCCACGGCAGCCATGGTTGCGACGTCGCCCAGCCGTGGGTGCCGCTGCCATCCCAGGGGATCGGGGCCCGGCATCCGTCACGACCAGCGGGGTCGTGCCGCTGCTCGCGGGACACCACTGCGTCACTCAGCCCGAGTTCCTCGCCGGCATAGAGGAACGGCGTGCCGCGCAACGTGCACAGCATGACGGCGGCGGCCCGCGCGCGGTCCTCGCGATCGCCGTATCGGGTTCGGTGGCGTGGGTTGTCGTGGTTGGACAACACCCAGGTGGGCCACGCGTCGATGGCATCGAGTTCGCGCACGGTCTCCGAGATCGCCGCCCGCCACGCGGACGCATCCCACGGGGTGTAGAGCGGCGGGAAGTTGAAGCACAGATGCAGTTCGTCACCGTGGCCGTAGTGGCTAGCGACCAGGGCAGTGTCGAGGAGGTAGATCTCGCCGATGGCCATGCGATCGTCGGGATAGGAGTCGATCAACGTGCGAAGACGACGGAGATGTTCATGGGTCTCGGGTCGGACGTTCAGCACGGTGTGGGGCAGCCCGGCCACTTCCGGCGGCTCGTCCGGCAGCGTGGGGTCCTTCCCGATCAGGTGGACCACATCCATGCGAAACCCGTCGACGCCGCGGTCCAACCAGAAGCGCAACGTGTCCGCCATGGCCCCTGCGACATCGGGGTTGGCCCAGTTGAGGTCGGGCTGTTCCGGCAGGAAACAGTGCAGGTAGTACTGCCCGGTGGCGGGATCGAGGGTCCACGCCTGGCCAAACGTCAGCGACTCGATCCAGTTGTTCGGGGGGCCACCATCGGCCGACGGGTCGCGCCAGACGTACCAGTCGCGCTTCGGTGAGTCCTTCGATGAGCGTGACTCGGTGAACCAGGGGTGCTCGATCGATGTGTGGTTGGGAACCCAGTCGATGATGACTCGCAGTGAACGCTGGTGGGCCTCGGTGACCAGCCGGTCGAACTCGTCAAGGTCTCCGAAGAGTGGATCGACACCGCAGTAGTCGGAGACGTCATAGCCATAGTCAGCCATAGGAGAAGGGAAGAACGGCGAGAGCCACAGCGCATCGACACCGAGATCACAGATGTGGTCGAGTTGGCGTCGGATCCCCTCGAGGTCGCCGATGCCGTTTCCGGTGGTGTCGCAGAAGGATCGTGGATAGATCTGGTAGGCGACGGCTGTTTTCCACCAAGGCTGGCTCATGGGGCTCACCGTAGGTGGATCGAGGCAACTTCTGTAGCCTGTCACGGAGACGACAGGGGCGGCACGTGGGCTTGCAGCATTTCACTCCAGAGCAGACGGCGATCGCCGAGCAGCTCTCCAAGATGAAGGAGGAGGCGGGGAGCCACTCGCCCAGCCTGCTGACGTTGCGCGAGCAGCTGCCCGAACTCGACATCGGCGTCGACGCGTGTTTCATCTCCAATCCGTATGCCACGCAGTTGTTCCTGGACCATCTCCAGCGAGAACTGATCGATACGGGAGCGATCCGGGACGTGTTGGAGTTCTACCCCTCCCAGAACCAAGTGATTGCTTCGTTGTTGGCACAGAACCTCGGAGTCGGACCGGAGTGGTTGTTCGTCGGCAACGGAGCCATTGAGATCATTCAGGCCGTCATTCACAACTTCGCCAAGCGCCGAGTTCTGGTGAACCTGCCGACCTTTTCGAGCTACTACGAGTTCGCCGAGGGCCGCGTCGACGTGGTGTTCCACACCCTCGACAAGGCCGATGAGTTCCGCCTCGATGCTGACGCCTACCTCGAACGGGTCCGGGAGACCGACCCCGATCTGGTGGTGCTCATCAACCCCAACAATCCCGATGGCAGCTACCTGCCGTATGAGGATCTGATGCGAATCATCTCGGAGTTGCCGCCGGAGATCACGGTGGTCGTGGACGAGAGCTTCATCCACTTCGCGTTCGAGGACCTGAACCTCGACATCCGCTCGGTGATCGATCAGTGCCCGCAGCATCCAAACCTGATCGTCATGAAGTCGATGTCGAAGGACTTCGGCATTGCGGGCATCCGCGCTGGTTACGCCGTCATGCATCCGGAGCGGGTCGCGACCCTGCTGAGCAATGGCTTCTTGTGGAACAGCAACGGCATCGCCGAGTACTTCTTCCGGCTCTACTGCCGGGAGGACTTCGTTGACTCCTACGACATCGTTCGCAAGCAGTACATCCTCGAAACCCAGTTGTTCTACCGACAGTTGGCCAAGGTACCCGGGGTTCGCGTGTATCCCTCGATGGCCAACTTCGCGTTGGTGGAGATCCTCGGTGGCATCACTGCTGATGACGTCACGCAGCATCTGCTGATCAAACACGGTGTGTACGTTCGAACCTGTTCGGACAAGGTCGGTCTCGACGGCGAGTACCTGCGGATCGCGTCGCGTGGGCTGCGCGACAACCAGAAGATCATCGACGCGCTCACCGACGTTCTCTCCTGACGTCACAAGCCGTGAACCCGCGAAACCGTTGTCCTGTTGAATCCCGCCGCGCATGAGCCAGCTGAAACCGATCGCTCGGCGTCTCGTGGCGCTCGTCGGTCGGTGCGTCGGCGCCGCGCAGATCTGGTGGATCGGGCGACGGATCGGCGATCGACCGGTGTTGGTGCTCGACATCGACAACACGCTCGCCGATGCCTGGCCCAGCTTCCTGCAAGCGAGTGCCTCGGAACGGGAACGGCTGGCGGGTTTGCGAGCGCTGCCTGGCATGAAGGCGGCGACGGTCGGCGGTCGCGCCGGCAGTGGTGACGGTGAGCCGGTGGTGGTGTTCGTGTCGCATCGGGCCCTGTGGCACTGGGGCACCACGAGGAGTTGGTTGCGAAATATGGGTTACGAGGTGTCGATCGAATCCCTGGTGTTGGTATCCGATCCGGCGGAGAAGATCGGCCACCTTCGACGATTGGTTGGCCCAGAGGGCAGGGGCGGACGTAGTTCCGGTGCTCCAGGCGCCCTCACCTATTGGGACGACTTGTCTCATGGAACCGAACACGGCGAGACCAAGTTGTACGACCACGTAGTTCGAGAGGTCCACAAACTCGCGGAGTCGTCGGGTCGTCGGTTGACGTACCACGGGCTCGACGACATCGAGGCAGTCGTGGCTGCGGCCGGCGGTCGGACTGACGGCTCCAGCGGCACGAACGACTAGAAGATACCCATGGGAAGCGTCACGATCAGCAGGAGCACAGACGTCGACCGGTCGTGCTCGACATGATGGCGAAGATCACGACGGTTCGCGATCAGGCGGTCAAGCGGTTCTTCTTGATGCTGGATCTCTGTCGGGCCATCCCGTGGCGAGGGGCGTACAAGTTGCACGACCGCAACGCCGATCTGGTGGTGTGGGTCCACCACCGCTACCCCAAGTCGTGGCTCCACTATCTGCTTCGCGAAGACACAATTCTGAAGGATGCTGGCCTGGTCGCGGGCCTCGTGACGGCGAAGGTGCCATTTCGGATCGTGTCCGGCAAGGGGGCCGAGAAACTGATCGGCACCAAGATCCTCACGACGATCCACCCGTACAACCCCGATCGCGACGAGGACTACGCGGCGGGGTTGCTGGTCGCCCTGCGCCGGATCGAGGCGAATGGGAACACGCTCTATCCGTCAGCCGACGAAGCCGAATGGTGGGAGAACAAGGTCTTCATGCACCGTCGCTTCGACGAACTCGGGATCAATTGCCCGAGAACCCAGGTCGATGTCCTGGCCGACCAACTGGACTTCAACTCACTCCACTACCCGCTCCTCGCCAAGGAACCGCACTCGCAGGGGTCGGTGGGGCTCCACAAGATCGACACGGCCGAGGGGTTGCGCCGATTGCGGGCCAACTTGCGTGCTCAAGGTGAGACCGAGCTGCTGTTGCAGGACCTCGTCGACATGGGGCGCGACCTGCGGGCGACGATGGTCGGCGATCGTGTCGTGCACCACTACTTCCGGATCAACACCGGCTCGGAGTGGCAGCCGACCTCCACCCGGCGTGGTTCGTTGGTCGACTTCGAGACGTTCCCCGAACAGTGGCGAGCCAAGATCGGGGAGGTGTTCGTGTCGACTGGGATGCGCACGGGCGCCTTCGACATCTGCTGGTCGGGGGACGACCTCGACGGTGAGCCGATCTTCCTGGAAGTCAGCCCGTCGTACACACCCAACCCGCCTCCACCCGACGCGTTCGCCGATCAGCCGTACTACGCCTTCAAGAAGCAGTTGCGCGGGCCCGACAGTTTCGGGCGGGCGTTCGTCAAGGTGGTGTTCGACATCCAGGAAATGGTGCTCGGGGAATGGGGAATCACATCATGAGGTACGCGCTCAAGACCGCTCCGCAGATGACCACATGGTCAGCAATGCTCGACGTCTGGCGAGCGGCCGACGGCATCGATTTGTTCGAGTCGATGTGGAACTTCGATCACTTCGAGCCGATCCTCGGCAAGCCTCGCAACGGGCCGTGCCTCGAGGGGTGGACGACACTCGCAGCGCTCGCTCAGGCCACGAGTCGGATCCGCGTCGGGTGCATGGTGACGGGCGTGCCGTATCGGCATCCGGCTGTGCTGGCGAACATGGCCGCCACGGTCGACGTCATCAGTAACGGTCGATTGGAACTCGGTCTCGGCGCGGGATGGAATCACGACGAAGCCGATGCCTATGGCATCGAGCTGCCGGCGTTGGGGGAGCGATTCGATCGCTTCGACGAGGCTTGCGAGATCATCATCGGGCTGCTCACACAATCGCAGTTCTCCTTTGCGGGGGAGCACTACCAATTGACCGACGCCTATTGCGAGCCCAAGGGCGTACAGACGCCGCACCCGCCCATCACGATCGGGGGAGACGGACCGAAGCGCACGTTGCGGGCGGTCGCTCGCTATGCGCAGCGTTGGAACACGCCGTTCACCTCGCCTGAGATCCTGGCCGAGAAGATCGAGATCCTGCGCGGACACTGCGCGGATGTCGGACGGGATCCCAGTGAGATCACCATCACGGCACAGGCAATCCACGATCCGGCCGCAGGACCCGAAAGGACAGCGGAGACCTGCGCAGAGCTGGGTGATGCCGGATGTGAATTGGTGGTGGTGTATCTGCCGGAGAGCCATCACAGCGCTGCCGAGGTGGAGCGGGTAGCCGAGGCGTTGTCGGCGTGATCCCACCACGACACGGTGCTCGCGGATCACGGCGCCAGGTGGCGGGATCGCGGCCGACATGAGCGACGACTCCGCCGGCGAGCAGCAGGTCACGGTATTCGACTACGTGGGAGGGCTCGAGTTCTTCGAGCGGCTCGTCGATGAGTTCTACGATCGGGTCGAGGCCGACAAGGCGTTGTTGGCGCTCTATCCCGACCCGAACGATCTCGGCCCAGCGCGACGCCGGTTCTGTTTGTTTCTCTCGCAGTACTGGGGTGGACCTCAGACCTACAACGACGAGCGCGGCCATCCCCGGTTGAGGATGCGGCACCAGCCGTTCGTGATCGATCAAGCAGGGCGCGATCGGTGGGTGGCGGCGATGACCGGAGCACTCGACGTGTTGGCGCCCGAGCCGATGATCCGCGAACGATTCGATGTCTACTTCGCCATGTCTGCCGATGCCATGGTGAACACGTAGCCGACGATACCGAACGCGAGACTGCCACCGCGAGCGTCTTGCTGCGGGTGGTGAACGAGGTGGTTGTTCGGGCCTTTGACCGGATGAGGCGGGCTGGGTCACTGGCCGGGTGGTGCTGTGGTG